>OJDD01000012.1_pt1 | contig 90743 bp, 83 predicted proteins | sample 1592591 | NCBI WGS metagenome assembly OJDD01 (sample SAMN05416809, study PRJEB24817) | seawater metagenome | isolation source: Sea water | place: Canada:Atlantic | collected 2013-07 | reverse complement strand
TGGCGTTGGTTATAACGGATCCACGAACGCAGAAAAACTGGAAGCTGTATGCCGTCGTGCGCTTAATATTAGAGCCATTTGAGCCACGTGCAGAGTTTTCTTTAATCGTTAATCATGTCGTTGGACGGCAAGGTTTGGGTACGTTGTTATTGAATAAAATTATTCATTACGCCGAATCAAGGGGGCTAAGGGAAGTATATGGTTCAGTGTTGGCAGAAAATAAAGTCATGCTCGGTTTATGCAGAAAAGCCGGCTTTACGTTACAGACTCAGCATGATGAGCCCGGTATCGTGACAGTGAAGTTGTTGTTAAATCATAAAACGTCTAGTAGTTGATTTAGTTTAGCTCCATTAGAGTGCGGATGTGCTGTTCGGCACTACGGCCCAGTGCTTTGAGTGCGTAACCGCCTTCGAGTACAGACATAATGCGATTGTGCGAGTAGCGTCGTGCAATCGCCATCATTTCTTGCGTTATCCATGCAAAGTCTTGATCTTGAAAACATAGGGTGGCGATATCATCTTCCCAGTGCGCATCAAAGCCGGCAGATATAAAAATAAACTGTGGTTTAAAGGCGTGTAATGCTGGTAGCCAATGTTGTTGAACCTGAGCGCGAAAATCCGCCCCCGTTGAGCCGGACTTTAGTGGCGTGTTAATGAGCTTATTAGGGATGCTTGGACTGTTAGAAAATGGGAACAGAGGGTGTTCATAACTTGAGCAAAATAACACGCGATCATCGGCTTCAAAAATATCTTGTGTGCCATTGCCTTGGTGGACATCAAAGTCAACAATGGCAATACGATCTAGTGCGTGTTTTTCAAGCGCGTGTGCAGCAGCAACAGCAATATTGTTAAAAAAACAAAAGCCCATCGGTGTAGACCTTTCTGCATGATGTCCTGGTGGTCGAACGGCACAAAAAGCATTGTCTATCTGTTTATCCATGATAAGGTCAACAGCGATGGTGCCGGCACCGGCAGCTTTTAGCGCAGCGTCTAGGCTATGTTCGTTCATAAGCGTATCTGGGGTGATTTGGAAGAGCCCTTGTCCGCTGCGAGGCGCGTTAGCAAAAATGGCATCAATGTGTTGTTGACTATGAGCACGCAATAAAGCAGTTTGCTCGGCGTTTGGAGCGTCAATGTGTTCTAAAAGGTCCCAAAGTTGTCTGTGTTTTAATTGATCTTGAATGGCGTCAAGGCGGCTTGGGTTTTCTGGGTGTGTTGCGCCCATATCGTGTTTCATTAAATCAGCATGCGTGATGTAGGCCGTTCTCATGTCAATTTTGTCCCGTGTTATTCAAGATCACTAATATACCCTAAAGCGCTTGAGCATGTGTTAAGCGGGTTCTGGTGATCAAAGAGTGTTCATTTTTCAGGTTCTTGTGTGTTTTTGGCTAAAAATAGCCTTGTAACCACAATATGATGTAGAATTCGCTTTTTTTATTTAACTAACGACGTTGGAAACGGCACGAGGAAACTAAATGTACAACAAGCGCATGACTATTGAAGGATTTGATGACGAACTTTGGGCGTCTATTCAACAAGAAGAGCAACGCCAAGAAGACCATATTGAGCTGATTGCGTCAGAGAACTACGCGAGTCCTCGTGTGATGCAGGCTCAGGGTTCAATGCTAACTAATAAGTATGCAGAAGGTTATCCAGGCAAACGCTATTATGGCGGTTGTGAATATGTGGACATTGCAGAGCAGTTAGCCATTGACCGTGTTAAAGAGTTGTTTGGTGCAGATTATGCCAATGTGCAACCACATGCAGGCTCACAAGCCAATGCAGCGGTTTATTTCGCTTTATTACAAGCTGGTGATACCATTTTGGGTATGAGTTTAGCGCACGGTGGGCACCTTACGCACGGAGCTAAAGTAAACTTCTCAGGCAAAATCTTCAATGCCGTTCAATACGGTTTGAATGAAGCAACCGGCGAGGTGGATTATGAAGAAATTCAAGCGCTTGCGAATGAGCATAAGCCTAAAATGATTGTCGCCGGTTTTTCTGCGTACTCTCGTGTGATGGACTGGCAAAAATTCCGTGATATTGCAGATTCCGTTGGCGCATACCTATTTGTCGATATGGCGCACGTTGCCGGTTTAGTGGCCGCGGGTGAATACCCAAGCCCAGTCGGTATTGCTGATGTCACCACATCAACTACACATAAGACATTACGTGGCCCACGTGGTGGTTTAATTTTGGCCAAAGCCAATCCTGAGATTGAGAAAAAATTAAACTCAATGGTGTTTCCAGGTACTCAAGGCGGCCCACTCATGCACGTGATTGCGGCGAAAGCAGTAGCGTTTAAAGAAGCGTTATCACCTGAGTTCACTACTTATCAAAAACAAGTAAAAGTAAACGCAAGTGCAATGGCTAATACATTTATTGCACGTGGTTACAATATTGTGTCTGGCGGTACAGACAATCACTTGTTCTTGGTTGATTTAATCGACAAAGGTTTAACCGGTAAAGCAGCTGAAGCAGCATTAGAAGTAGCGAACATCACCACTAATAAAAACTCTGTGCCGAATGACCCTCAATCACCATTTGTGACCAGTGGTATTCGTTTAGGTGCGCCGGCAATTACAACACGCGGCTTTAACGAGCAAGATAGCAAAGACCTTGCCGGTTGGATGTGTGACATTCTGGATGATATTGAAAACGAAAGCGTTCAACAAGCGGTTAAGGAAAAAGTATTGGCCATTTGTTTACGTTTACCTGTTTACGCAGATTAAGGTTTAAGCCATATGCAATGCCCCTTTTGTAATGACAACGATACACGTGTTATTGACTCGCGCTTGGCGGGTGAAGGGGATAGCGTGCGCCGCCGCCGTGAGTGTCAAGCCTGTAAAGAGCGGTTCACCACCTTTGAAACAGCTGAGCTTAATTTGCCAAGAGTGGTGAAGAGTGATGGTGTTCGAGAGCCTTTTTGGGAAGAAAAACTCAGTGCAGGGGTTTTGCGTGCGTTAGAGAAACGTCCGGTTAACAGTGAAGATATTGATGCAGCTTTGAGCCGTATCAAAAAACGCTTGTTGTCATTGGGTGAGCGCGAGATACCCTCGTTGAAAATTGGTGAGTTAGTGATGGAAGAGCTGAGTAATTTAGATCATGTGGCTTATGTTCGTTTCGCGTCTGTGTATAAAAGCTTTGAAGATGTTAATGCATTTAGAGAAGTGATTGATGCGCTTGAAAAAGAAGATAAAATTGAACCGATTGCCTTGTCTGCTGTTGGTAAGAAATAGTCTCCCAGTATGACGTTTACGTCTGATGATCAACGTTATATGCACCGTGCGCTAGAACTGGCTGCACAAGGTAGATATAGCGCTAAACCAAACCCATGTGTCGGCTGCGTCATTGTTTATAAGGGTGAGATTATCGGTGAAGGTTGGCATAAAAAAGCGGGTGAACCACATGCTGAAGTTCATGCGCTACATCAAGCAGGTGCCAGCGCTAATGGTGCAACGGCTTATGTGACCTTAGAGCCATGCAGTCATCAAGGTAGAACGCCACCATGTGCTGATGCCTTGATAAAGGCTGGTGTGTTATGTGTGGTGATCGCCATGCAAGACCCCAACCCTTTAGTGGCAGGTAAGGGCATAGCTAAATTACGTGATGCAGGAATTGATGTTTCTGTTGGTTTGTTAGAAGAGCAAGCAAGGGCATTGAATAAGGCTTTCTGTTATAAAATGACGACTGCTAAGCCTTATGTAATTAGTAAAGTGGCTATGAGCTTGGATGGTAAAACAGCCATGGCATCGGGCGAAAGCCAATGGATAACAGGTTCTGCTGCGCGCCAGGATGTTCATCGCTTACGTGCTGAAAGTGACGTGGTGTTAACAGGTGTGGGAACGATTCTGGCTGATGACCCTCAGTTAACCGCTAGAGATGGCCTAGCTGATTTTTCGGTACAGCAACCACGTATCGTTGTATTGGATTCGCAGTTAAAAACCCCGCTAAATGCGCGTTTTTTCAATTCAAATGCCCATGCCACTATTTTAACTTGTAGCGACAATGAAGAGGCTGTTTTGGCTTTACGACAGATGGGCTGTCAGGTGGAAGTGATTGCCTCCGATAGTAAGGGCCAAGTTGATTTGGGTGCGGTGCATGAATGGCTTATATCGCAAACTATCAACAGTGTGATGGTTGAAGCGGGTGCTTTGTTAAATGGTGCGTGCTTACAAGCAGGTATTGTAGATGAGTTGATTATTTACATGGCACCGAGTGCATTAGGGGCAGACGCCCGAGGCGCATTTTCAATGCCGCAAGTATCTAAACTATCGGAAAGAGTTCAATTGAATTACGTAGGCATGGATGTCTTAGACGACGATATTAAGTTGACCTATAAGGTTAAAAGAGAGAGTTAAATGTTTACTGGAATTATCGAGGCGTTGGGTGAAATTAAACGGGTTGAGCAACAACAAGGTGATGTTCGTTTAACCGTAGCAACGGCCAATTTAGATTTAAGTGATGCGCAACTTGGCGACAGTATTGCCGTTAATGGGGTGTGTTTAACAGCCATTGAATTAACAAAGGGGCAGTTTGTCGCAGATGTTTCAAATGAAACATTGTCTGCCACCACAATGGGCAACGTGAAAGCAGGAACGGTGGTTAATTTAGAATGTGCCTTACAAGCGCAAACGCGATTAGGCGGGCATATGGTTAGTGGTCATGTCGATGGCGTTGGACAAGTGATTGAGCGTAAAAACGATGCGCGTTCAATTCGTTTTAGTTTTAGTATGCCTAAACAATTGGCGCGTTATGTTGCGCAAAAAGGTTCAATTTGTATCGATGGTATTAGTTTAACGGTGAATGCTGTGGATGATACGTCGTTTTCAGTCAATATTGTGCCGCACACATTAGAAATGACAACGCTAGGTCAGCGACAAGTGGGTGACTCAGTTAATCTGGAAGTGGATGTAATTGCGCGTTATTTAGAGCGTTTAATGATGGGGCAGACAGACAATCAAGCAGCTGTTGATTATAAAAAGTTGCTTGAAAACAGCGGCTTTGTTAAATAATCTGAAAAGTAACTAGGTTGAATCGGCTACAATAAGCGCCATCAACCAACTAAAAGCATTTATGAATACGACTCAAGAAATTATTGATGACCTGAAACAGGGCAAAATAGTCATCATTATGGATGATGAAGACCGCGAGAATGAAGGCGATTTGCTGATGCTCGCTGAGCATGTTCGTCCACAAGATATAAATTTTATGGCGAGTTATGGTCGAGGTTTAATTTGCTTAACACTGACTCGTGAGCGTTGTCAGCAATTACGTTTACCGTTAATGGTAAATGATAATCAAGCAGCGTATTCAACTAATTTCACCGTATCAATTGAGGCGGCAGAAGGGGTAACCACCGGCATTTCAGCTGCTGATCGTGCCAAAACTATTTTAGCGGCGGTTAACTCAGACGCAAAGCCAACCGATGTGGTTCAGCCAGGGCATATTTTTCCACTGATGGCGCAACCAGGTGGGGTGTTAAACCGTACTGGACACACCGAGGCAGGTTGCGACCTAGCGCGTTTAGCAGGTTCTGAACCTGCTGCCGTTATTGTTGAAATTTTAAATGATGATGGCACGATGGCGCGACGAGATGACTTAAAGGTTTTTGCTGAAAAACATGAGTTAAAAATAGGCACGATTGCCGATTTAATTCATTACCGCATTCAAAATGAAAAGACGATAGAGCTCGTCAGTAGTTGCAACTACCCTACTAAATATGGCGACTTCAGGCTTCATGCATTTCAAGACGAAATAGATAATAAGCTTCATTTAGCGCTCACCTATGGTGATGTGAGTACCGATGAGCCCGTGATGGTGCGAATCAATGCAAAAAGCACCTTGGCTGATTTATTACATGCCAAAGAGAGTGATCATTACCCTTTACCAAGTGCTATGCAAAAGATAGCAGATGAAGGGCGAGGTGCTTTAATTTTAATTCGCAACAAAGAAGACAATCAATCAATTGTTGAATTCATTCACGAGCAAGAATTAAAAGAAAAAGGCGTGTCGAATTTAGCGCCGCAGCCTTTGGTTGATTCAAGAGAAGTGGGTGTGGGTTGTCAAATTTTAACAGCGCTTGGTATTAAAAACTTAAAACTACTTGGTACGCCAACTAAATACTCGGGGCTGACTGGTTTTGATATTGAGATTGTTGAGCACGTCGCATTAGATTGAGAGCTTGCTGTATTAATAGCAAACGTTGAGTTTTACAAAAAATAATATGCTGGTTGAGCAATAATAATTGCTCCTTAAATTAAGTTTCTACGAACAGATAACAAGGGTTTTATATGTCAGATGCAAAAGTAATAGAAGGAAATATGGTCGTGCGTGATGCGCGTTTCTGTTTATTGGTGGGCCGCTTTAACAGCTTTATTGTTGACCAGTTAGAAGGGGGGGCGATTGACACCTTGGTTCGACATGGTGCAGACATGAAGAATATTGAAATCGTAAAGGTACCTGGTGCATTTGAAATGCCATTGGCGGCGCAGCGTTTAGCAGCAAAAGAAAAATACGATGCCATTATTGGCTTAGGTGCAGTTATTCGTGGTGGTACGCCACATTTTGAATATGTTTCAGCAGAGGTGACTAAAGGCTTGGCAACGGTGTCGTTGCAAGCAAATATCCCCGTCACTTTTGGTGTGTTAACGGTTGATTCTATCGAGCAAGCAATAGAGCGCGCTGGTACAAAGGCTGGCAATAAAGGTGCAGAAGCAGCCTTGGCGGCCATTGAAATGGTTAATGTGCTTAAGGTGATAGACGCCGAATGAGTTCACCAAAAAGTAATGCAAGATTGGTCGCACTCCAAGCGCTCTATCAGTGGCAAATGACGGGTCAAAACTTAAAAGAAATTTGTGAGCAATTTGAAAAAGACCCTGAAACACCGAAATACCAAAAAGCATACTTTGAATTATTGTTGACCGGCGTAGTCGATAAGTTTGGCGAGCTAGATGAAGCCATTGGTGAATTTACTACCCGTGATTTCGAGAAAATTGATCCGATTGAAAAAGCAGTGTTGCGTTTAGGGGCGTACGAATTACTGTTTAAGCCTGAAGTGCCTTATCGGGTGGCTATTAATGAGTCTATTAACTTGGCTAAAAGCTTTGGCTCTGAAAAAAGCCACGCTTACGTAAATAGTATTATGGATAAATTGGCTCAAAAATGTAGATCCATTGAGATAAAAGCCAAGCTAAAAGGTAAGAAAAAAACGACTTAGTTCTCGCTATGTCTTCATCTGAATTTTCCATTATAGAAGAGTTTTTTACATCGAAATCTGATGTTGGGCTGTGTCCCGTTATGGGTGTGGGTGATGACTGCGCCATCGTCGATGTGCCAGCAGATAAGCAATTGGCTATTAGTACCGATACCTTAGTTGAAGGGGTGCACTTTTTACCGAATAGTGACCCCGAGCTGTTGGGGTGCAAAGTGCTTGCAGTTAATCTAAGTGATTTAGCTGCAATGGGAGCAACTCCAGCTTGGGCTTCTTTGGCGATTACTTTGCCCAGCGTTGATAAGGCATGGTTGGCACGATTTAGTAAAGGCTTTTTTGACTTAGCTAGACGACACTCGCTTCAATTAATAGGGGGTGATACAACACGTGGGCACCTGTCTATTACCATTAACATTATGGGTTTATTGCCTAAACATCGGCGCTTAACTCGCTCAGGATCAAATTTAGGTGATGGAATCTATGTGTCTGGCACTATTGGCAATGCAGGCTTAGGCTTGAAAAAAGCTTTATCAGGCAGTATGGATACACATGATATCGACTTGCTTAGTTACCTAAAACCGAGCCCCAAGGTAGAGCTTGGGCAGATCTTATTAGGTATGGCTAGTTCATGTATTGATATTTCAGATGGTTTGTCAGCCGATTTAAATCATATTCTTAAAGCCAGTGAGGTTGGTGCAACCATTTGGCATGAAAAATTACCCCTAAGTAATTCGGTAAAACAATATATGCAAGAACTCGGTGATGATGTATGGCCTTACTCAACGGGCGATGACTATGAATTGTGTTTTACACTGCCAGAAACGGTAAGTGAGGAGATGTTAGAGAAGTTGCAGCCTTTTCATGTTTCAAAGATTGGTGTGATAGAGCAACAAAGCGGTTTGCGCATTAAGATGAATGGGCGTGAAGTTGTTACCCTCAACAAAGGATTCGATCATTTTAATGTCAGATAAAACACCCTCGTTCAAACAACTGCTAGCAAGCCCTGTGCAACTCTTGGCTTTTGGTTTTGGTTCGGGCTTATCAAAAAAAGCACCGGGTACCATGGGTACGCTGGCGACGATACCGCTTTACTATTGTTTAATTCAGTTTTGTGCGGATTTTTATCTGCCGGTATTGTTATTGGTTGTTATATCAGGTGTATGGATTTGTGGTAAGGCAGCAGAAGAAATTGGTGTGCATGATCATGGCGGTATAGTTTGGGATGAAATAGCGGGTTATTTGTTAACCATGTACTGGGTTACGTTTAGTTGGCAAAATGTATTTATTGGGTTTGTTTTTTTTAGGTTATTTGATATTGCAAAGCCTTGGCCTATTAATTGGTTAGACAGTAAAGTAAAAGGTGGTTTTGGAATAATGGTGGATGATTTGCTGGCAGGATTGATGGCAGCAGCCTGTTTATATGGAACAATAATGGTATTTTAAAAATAGTTAGTAAAATAATGAATTAATCTTTAATTTAGATTGTAAAGAGAGTGTGTATCTAGTATTATTCTGCACCTCAATGGACGCGGGGTGGAGCAGTTCGGTAGCTCGTCGGGCTCATAACCCGAAGGTCGTAGGTTCAAATCCTGCCCCCGCTACCAATATTTAGAAATACCCCATAAGGGGTATTTTTGTTTGAAACCTTGAGAGTCTTGTTTGTGTTAAGATTCTTGGTAAAATTTAAGTATTGAATAGGGCTTTGTGCCCTTTTTTTGTACGTGATGGATAGAGATGAATCAGGCGCCTACTAAAATTCTAGAATTAATTAGACCCGCAGTAACAGGGCTGGGCTACGAGTTTGTCGGTGCGGAATTTACCGGCCAAGGTAAATCATCAGTATTATTAGTCTATATAGATTCAGAAAAAGGTATCTTAGTAGGTGATTGTTCAAAAGTCAGCCACCAAATTAGCGGCATTTTAGATGTTGAAGATCCGATTACGGGGCAGTATAGGTTAGAAGTTTCATCGCCCGGCATGGAACGTCCGCTATTTGAATTAGAACACTTTGAACGCTTTAAAGGTTCTACGGTCAAATTAGAGTTACGCCAAGCAACATTAGAAGGGCAGCGCCGGTTCACTGGTGAGATCTTAGATGTTAATGGTGATGTAGTGCACTTACATGTTGACGACGAAGAGATTGAGATTCCATTTTCTCTTATAAAGAAAGCAAGATTAGTGGTTAATTTTTAAAAATTTATTTTAGGGTTAAAGATGGCTAATAAAGAAATTTTAATGGTTGTAGATGTTGTTTCTAACGAAAAAGAAATTGATCGTAGCGTCCTGTTTGGTGCTATTGAAGCTGCGTTAGAGATGGCTACCAAAAAACTATATCGCGAAGACATTGCAGTCCGCGTTGCCATTGATCGTGTGACGGGTGATTACGAAACGTTTCGTCAATGGCAAGTGGTGGAAGCGGATGAAGAGTTCGAAGGTGGTTTAGAAAACCCCGATGCACAAATTCTTCTTGAAGAGGCGCAGAAGAAAGACGACGCTTTAGAGTTAGGTGACTTTATTGAAGAGCCTATAGAATCAACTGACTTTGGCAGAATTGGTGCTCAAGCAGCTAAGCAAGTTATTGTGCAAAAAGTAAGAGAAGCTGAACGTAGGAAAGTTTACGAGTTATATAAAGACAAAGTAGGTGAGCTAGTAACAGGTGTTATTAAGCGAATTGAACGTGGTAATGTATTTGTGGACCTTGAAGGTACAGCAGATGCCATTATTCCTCGTGAAGAAATGATTCCAAGAGAGCCGGTTAGAACAGGCGATAGAATCCGCGGTTATTTAAAGGGCGTAGATGAAGTTACTCGCGGGCCGCAACTAACCGTTTCGCGAAGCACACCAGAATTACTTATTGCCTTGTTTAAACTAGAAGTGCCTGAAGTGGGCGATGGTTTGATTGAAATTCTAGGTGCAGCACGTGACCCTGGATCAAGAGCAAAAATTGCTGTTCGTACACGTGATCAACGTTTAGACCCAGTAGGTGCTTGTGTTGGAATGCGTGGTTCTCGCGTCCAAGCAGTATCCAATGAATTGGCAGGCGAACGTGTGGATATCATTCTTTGGGATGAAAATGAAGCGCAGTTCGTTATTAATGCGATGTCACCCGCTGAAGTGGTTGCGATTGTTGTGGATGAAGATAATCACAGCATGGATGTTTCTGTTAGAGACGATAGTCTTTCACAGGCGATAGGGCGTGGTGGTCAAAACGTACGTCTAGCGAGTGAGCTGACAGGCTGGTCATTAAATGTTATGAGTGAAACGCAAGCGGATGAGCAAAGCTCATCTGAAGCAGATGGTTATGCTCAGCAGTTAATGCTTGATCTTGATGTCGACGAAGATGTGGCACTTATTTTGGTGCAGGAAGGTTATACGACACTTGAAGAAATTAATTTTGCGGCGTTAGATGATTTATCAAATATTGAAGAGTTTGATGAAGATATTGCTGAAGAACTTCAGCAGCGTGCAAAGGACGCCTATTTAATTAAAGCTATTGCCTCTGAGGAAGTGCTAGAAGAGCATGAGCCAGCAGAAGACCTTCTTGGTATGGAAGGGATGGAGCGTAAACTAGCTTATAAGTTAGCAAGTAAAGGCGTGATAACAATGGAAGATTTAGCGGATCTGGCGACTGATGAGTTGCTCGAAATGATCGATATTGACGAAGAGCGTGCTACCGCACTAATTATGAAAGCACGTGAACCTTGGTTCGCTGAGTAAGTAACAAACTCCCTGGAGAAAGAAGCATGGCAGATATTACAGTTCAACATTTAGCAAAAGTAGTTGGTACAACAGCTGAAAAGTTAGTGGATCAACTAAAAGATGCGGGTGTAAAAGGTAAAACGATAACCTCAACGCTTAGTGAAGACGATAAAGTAAAGCTATTGGCTCATCTTCGTGAAAGTCATGGTAAAGCTAAAAAGGACATTACAGCGCCGAAAAAAATGACCCTAAAGCGCAAGACGGTTGTGACAGAATTAAAGCAATCAAAAAGCCGTGGGGCAGGTTCGGTTAGTATTGAGGTGCGTAAAAAGAAAGGGGTCGGTCGATCTGCTGAGGAGGTCGCGAGCGGCCTGAGTGCTGAAGAGTTTGAGGATGCTAAAAGAGCAGCTGAAGCACATCAACTGCTAATGGAAGAGCAAGGTGCTGCTCGTGAAAAAGAGCAAGAAAGAGCCAGTAAAACCCAAGAAGCAAAAGATAAGGTTGAGGCTGAAAAACAAGCTAAATTAGATGAGCAGCGTGCGATTGAAGAGGCTGAAAAGGCAGCGATCGCTGCAGAAGAGGCTGCAAAGCAAGCAGAAATTGAAGCGGCTAAAGCGCTTGAAGCGGCTAAAGCAGAGCCTGTTAAAGAAAAGACTGAGAAAAAAGTCACACCTATTGCAGTAACTAAGGTGGCGGGCCCTGAAATAATGGCTAGGGTTAAGGCAGATGCTGACGCTAAGAAAGCACAAGAACTAGCACGCAAGCCTGACAAGAAAAAAGCAGGCTCTAAGTTTGGTGGAGGTGTCTTGCACGTGGATAAAAAGCCACGACGAAACAAGAAGAAGGGTCCTCAAAGAACACGTGATATTCGTCTTGCATCAGATGATAAGCATGGTTTTGAAGTGCCGACTAAAACAATCACTTATAACGTAGAAATCCCTGAAAGTATTATTGTTTCAGACCTTGCTCAACGTATGAACGTTAAAGCAGGTGAGGTCATTAAAACCTTAATGGGGTTAGGAACAATGGCGACTATTAACCAGCCTCTTGATCAAGAAACAGCGGTAATTGTGGTTGAGGAAATGGGGCATAAGGTCATTCTACGAAGTGATGAAGATATTCAGGCTGAATTATTGGCTGATGTTATAGAGCAAGATGGCGATGAAGTAACTCGCGGCCCTGTGGTAACGATTATGGGTCACGTTGATCACGGTAAAACATCGTTACTGGATTATATTCGTGAGAGCCGAGTGGCTGCTGGTGAGTCAGGTGGTATTACTCAGCATATTGGTGCTTATCGTGTAAAACAAGGCGATAGCATGGTAACGTTTATTGATACACCGGGACACGCTGCCTTTACAGCCATGCGTGCTCGTGGTGCACAAATAACTGATTTGGTCATTTTAGTAGTTGCTGCTGATGATGGTGTCATGCCGCAAACAAAAGAAGCGGTTGAGCATGCGAAAGCGGCAGGTGTACCGATGATTGTTGCCGTTAATAAAATGGATAAAGAAGGCGCACAACCAGATCGGGTGCGAAATGAGTTGTCACAAATTGAGGTCACGCCAGAAGATTGGGGTGGTGATACCCAGTTTGTGAATATTTCTGCCTTAACGGGCGATGGAGTAGATGAACTATTGGAATCTATTGCATTACAAGCGGAATTATTAGAGCTAAAAGCACCAGTTGATGTGGCGGCAGTTGGTGTAGTGATTGAGTCTCGTCTTGATAAAGGACGCGGTGCGGTTGCTACGGTTCTTGTGCAAAAAGGCACCTTGAAGATGGGTGACTATATTGTGGCTGGTGAAGCGCATGGTCGTGTAAAAGCCATGTTCGATGAGCATGGAAAAGCAGTTAAAGAGGCGACGCCAGCAGTACCGGTTGAAGTATTGGGCTTGTCCAATGCAACTGAAGCAGGTGTGGAAGTATATGCTGCGCCAACCGAGCGTAAAGCACGTGAGATTGCAGAATTCCGTCAAGTTAAATCTAAGCAAGCAAGACAAGCGAAACAACAAGCGGCGAAACTTGAGCAAGCCTTCTCTCAAATGGAAGAAGGTGAAAGTGCGACACTTAACGTATTGCTTAAAGCAGATGTTCACGGCAGTCTTGAGGCGCTTAAGTCTTCATTAAGTAATTTATCTACCGATGAAGTAAAAGTATCGATCGTGGCAGGCGGTGTGGGCGGCATTAATGAGAGTGATGTAAACTTAGCAGCGGCCTCTGATGCGTTAATCGTTGGTTTTAACACACGTGCTGATGCCAGTGCTCGACGTATGATTGAAAATCGAGGTGTGTCGGTTCGTTACTACAGCATTATTTATGATGTGATTGACGATGTACGTGATGCTTTGTCTGGCTTATTAGCGCCGGATATTAAAGAGCAAATTGTCGGTATTGCTAATGTACGTGATGTGTTTAAGTCACCTAAATTAGGTGCTATTGCTGGTTGTATGGTAACAGAGGGTTTCGTTAAGAAAGATTTGCCTATTCGTGTGTTGCGCGACAACGTAGTTATTTATGAAGGACAGCTCGAATCGTTAAGGCGCTTTAAAGATGATGTGCAAGAAGTTAAATCTGGCATGGAATGTGGTATCGGTGTTAAGAATTACAATGACGTGCAAGATGGCGATCAAATTGAAGTATTTGAGCGTATTGAAGTTAAACGTAAGCTGTAGTTGACGATTAATGCCTAGAGAGTTCTTACGATTTCAGCGAGTGGCTCGTCAACTTCAGCGAGAGCTAGGTGAGGTGCTTCAACGTGATTTGCGTGACCCTGATGTGGGTTTTGTGACAGTGAATGATGTAGAGGTTACAAAAGACCTGGCTGTAGCCAAAGTTTTTATTGGCGTTTTAACCACCAAAGCTGATGAGAGTAAACAATCAAGTATTGTAGCGTTAAACCGCGCATCAAATTATATTCATGGCATTGTTTCAAAACGTATGCGAATGAGAATGGTGCCAGAGTTAAGGTTCTTTTTGGATGAATCTATTGAGCAGGGTATTAAAATGGACGCGTTGCTGAAAGCAACCGATCCAGATAACGAGAAGTAATACGTGGCGGATCGTAAAAAGAAAGGGCGCGATATTAGCGGCATTCTTATTTTAGATAAGCCACTCAATATATCCTCTAATCAGGCTGTTCAGCGAGTTAAACGCTTATTTGGCGCTAAAAAAGTAGGTCACACAGGTAGCTTAGACCCCTTAGCTTCTGGTGTCTTGCCTATTTGTCTTGGTCATGCAACAAAGGTCTCTCAGTATTTACTAGCCTCTGATAAGACCTATCAGTTTACGATGCGCTTAGGGCAAACCACTAGCACAGGTGATGTGGAGGGCGAGGTCGTTTGTGAAAAAGAAATCCCAGATATCAAGCTTGTTTCATTGAATAAAATACTGGATAAGTTTACCGGTGACATTCAACAAGTTCCACCGATGTATTCAGCGTTAAAACATAATGGTCAACGGTTATATGCATTGGCCAGGCAAGGGCAAACCGTTGAGAGACCTGCACGAAAAGTCACCATTAAATCTTTATCCATATTAGCTAAAACCGCTGACAGTTTAACGCTCGAAGTATGTTGCACTAAAGGGACCTACGTTCGTACGCTAGCGGAAGATATTGGAAATGCATTAGGCTGTGGCGCCCATGTGAGTTTTCTAAGAAGAATAAAAACAGGGCCATTTATACTAAGTGAGGCGGTCACCTTAGAGCAGTTAGAATCAACACAAGGTGATTTGCTAGCATTAGATGGTTTATTGCAGAGTTTAGATTTGGCGTTACAGGATTATCCGGTGATGAGTGTCAGCGAGGAAGATAAAGCTGACTTATGTTTAGGCCGCCCAATTATTGTAGAGCAGGCGATGTACGAGCCTTTGATCCGATTGAATGATTCGCAGGGAAAAATTTTTGGGTTAGGTAAGGGCGTGGAAGGTCATCAATTGGCCCCAGTTAGAATTTTTGTATAAATGATGCTTTAAATGGTTATAGCTTGTTAGCTATGGCTGTCAAGAGTATAATGAGCTGTTTTTTCAAGATTAATATAAATAGAAAGTGGAGTAAGAAATATGTCGTTCGGTACAGAACAAAAGCAAGAAATTGTTAAAGAATATGCGTTATCAGAAGGTGATACAGGATCTCCAGAGGTTCAAGTTGCTTTGTTAACGGGGAGAATCAATCATTTGACACCGCATTTTTCTGAGAACAAAAAAGATCATCACTCACGTCAAGGTTTATTGAGAATTATTAACCGCCGCCGTAAATTACTAGATTACTTAAAAGGCAAAGACGTAGAACGTTACCGTGCATTAATTGCGCGTTTAGGTTTAAGAAAGTAATAAAGACAAATAATAGGCAGGCATAAATAGTGAATTCAGTAAAAAAAGAGTTTCAGTTCGGCAACCAAACGGTTTCATTTGAAACGGGCGAAATCGCTCGTCAAGCAGATGGTGCAGTTTTAGTCGAAATAGATGGTACGATCGTTTTAGTAACAGCGGTAGGTAAACGTGAAGGCGGGGAAAATAACTCGTTTTTTCCATTAACCGTCAACTACCAAGAAAAAACATATGCTGCGGGTAAAATCCCCGGTGGTTTTTTCAAGCGTGAGGGTCGTCCAAGTGAGAAAGAAACACTGACTTCACGCCTTATTGATCGTCCTATTCGTCCATTATTCCCAAAAGGATATAAAAACGAAACACAAATTATTGCGACAGTTATTTCGTTGAACCCAGAAGTTGATCCTGATATTCCTGCCTTATTGGGCGCTTCAGCTGCTTTAGCTATTTCTGGTTTACCTTTTGACGGCCCGATTGGTGCTGCGCGAGTGGGTTATATTAATGGTGAATATGCACTAAACCCATCTAAATCAGCGCTAGAAAATTCACAGTTGGATTTAGTTGTTGCTGGTACCTCTGATGCTGTACTGATGGTTGAATCAGAAGCTGATTGTTTACCTGAAGATGTGATGTTAGGTGCGGTGACATTTGGTCATGAGCAAATGCAAGCAGCGATTACAGCTATTGATGAATTAGCAGCGGAAACTGGTAAGCCTCGTATGGAATGGGTTGCTCCTGAAGTAAACCAAGCCTTGGTTGAAAAAGTTGCGGCACTGGCTAATGACGGCATTGCTGACGCATATACCGTGTTGGTTAAGCTAGATCGTCAAGTTAAATTAAAAGAAGTGCGTAATAATGTTGTTGCTCAATTAGAAGACGAAGATGCTGATGAAGTAAAAGATATTTTTTCATCACTTGAAAAGAAGCACGTACGTGGTTTAGTGCTTTCTACACAACAACGTATTGATGGTCGTGACTTGGAAACAGTTCGTCCTATTCATGTGCGTACAGGTGTTTTACCTCGTGCACATGGGTCAGCTTTATTTACACGTGGCGAAACTCAAGCGCTGGTTGTTGCTACATTAGGCACAGACCGTGATGCGCAGATGATTGATGCGGTTGAAGGCGAATATCGTGATAGCTTTATGCTGCATTACAACTTCCCTCCATTTTGTGTGGGTGAAACAGGGTTTGTTGGTTCACCAAAAAGACGTGAAATTGGTCATGGCCGTTTAGCTAAACGAGGCATGATGGCAGTTTTGCCAAGCCAAGAAGATTTTTCATACGTACTTCGTGTTGTTGCAGAAGTTACTGAGTCTAACGGTTCAAGCTCAATGGCCAGTACTTGTGGTACTAGCCTTGCATTGATGGATGCTGGTGTACCTACTAAAGCGCCAGTGGCTGGTATTGCGATGGGTCTTATTAAAGAAGGCGACGACTATGCAGTATTGTCTGACATCTTAGGTGATGAAGATCACTTGGGTGATATGGACTTTAAAGTATCTGGTACAGATTCTGGCGTGACTGCACTGCAAATGGATATCAAAATTCAGGGTATTACACCTGAAATCATGTCTAAAGCTTTGGAGCAAGCTAAAGGCGGTAGACTTCATATTTTAGAAAAAATGAATGCTGAGTTATCATCAGGTCGTACAGAAATGTCAGACTTTGCACCTCGTATTTTAACCTTGAAAATTGATCCAGCTAAAATTCGTGATGTTATTGGTAAAGGTGGCGTTACTATTCGTGCTATTACTGAAGAAACGGGTGCTGCGATTGATATTACCGATGATGGTGTTGTTAAAGTTGCATCAGTGGATCGTGAAGCAGGCGAAAAAGCACTTAAACGTATCGAAGATATTACTGCTGAAGTTGAAGTGGGTAGAATCTACGAAGGTAAAGTGGTACGTTTAATGGACTTTGGTGCATTCGTTTCAATTTTACCGGGTAAAGATGGTTTGGTTCACATTTCACAAATCTCAGAAGATCGTGTTGAGAAGGTCAGTGATAAGCTAGCTGAAGGTGACGTTGTGAAGGTTAAAGTACTTGAGGTTGATCGCCAAGGTCGCGTTCGTTTAAGTATGAAGGAAGTAGATTAATTTCTCAATTACGGTTATGAATTATGCCTAATTCGCGCATCATTAAGAAGTATCCTAATCGCCGTTTATATGACACGGAGATTAGTAAATATGTGACGCTTAATGATGTTCGCCAATTGATTATTGAGCGTGAGCCTGTAAAAGTGCTTGATGCCAAATCTAAAGAGGATTTGACGCGTAGTGTTTTATTGCAAATTATTCTTGAGCAAGAAGAGGATGGTGAGCCAATAATGAGTGCTGAAATGTTGGAACAATTGATCCGTTTTTATGGTGATCCGTTCCAACATAATTTTGCAAATTATCTTGAGAACTCCGTGAAGCTTATCGCTGAACAGAGAGCTAAGGTAAGGAGCCAGCTCCAGCAAGCCGCTGATCCTTTTGCATTAATGACATCGTTAGCTAACCGTAATATGGAGGTTTTTAAAGAAATGCAGGATGGTTTGTTTAAAAAAGTGATGCCTTCGCCATTGAGTAAAAAAGATAAGTAAACGTCATTGTTTGAAAAAAAGCCTCGTTAACGAGGCTTTTTTTATGTGTTGAAGTATTCACATACATAGGCCTTAGAGTAAGTGAAAATAATAGTACTCCCCTTTGTATGGAAGAAGTTAGTAAAATAGTGTTTATGAATAACGAAAGTGAAGCGGTGAAGTTCGATAGTGAGCATTTTCTAAAAACGCTTACTCAAAAACCAGGTGTTTACCAAATGGTAGACCAACGGAATGCGTGTATTTATGTTGGTAAAGCCAAAAATCTTAAAAAACGTGTTTCAAGTTATTTTAACAACACGGACAAAGACGCAAAGAAAAGGGTAATGGTGTCACATATACATCATATTGATGTTGTCGTAACACATACAGAGGGCGAAGCCTTATTACTTGAGAACCAATTAATCAAACAGTTAAAGCCTAGGTACAATATTTGTTTAAGAGATGATAAAAGTTACCCTTTTATTTACTTGTCATCGCAGCAAAAATTCCCAAGGCTAGCTGTTCACCGAGGGGCTAAAACAAAAAAAGGCCGCTATTTTGGGCCATATCCCAGTGCAGGTGCAGTGCGAGATAGCTTACATGTTTTGCAAAAAATTTTTCCAGTCAGGCAGTGTGATGATAGTTATTTTAAAAATAGATCGCGTCCTTGTTTGCAGTATCAAATAAAGCGATGTACAGCACCCTGTGTTGAGCTGATTAATGAGCGTGATTATAAAGACGATGTAGACCATACAATTTTGTTTTTAGAAGGCAAAAACAGTCGTCTGATTACTGATTTGGTTAAGAAAATGGAAGCGGCAGCAGAGGACTTGCAATTTGAAAAAGCGGCACAGTTTCGCGATCAAATAGCTCAATTACGAAAACTTATGGAGCGTCAATACGTCAGTGGTAATGAGGGTGATCTTGATGTTGTGGCCTGTGAGATAAAACAGCATACAGCGTGCGTGCAGGTATTCTTTATACGGAATGGTCAGCATATTGGTAACCGTACCTTTTTTCCAAAAGTGCCACACGGCAAATCAGAAGAAGAAGTGCTAAGTGCATTTATATTGCAGTTTTATTTAGATAAGGAGCTGCCTAAAGCACTTGTTTTAAGCCATCAATTAATTGAGCGTGAGTTGACCCAGCAAATTTTTAATGAGAAAGCAGAAAGAAAAGTAAGTTTGATTAACAAACCACGGGGTGAAAGAGCACGATGGCTTAAGATGGCACAAAACAATGCTTTAACAGCTCTAATCCAACATCTAGAAAGTAAAGAAAGTACACGTGGGCGCTTACAAAAATTATCTGAATTGCTCGCTGTCGGTCATGATATTAAAAGGATGGAGTGCTTTGATATCAGTCATTTACAGGGTGACCAAACTGTCGCCTCGTGTGTCGTTTTAAATGAAGAAGGGCCATTAAAGGCGGATTATCGTCGCTTTAATATTACTGGGGTAACAGCAGGCGATGATTATGCAGCTTTGGCTCAGGCAGTGACGAGACGGTTTATTCGTGCTAAAAATGATGAGCATATCAAGCCGGACTTATTAATTATTGATGGTGGTAAAGGTCAAGTGACGGCTGTTAAAGAGGCGTTGATAAACATTGATTACGGAGATATCTCCATTATTGGGATATCCAAAGGCAGTGATAGAAAAGTTGGTATGGAGAAAATCTATCGGGAACGTGACGGAGAAGTACTTATTTTGTCATCAGATGAACCTGCTTTGTTAGTGGTTCAGCAAATAAGAGATGAGGCGCACCGTTTTGCAATTAGTGGCCACAGGCAGCAGCGTGGGAAGGTTAAGAAGAAATCAACGCTGGAGAAAATTGATGGCTTGGGGCCTAAGCGGAGACAGCAGTTGCTTAAGCAGTTCGGAGGTTTGCGTGAAATACAATCAGCAGGGGTAGAGGATTTATGTACTGTCGAAGGAATCAATAAATCGTTAGCGCAACGTGTCTATGACTTCTTTCATGACGGTGCAGGGAGATAAAATGTTATTATGTTCGTATACGCTTACTTTATAGTTAAATGATTCTTAATATTCCAACCATACTAACGTTGCTTCGCATCGCCTGCATTCCAATTATTATTATTGTTTTTTATTGGCCGATTGAAGATTCAAGGATGTGGTGTACCATAATATTTGTCATTGCATCCTTCACCGATTGGGTGGATGGCTTCTTAGCCAGGAAATTAAACCTACAGACGGCATTTGGTGCATTTCTTGATCCAGTAGCAGATAAGCTAATGGTGGTTATAATTTTAGTGTTGATTGTTCAGGCTGATCCCGCTGTGTATATTGCTTTACCAGTGGCAATTATAATTGGACGTGAGGTAACAATTGCCTCTTTACGTGAGTGGATGGCGGAAATTGGGCAGCGTTCGGTTGTAAAAGTGTCGCAGCTCGGTAAATATAAAACAGGGTTCCAAATGTTCTCCATTGTCTGCTTACTTTTTAATGCAGACCTTTATGGAGTGCCTGTTCGTGGTATTGGCATAGTGGCTATTTATGTTGCGGCTGTTTTAACGCTTTGGTCAATGTGGCACTATATTCAACTCGCATTACCCGAATTTAAAAAATAGTAGGCATTCTAACTTGACAGTTTGGCTACGATATATAGAATACACGGCCTCAAAGCGGGAATAGCTCAGTGGTAGAGCACAACCTTGCCAAGGTTGGGGTCGCGAGTTCGAATCTCGTTTCCCGCTCCAAATTTTAAGCCGTGATGCCACCACGGTTTTATCAATAAAGTCCTCTCTGGCTGAGTGGCAGAGTGGTTATGCAGCGGCCTGCAAAGCCGTGTACAGCGGTTCGATTCCGCTCTCAGCCTCCATGTTTTCAGCTTCCGTACTATCACTCTCATTAAGATAAGCAGTGTAAAACCAAGTATTTAAGAGCGCGCTAAGTATTTATAACCCTGTCGTCCTTTCATATTAATTAAGCATTGTCAGCTTGCAGCTACATGAGACTACACTCGCACTAAAATTTTAAAGCTTCAATATAATTAGAAAAGAAAGTGCATTAACGCTACCGATTAGGAGTAAAGACACTCCTTGCTGATGTCTAGGCTAAAACTAAATGGTTGAAGATGTTTTTTGCTGGTTTCTAGTGCGTTTTTAATGCGGTTATGGCGAAGAAGTGTGGCAAAGTATCGTATAATCATCGAACATTAAATTTATCTTACTGAGAGCACGGAGAGACGATGAGCGTTGAAAAGTCCAAAATTATCTATACTTTAACTGATGAAGCACCGATGTTAGCAACGGCTTCATTTTTACCTATTGTTGAGACGTTTGCGGCTTCAGCAAACATAGAGGTTGAATTGAGTGATATCTCTTTAGCTGCAAGGGTGCTGGCCATTTTTTCTGATCAACTGCCAGCTGAGCAACAATCGCCTGATGCATTGTCTGAATTAGGCCTTTTAACACAAGACCCAAAGACTAATATTATTAAATTACCTAATATCAGTGCGTCGGTACCTCAGTTAAAAGAGGCTATTAACGAGTTGCAAGAAAAAGGGTTTGGTATTCCTAATTACCCAGAAGACCCTAAAACAGACGATGAAAAAGCACTACAAAAAAAATATGGTAAAGCATTAGGTAGTGCCGTTAATCCAGTTTTACGTGAAGGAAACTCTGACCGTCGTGCACCAAAAGCTGTGAAAGAATATGCCCGGAAGAACCCTCACTCTATGGGAGAGTGGAGTCAGGCTTCAAGAACCCATGTGTCACACATGCAATCGGGTGATTTCTATTCAAGTGAAAAAAGTTTAACGCTTGATAAAGACTGCACGGTAAACATTGAGTTTGTTGATAAAAATGGCGAAGTAACCGTTTTAAAAGAAAATATAGGCCTTTTAAAAGGTGAAATCATAGACAGTATGTTTATGAGCAAGAAGGAGTTGTGCGCATATCTTGAAGAAGAGATGAATGATGCAAAAGAAACGGGTGTCATCTTCTCATTTCACGTGAAAGCTACCATGATGAAGGTCTCTCACCCGATCGTTTTTGGGCATGCAGTGAAGATATATTACAAAGACCTATTTGAGAAGCACGGCAAATTATTTGATGAGCTTGGTGTTAATCCAAATGATGGCCTGAGTAGTGTTTATGAGCATATTAAGAAGCTGCCTGCGTCTATTAAAGAAGAAATCTTAACGGATATGCATGCTTGTTATGAAACACGTCCTGAGTTGGCGATGGTGGACTCCGCTAAAGGGATATCTAACTTGCATACACCTAATGAGGTGATTGTTGATGCCTCAATGCCTGCGATGATTCGTGCGGGCGGTAAAATGTGGGGCCCAGACGGTAAGATGAAAGATACCAAAGCTGTGATGCCGGAAAGTACTTTCGCTAGAATTTATCAGGAAATGATCAATTTTTGTAAAACGCATGGTGCGTTTGATCCAACAACCATGGGCACAGTCCCTAATGTTGGTTTGATGGCCCAAAAAGCGGAAGAGTATGGTTCGCATGATAAAACATTCGAAATGGTCGCCGATGGATGTACGCGAATCGTTGATACTGACGGCAATGTGTTGCTTGAAATGGATGTGGAAGAAGGTGATATTTGGAGAATGTGCCAGGTAAAAGATGCGCCGATCCAAGATTGGGTGAAACTAGCGGTGAGTCGTGCACGTATCTCAAAAACACCGGCCGTTTTTTGGTTGGATGAATACCGCCCCCATGAAAATGAGTTGATTAAAAAAGTTGAAACATACCTTAAGGACCATGACTTAACAGGTGTTGATATCGAAATCATGTCTCAAACAAGAGCCATGCGTTATACACTAGAACGAATTTTACGAGGTAAAGATACTATTTCTGTAACCGGTAACATTCTTCGTGATTACTTAACTGATTTATTCCCCATTCTTGAGTTAGGCACGAGTGCTAAAATGTTGTCTATTGTGCCTCTGATGGCAGGTGGTGGTTTGTTTGAAACGGGCGCGGGTGGTTCAGCACCAAAGCATGTTAAGCAGCTATTAGAAGAAAACCACTTGCGCTGGGACTCATTAGGTGAGTTTTTAGCATTGTGTGCATCGTTGGAGCACATGGCCAGAACCAGTGATAATGAGAAGGCTGCTATCTTGGCGAAAACTTTAGATGAAGCAACAGCTAAATTACTGGATACTGGAAAATCTCCTTCACGAAAAACAGGTGAGTTAGACAATCGTGGTAGTCATTTTTATATCGCATTGTATTGGGCGCAAGCACTGGCTGAGCAGACTGAGAATGAGGCACTGCAAGCGTACTTTAAGCCGTTAGCTCAGACCTTAGCGGAAAATGAAGAGAAAATTGTGAATGAGCTGACGACAGATCAGTGGCATGCTGTCGATATTGATGGTTATTACAAGCCAGATCTAGAAAAAGTTAGTGCTATTATGAGGCCTTCATCGTTACTTAATGAAGTGCTTGCTAACTTAACGTAAGTCAGTCGAAAGTGATTAAATTAAACCTGATGCCTAGCTAATAGGTATCAGGTTTTTTTGCTTGATGAAAGTTGCCCTCAACGTTAAGTTAGAGTCCTTTACTTGAAATATTAATGAGCCGTTCGTAACTGTCACCTTGCTCTGGAAACTCTGCGATACCAATCTTCGAACTTAGCTTTATCACTGATCCGTCTAATAGCTCGATAGGTTCAGCTAATTCATTATTGAGTTTTTCAACGAGAATGGAAACATGTTCTTGACTGGTTTCTACTGTCAGGCTGGCGAAATTCATTTCGCCTAAATAAGCATAAACATCAGAGTCTCGCGCCTTGGCAAGCAATCTATTAGCAATGGCTTCAAGAACTAGCTCATGTTGTTGATCATTAATTTCATTCGTATGTGAGTCAAAGGCAATAAAAAGCATAACAGCCTTTGCATGCGTACGAGTGCAAAATTTTAGTAGCTCCTTCGTTTGCTCTTCAAAAGCTTTTGAGTCTGCTAGGTCATTGATAGAGTAGGGTGTTGTTTTTTGATTAAGAGTCATAGTGTCTTATAAATATAGGTCAGTAAGTGTTAATAATGGCAGGTTATTAAGAATTTACTAGCTTGAACCATTGGAAAGTATAAAAAATATAGGCTTTTGCAATGCGGCAAATTGACGCAGACACTTTTGTTAATATCGGATACTGTTAAAGTAGTAAGGATATTCATTTTTATACATTGATGATGACAGCACTTTCTAATGACACCTTCTCTATGCCGGATGAAACCCTAAAGCGTTTATTATCGCTGCGGGCTCTGAATATTAGCGGGCAATTAATTGCAATTATGGTGGCTATTTACCATCTTGAGTTGGTGTTACCAATAAAGCCCTTAGCATTCATATTAATAAGTTTAATAGTTTGGAGTTTATTTTCACTGCTTTTATTAAAGCGAGCGTCAAGTATTACAGACACTGGATTCTTTATACAGTTAGCTGTTGATGTGTTCGCGCTGACCGCTATTTTATATTTTACCGGTGGCGCGACTAACCCCTTTGCTTGGTTTTTACTAGTTCCGCAGAGTATTGCATCTACCCTGCTACCACGAGTACATGTTTGGTTAATGGCGTTACTAACGTCGCTATCCTATACGGTGCTTGTGTTTTATTATCAGCCTCTAGTTCAGGGTTCTCATGATATGGGTATGAGGCCTATTGGGGGCTTTGCCAGTCATATTATTGGTATGTGGGTTGGGTTTGTATTATCTACCTTTTTACTGGCTTACTTTGTAGCAGGAATGGCAGAATCGTTACGGCAGCGAAATAAGCTATTGTCGACAATGCAAGAACGTTTGTTTAGGGATGAACGCCTAGTGGCCTTAGGGACGTTAGCGACAGGCGCAGCCCATGAGTTGGGAACACCACTTGGAACCATGAGTGTTTTGGCTCATGAATTAAAGTTAGCGCTTGAACAAGAAGGTAACCAACCGGCGAGCCAGATGTTATCAATTATTAATGAGCAAATTAAACGCTGCAAACAGGTGCTATCAGGCATTACAGAAACAACGACGGTTGAAAAGTATGATGCTGGACAATTATTGTCTGTGGTTGAATATATTGAAAAAGTGATTGCTCAGTGGCGTATTTCTAATTTAAATGTAAATTTAATTGACGTGGTGAGTGGAGAAGGGAAAGCGCCTATGCTCATTTCAGATATTGCGCTAACTCGGGCGTTGATCAATATTTTAGATAATGCTGCGCAAGTCTCGCCTAACTTTGTTCGCCTAACGATTAATTGGGATAACGAAAATATTCATCTTTTGATTGAGGACGAAGGTAAAGGTATGGAGGAGGCGCAGCTTGTTAAGTTGGGTCAGCAAATGATGAGTTCTAACAGTGACGGCTTGGGTATCGGGATTTATATCACCAAAGCGACCATAGAGCAGTTAGGCGGCGATGTTAAGTGGGAAAACCGACCCATAAAAGGTGTACGTGTGACTATTCATCTTCCTTTGATAACCTAGAGAGCTGGGCTTAGCATGAATGATAATAAGACAAAAATGCTCATTATTGATGATGATGAGGTTTATTGCTCTGTATTGGGCGAGGCTTTTATACGTAGAGGTTTTGATGTGCGGTCAGCGCATTCCGAAGAACAAGCCATTCAGAAAATAGATGATTTTGAACCAAATATGGCGGTTGTCGACTTGCGACTTGAAAGAAGCTCAGGCTTACATTTAATTAAGCGCCTTAAGGAAAAGGATGAGAGCACAAAGATTATCATGTTGACTGGTTATGCTAGCATTGCAACGGCTGTGGAGGCTGTCAAGCTAGGCGCTATTCAATACATTACTAAACCAGCGAATGCGGATGAAATTTTAGCTGCGTTTACACAACAAAGCGCTGATACAGCTGTTAAAGTTTCCGATAAACCTTTATCTGTGAAACGTCTGGAGTGGGAGCATATGCAAAAGGTTTTGTTAGAGTGTAACGGTAATGTTTCTGAGGCGGCTAGGCAACTTAATATGCATCGACGGACGTTACAAAGAAAATTGGCTAAACGACCAGTAAGGCACTAAATGGCTTTTTTGGGGGTATTTAATTGGCTTGCTATCTAGCCTGTAGTTAACCCCAAACCTTAGATGAAGTGATGTTTCTGTTCGTTAGTATTAGCTGGGGAATGAAATAAAAGGCTCAGCATAAGTCATGTAAAATTGAGAAAATGGGCTGTTGAGCTAAAAAATAGCTAAAACTTCATCCACTTTTCTTGATTGATGGAACACAATGATGGACAATCCTCATCCTGATTTACACCAACGAACAATGGTGACTTATGTCGGTCCCCTCGCAACGTGAAGTCGTGAACCCCGCCAGGCCCGGAAGGGAGCAACGGCAGCGATCGAATCGTGTGCCGGGGTGTGGCTGGCATGAGTTACCACCCATTCTTTAGTCGAGTTTTTGTTAATCTACATGACTATAAATTCGCACAAGGTCACTGCCTTTGTTACCCTATAAAGCTTATGAGTTATAAAGTCTTCGCAAGAAAATGGCGCCCGTTAAATTTTGCTCAAGTCGTTGGGCAAGAGCACATTGTGCGTGCATTAATTAATGGCCTAGAACATGACCGCTTGCACCATGCTTATTTGTTTACCGGTACACGTGGAGTAGGTAAAACAACCATAGCGAGGGTGCTAGCTAAGGCGCTAAATTGCCCGAATGTCGTTAACGCTGAACCTTGTGGGAACTGTGATACTTGCCTAGAGGTGGACCAAGGTCGATACCCCGATTTAATTGAGGTGGATGCCGCTTCAAGAACAGGTGTTGATGACACACGAGATCTGCTTGAGAATGTGCAGTATTCACCAAGCCGTGGTAAATATAAAGTTTACCTAATAGATGAAGTTCATATGTTTTCCAAAAGTAGCTTTAACGCGCTGCTGAAAACCTTGGAAGAGCCTCCCGCACATGTGAAGTTTTTACTAGCAACCACCGATCCACAAAAAATGCCAGTGACAGTTTTGTCGCGTTGCTTGCAGTTTAACCTTAAACGTTTATTGCCCGCTCAAATTGAAGGGCAGTTTAAACTCATCTTAGACAGTGATGGCATTGAGTATCAGCCACAAGCGACCGAGCTATTAGCACGTGCAGCCGATGGCAGCATGCGTGATGGCTTAAGTTTGTTAGATCAAGCGATTGTGCATGGTAATGGCGGCCTGCTTGAGAGCGATGTGATTGATATGCTCGGCAGTGTTGCTCGTGAGCCAGTGTTTGAGTTGTTAAATGCATTGTTCACAAGGCAAGGCTCGGCGGTATTAGCCAGCATTCAACAGTTAGATGAGTTTGCGCCTGATTACGCGGAGGTTTTGCAGTCGTTATTGAACTATTTGCACCAAATTGCGGTGTGCCAAATAGTGGGTAATGAAACGGATGACAATTCATTAAAGCAACTGGCACAAGAGCTAACGAAAGAAGACGTTCAGTTGTATTATCAAATTGCATTGCTAGGGCAAAAAGATTTGCCATTAGCGCCTACCCCAAAGGTTGGGTTTGAGATGTTAATGTTACGAATGTTAGCATTTGCACCAGTGCAATTAGGTGCTGCTAGTGATGAGCGCAGTATTCAACAGCCGCTGAAAGCCCAAGATGTTACTTCAGGGCCAAAGACAAATGTGGCTGCTCCTGAGGCTTTGGCGGTACCAGCGAAAACCTCTGAAAGTGAGGGGGTAGAGCCGGTTAAAAAAGCACCCAAACTGGTTATCCCAGAAAAAAAAACACTTAAAAACATAGAAACGGCACCAATTACAACGCAACAAGCCGTTGATAAGCCTATTGATAGTAAGCCGATTGAGCAAACTCAAGTTGCTTCGAGTCCTAAACAAGACCTTCCTTGGCATGAGCTGGTGCCAACCTTGGGGCTTGACCCGATGACGCTTCAGCTAGCCAATAATGCGACCTTACTTAGAGTAGATGAGCATGAATGTGAATTATTGCTAATGGATGGGCATATTTCACTGAATAAAAAATCAGAGTTGAATTTGGAGCAGGCATTAACAGCGCACTATGGTCGAAAGTTACAGCTTAAATTAACCCAAGGTGCGAAGAATATTGAAACGCCAAACAGTATCGCCAATGAAAAAGTAGCCGATAGACAACGTAAAGCAGAGCAAGAAGTAAGAGAGAGCCCAGCAGTCAAACAAATAATAGAGCTGTTTGATGCTAAGATCATTGAAGGTTCAATTAAACCAATAGATTAACGACAGTACAGTACGGAGAGATAATGAAAAATCAATTAGGTGATTTGATGCAGCAAGCGCAAAAAATGCAGGAAAAAATGCAAGAAGCGCAGCAAAAATTGGCAGAGCTTGAAGTAACAGGTGAGTCGGGCGCCGGGCTAGTAAAGGTCGTCTTAACCGGTAAACATGAAGCTAAGCGCTTATCGATTGATCCCAGCTTAATAGCCGATAATGACCAAGAAATGCTTGAAGACTTGATTGTGTCTGCTATTAATGATGCTGTTCGTAAGGTAGAAAATGAAAATAAAGAAAGTATGTCGGGAATGACGGCGGGTATGTCATTGCCACCCGGTTTTAAATTACCTTTTTAACCATGTCAGCAGAACCAGTACTTAATGATCTTATGCAAGCGTTGCGCTGTTTGCCGGGTGTTGGTCAAAAGTCAGCGCAACGTATGGCGTTCCATTTATTAGAACGTGACCGTCAAGGGGCATTTCAATTAGCGCAAAGCCTTGCTGATGCGGTCGATAAAATTGGACATTGTGCCACTTGTCAAACGCTCACCTCGTCTGATATCTGTGGTTTGTGTTCTGATGAACGCCGAGAGCAGCACATCTTATGTATAGTGGAAACACCTGCTGATGTGATGGCGATAGAGGGTGCGACCTCATTTAAAGGCTTGTACTTCGTATTGAATGGCCGTTTGTCGCCATTAGATGGCTTAGGGCCGTCTGAAATTGGCCTGGATAAACTAACCGACAGGTTAAAATTAGGTAAGATTAAGGAAATTATTTTAGCAACAAACCCCACTGTTGAAGGTGAAGCAACCGCACACTATATCAGTGAGATGGCTAAGAAAAATAATGTTAAAGCAACACGGATAGCGCATGGCGTACCGTTTGGCGGTGAGCTGGAATATATTGATAGTGGAACGCTATCTCATGCGTTTAGTGGCCGCAGCGAAGTGTAAAGGAGTTAAGGATGAGTGACTGTTTGTTTTGCAAAATGGTGGCGGGTGAAATAACCCCCGATATTGTTTATGAGACGGATTCTGTTTTAGCTTTTAGGGATATTAACCCGCGAGCGCCGACACATATCTTGGTGATTCCCAAAAAGCATATACCAACACTGGCTGATATGACCGATGATGATACCTTGCTAATGGGCGAGATAATGCAAGCAGCTAAAAAAGTAGCTGAAATAGAAGGCATAGCTGAATCGGGTTATCGAACAGTGTTTAATTGTAAGCAAGATGCAGGACAGGAGGTTTACCATATCCACCTACATGTATTAGGTGGTCGAACGATGCAATGGCCGCCGGGTTAGTAAGCCAGCTTGTCTCGTAGTTTTAAATACCTTAAATAACGTTGTTTTGAAATGCTGCCATTATCCACGCCATCTTTAACGGCGCACTTAGGTTCTTTTAAATGCAAGCAGTTAGAATATTTGCATTGGTCAGCGAGTTGTTTTATTTCACGGTAACCATAGGCTAAATTCTGTTCAGTGATATGCGCTAGGCCAAATATATTAACCCCTGGGCTATCAATAATGTCGCCGCCCTCGGGTAGTTTATATAAGGTAGATGAAGTGGTGGTATGTTTACCTAAGCCAGAGGCAGTTGAGAGTGCTTTTGTTTGAATGTCTAAATCGGGCAGTAGGGCATTGGTAATGGTTGATTTGCCAACACCAGATTGACCGACAAGAATGCTGGTTTTATCTTTTAATCGTTCCCTTAACATATCCAACCCGGTTTTTTTTGCGGCGCTGACTTCGATCACTTCGTAGCTCAAACGTCTATAGAGCATGATGAGTTCGTCCACCTGTAGTCGCGATTGTTCATCTAAAAGGTCTACTTTGTTTAAGACGATAAGGGGCTTAATATCTTGGAATTCACTAACAATGAGGTATTGGTCAAGTAATAAAGGGTCGATTGTCGGTTTGACCGCTAGAATAGCTACAATTTGATCTAAATTTGCGGCAACCGGTCTGGTTTGGCCATTTTTAGCGGGCCTGGAAAGTAAAGACCTTCGTTCTAATACCTTTTCTACGCGGCCAGCGCCTTCTTCAGTTTTTATCCACTCGACGTTATCACCAACAGCAGGTTGTTGTAGTTGAGTGCGCTTTTTGCAGCGCGCGGTGATTCCGTCCTCAGCTTCAACGATCAAGGCTTTGCCTAAGTGTGCAACGATACGACCTTTAATAACTGCTTGGTTTTGCTGCTTAGCCGAGTGTGACTGTTTGTTTATGATAAGCAGGCCATATGACTAATTGAAACCTCTGGGGAGTGCTCAAGCTTGGCTTTAATTAAGGTCAATAAAGCCAAACTTAAGAGTTTTTTCATACGATGCTTCAAAATTAAGGTGTTGCAGCAGCTAACTTTTTCAAGTGATTAATTCTAATGCCTGCTGGTGGGTGGCTATGGTGAAAGCTTGAGTAGAGTGGATCGGGTGTGAGTGTGCTTGCATTTTCACGGTACAGTTTGACCAGTGCTTGAATTAAATATTCTGGTTTAGCCATCGTGCTGGCGAAGGTATCGGCTTCAAACTCAAACTTGCGTTGGAAGTAACTACTAATGGGTTGTAGGAAGGTGGTGAAAATAGGTAACACCAAAATAAATAGTAGTAGGGCGACCGCATTATTTACTTGGTTGACACCGAGCCCATCAAAAAACCAAGGCTGCTGTTTAAGCCAACCTAAAAGGGCAAAGCCCATCAGCGTGGTGACGGTTGAAACAATCATCTGTTTTGTAATGTGTTTGCATTTAAAATGACCTAATTCATGGGCAAGCACGGCTTCAATTTCATCTGTGTTAAGCGACTCAATTAGTGTGTCATAAAAAACGATGCGTTTATTATTACCGATGCCGGTGAAGTACGCGTTGCCATGTCCAGAACGACGTGAGCCATCCATGACATAAATCCCTTTGCTGTTAAAGCCGCAACGTTCAAATAATTGAGTGATGCGTGATGCTAGTTGTTCATCTTCAAGCGGGGTGAATTTGTTAAATAAGGGTGCAATAAACGTCGGTACTAACCAGGTCATTAAAAAAGTAAAGCTAACGGTTAGCAACCAAGCATACAGCCACCAGTAATCGCCCATCTCACCCATGACCCAAAGTAAGGCGTACAAAATAGGGATGCCAATGACGAGCATTAAGCTGAGCTGTAAAAATTGATCTTTAACAAATTGGCTAACACTCGAGCGGTTAAAGCCAAACTGCTGTTCTATTTTGAATGTTTGATAAATATCGATCGGCAGCTCTATTAGATGTGAGGCTATAAAAACAAACATCATTAACGCGACGCCAGCCCATAGGGTGCTATCAATATAACTGTTGGATGCATCGGCAATGATATTTAGAATACCGCCTAAGGTTAATAGGGCTAATATAGTGCTACCGATGACGGCGCTTAAATTAGCTAATTTAGTTTTAGCAATAGTGTAATCAGCAGCTTTTTGGTGGGCGGTTAAATCAATTTTTTCGCTAAAATCATTGGGTACTTTGCCACGATGGTGCATGATATACGACATTTGACGCCTATTGAGCCAAAGGCTTAATACCGTTGAGACAGATAAAAGAAATAGAAATAGATGGCTAAACTCATTCATGATTTTATTAACAGATCGCGTTAGTAAGGTTTTAATTTAGATAATAGGTAAAACGATGTCTCAAGACAAACAAAATTTAATATGGATCGACCTTGAAATGACCGGTTTAGAACCTGCTACAGATTCTATCATTGAAATAGCGACGGTTGTGACCGATAAGGCATTGAATATATTGGCACAAGGCCCAGTACTGGCAGTACATCAAAGTAAAGAAACCATGGATGCGATGGATGATTGGAATCAGAAACACCATGGTCAATCAGGGTTAATTGAACGGGTGTTGAATAGCTCACTAACAGAAAACGATGCGGAGCTGGAAACGATAGAGTTTTTAGAAAAATGGGTTCCAAAAGGTGCTTCGCCAATGTGCGGTAACAGTATCTGTCAAGATCGTCGCTTTATGGCGAACTACATGTCAACATTAGAAGCGTTTTTTCATTATAGAAACTTGGATGTTAGCACGTTAAAAGAACTAGCGAGTCGTTGGGCGCCTGAGATAATGAAAGGCTTTAAAAAGCAGGCAACACATCAAGCCTTAGATGATGTTATTGAATCAATCGAAGAGCTTAAATATTATAGGCAACACTTTATTAAAGTGGATTAACCTAACACGAGTTGATGACCAGAAGCTGATGGTTTGGAAGGCGCACCATTTATAATGACGCGGACTCTACTTCAAGAGGTATTAAATGGCTTTCTTGCTGTTCAATAGCCCATTGAACGTGTTCACGAATAATAGGGCTTTTGTCGTGCTGTTTTTTCTTTAGTGTGTCGACGATGTGGCTATTATGGGGGGCATTGCCTAAGGCTATAGCAATGTTCCTAATCCAACTTTCATAGCCGATTCTGCGAATGGCTGAGCCTTCAGTGGTGGACAAGAAGGTTGCTTCATCCCATAGGAAAATATCAACTAAGCTCACGGTATCTAAATGATGACGAGCAAAAAAGTCGGACTCCTCGGTGATATTGGCAAACCTATTCCACGGGCAGGTTTGTTGGCAGTCATCACAGCCATAAATACGGTTGCCTATTGCATGACGAAACTCTACCGGAATAGAGCCTTTAAGCTCGATGGTCAAATATGAGATACAGCGCCGTGCGTCAACAATATAGGGGGCAACAATGGCCTTGGTTGGGCAAACATCAATGCAATCGGTGCATCGGCCACAATGTTCTTCAGCGGCTGGGTCGCAAGGTAAGGGTAAATCAACATATAATTCGCCTAAGAAAAACCAAGAGCCAGCTTCCTTGTTGAGCACATTACTGTGTTTACCTATCCAGCCTAAACCGGCCTTTTCTGCGATGGCTTTTTCCATAACAGGGGCGCTATCAACAAATGCGCGATAGCCAAAGGGGCCTATTTTTTGTTCAATAAGCGTGGCCAGTTTTTGTAGTTTTTTGCGCAGAACTTTGTGGTAGTCACGACCTAAAGAATAACGTGAAATATAGGCGCGAATAGGGTCTTCCATTAACGCGTCTGTTTGCTTCATCGGTTCTGGTAAATAATCCATCCTGCAAGAAATGATACGAATCGTACCTGCGTGTAATTCATCAGCGCGAGTTCGCTTAGTGCCATGCTTATGCATGTAATCTAACTCGCCGTGAAAACCAGCCTGTAGCCAGTTATTCAATTGCTCTTCAGCCGATGATAAATCAATGTCGGTAATGCCGACTTGTTGAAAACCAAGCGAGTGGCCTAGTAACTTTATTTCGTGGGCAAGTTGTTTGAAGTCGATGTTGTTTGCATCCATCTGCGGTAGGATACATTAAAATGTTAATTGAATTTAGCTATCTCTAACTAACGCTTATACCGAGTAGTCCTTTATGTCTGAAATTGTACAAACTAACGTAACTGTGTTGTCATTTGATGGGCTGATAAAAAAGATGCCTTCTAGAGCCGAAGACTCGCATAAGGGTTATTTTGGGCATAGTTTATTGGTTGGCGGTAATACGGGGTTTAGTGGTGCTATACGTTTAGCCTCAGAAGCAGCATTAAGGGTGGGCAGTGGTTTAGTGAGTGTTGCTACAAAGGTAGAACACGCAGCTGGTATTACAATGGCTAGGCCAGAATTGATGTGCCATGGAATTGTAGATGCAAAAAGTCTGCTATCGCTCAGCAAAAAATGTAACGTGATTGGCTTAGGGCCGGGCTTAGGGCAAACACGTTGGTCAACTCAATTGTTTGAACAGGCACTGGATATTAATTTACCAATGGTAGTGGATGCAGATGCGCTGAACCTATTATCGAACTCGCCGCGAAAAAATAATCAGTGGATATTAACGCCACATGTTGGCGAAGCAGCGAGGTTATTGAAGTGTTCAACAGATGATATTCAAAAAGACCGGCTGGCAGCGGTCAAGACGCTCCAGCATCAATACGGTGGTGTGATTGTTTTAAAAGGCTCGGGTAGTTTGATTTTTGATGGCGAAGGTGTTGTTTATAGGTGCGATGCAGGTAATCCCGGGATGGCATCAGGTGGAATGGGTGATGTGTTAACAGGGGTGATTTCGGGTCTAGTTGCGCAAGGTTTAACCTGCCTAGAGGCGGCAAAGTTAGGTGTTGTTCTACACGCCACTGCTGGTGACCGTGCCGCATTGCAAGGAATGGTTGGTTTGTTGGCAAGTGATTTAATGCAACCGATACGTGGGTTAATGAATGATTATTAAAAATGAGCAGGCCATGTTGGATGCTGGTGAGCGACTCGCGTCACAGTTAACACCCGGCATGTTGGTGTTTTTAGTGGGTGACTTAGGTGCGGGGAAAACAACTTTAGTTCGTGGCATTCTAAAAGGTCTGGGGCATAAAGGTTCTGTTAAAAGCCCAACGTATAACTTAGTTGAACCTTATACGATCAACAAGCTCCCGGTTTTTCACTTTGATTTGTATCGTTTGATGGGAGGCGAAGAATTGGAATATATGGGGATGCGTGATTACTTAAACGAGGAATCGGTTTGTTTTGTTGAGTGGCCGGAAAAAGCCGAAGGCTTATTGCCTGAACCAGATTTGATCATCAAAATAAATATTTACGAAAGTGAGCGAGAACTGTTAATATCTAAGTATAAAGACTCATAAAAACAGTTGCTTATGAAACTATTCTCGAATAACTTTAAGCTAGCTACGCATTTTTTAATGTCGATACTGCTTGTTTTTTTGCTGTCAATCAGCGAGGCGGCACTGGCTGCCTCGAATAAAAGCGTTGAATCACTGCGATTTTGGACAGCGCCTGATCACACGCGCATAGTGCTTGGGCTTTCATCGCCCGTCGTCCATAAGGTGTTTACGCTGGATAATCCACCTCGTTTAGTCTTAGATCTAACGGGCGTTAAATTTGATGCAACGCTGCCTGAGTTTTCATCGAGTCATAAGGTTATTAGTTTAATACGGCAGGCTCCTCGTCATGATAAAGACTTGCGTGTGGTGATTGATTTAAAAACAACCGTGAGCGCGAAAAGCTTTTTATTAGTACCTAATGCTAATTATGGCCATCGTTTAGTAGTTGATTTATACCCAAAACAAAAAAGCACAGGCAAGCAATCATTAGCAGTAAAAAAATCAGCCAGTGCGGTCAAGAGTCATAAATGGATTGTTGCTATTGATGCTGGGCATGGTGGTGAAGACCCGGGTGCTAGAGGTCATAGAGGTACCCGTGAAAAGGTAGTGGTGTTGGCGATTGCTAAAAAGTTGGCGGCATTGGTTAACAAGCAGCCTAATATGGAGGCATATTTAGTGCGAACCGGCGATTACTACATTGGGTTGCGTCAGCGAATGGAAAAAGCTCGTCGGGCTAAAGCTGATTTGTTTGTTTCGATTCATGCTGATGCGTTTAAGGATCAACGGGCGAGAGGCTCGTCGGTATACGTCTTGTCTAACCGAGGTGCCAGTAGTGAAGCGGCAAGATGGTTGGCCAATAGCGAAAACTCGGCAGATTTAGTCGGTGGCGTGAGTTTAGATGATAAAGGTGGCGTGTTAGCGTCCGTGCTTTTGGATTTGTCACAAAACCATACTGAAGATGCCAGTGCAACAGTAGCTGGCGAGGTGTTAAAGAATTTAAAAGGCGTTGGGCATGTTCATAAAAAGCAAGTTCAACGAGCGGGGTTTATGGTATTGAAATCACCTGATATCCCCTCTATTTTGATAGAAACGGCATTTATATCAAATAAGAATGAAGAAGCTAAATTACGAAGTCCGAAGCATCAGTCAAAGGTGGCGAATGCTATTTTAAAAGGCGTTAAAAGGTATTTTGCAAACCAGCGTTTACCATCCACACCCACGTTGAGGATAGCAAAGGCCACATATAAAATAAGAAGAGGTGATACCCTATCGGAGATCGCTCAGCGCCACCGGGTTTCATTATCATCGTTAAAAAAAGCAAATGCGATGCGTAGTAGTACTATTAAAGTGGGTCAAGTAATCCAAATACCCAGTTAGTCTGTGGGTTATTTTTCGATACAATAGATGACATCTGTTTGTATAAAATGTCAACCGTATTGAAGCTCATGTCTATTCAACAATTACCTCCACAACTAATCAATCAAATTGCTGCGGGCGAAGTCATCGAGCGCCCTGCATCCGCTGTTAAAGAGTTAGTTGAGAATTCATTAGATGCTGGCGCGACTCAAGTAGTGGTGGAAATAGAAGAAGGTGGGTCCCGCTTAATTCGGGTTAGTGATAATGGCAGTGGCATAAATAAGTCTGATTTAGATTTGGCTTTATCCAGACATGCGACCAGTAAAATAGGCTCCTTACATGATTTAGAATCGGTATTGAGCTTTGGTTTTAGAGGTGAGGCTTTGCCTAGTATGAGCTCAGTTTCACGCTTGACATTAACGTCACGACAGGCCAATGAAAATGCAGCGTGGTGTGTTAAAGCGGATGGCACAGAAGCTGAGCTTGATCCGGTTCCGGTGGCGCACCCAGTGGGCACCAGTGTTGAATTACGCGAACTTTTTTATAATACGCCTGCTCGTCGTAAATTTCTTAAAACAGATAAAACAGAATTTGGTCATATTGAGACCGTTGTCAAACGCATGGCGCTGAGTCGCTTTGATGTCGGCTTTAGTCTTAAGCATAATCAACGACAGGTGATGGACTTGAAGCCTGCGTTGACTAATGAACAAAAAGACCACCGAGTTGGCTTGTTGTGTGGTGATGGTTTCGTACATGAATCGATAGATGTTGATGTCATTAATGGCGACTTAGCATTGCAAGGCTGGGTCGGTTTGCCTACTTATTCAAGATCTCAAGCGGATATGCAGTTTTTTTATGTTAACGGCCGCTTAATTCGAGATAAGCTCATAAACCACGCGGTTCGTTTGGCTTATCAAGATGTCTTGTTTCATGGTCGTCATCCCGTGTATGTGTTGTATTTGAGTATTGATCCAACACTAGTCGATGTTAATGCCCACCCAGCAAAGTTAGAGGTGCGTTTTCGAGAAAGTAAGGCGGTGCATGATTTTGTTTATCGACGTATAAAACAGCTGTTAACAGATGTCCGTCCAAGCGATCACTATACTGTTAAAACGCTTGAGCCAACGTTGACTGAGATGCCCTCAACTTATGCGGATATGCAGCAGCGACCGATACCGATGCCCATTTCAGAACCTTCATCAAATTATAATCGGGCTGAGCCTTTTTCATCGCCTAATATGAGCAGCAGTGCTTCGGCCTTCAAGATGCCCGTCACTCAAGATAGTGGCGAAGCACCGCCGATGGGGTTTGCTATTGCTCATTTACACAATACCTATATTCTTGCAGAATCAGAAAGCGGGTTAGTGTTGGTAGATACGCATGCGGCGCATGAGCGTATCGTGTATGAAAAAATGAAGAAACAATATGATGCGGGCGATATGCCGTCTCAGCCTTTACTTATTCCGGAAAAAATTCAGTTATCTGACGAAGAAATGCTCGTTTTTGAGCAACATCAGTCTATGCTGGATGGTTTTGGGCTTAATTTGAGTGTCTCGGGGCCGAATACGATACTTATTCGAGCTATTCCTGTTTTGTTAGCCGTAGAGGGCGCCGAAGCATTGGTTCGCAATATATTGACAGACCTTGCCCAAACGGGTGAATCAAATAGCATTAAAGAGGCCTGTTATGAGGTATTAGGCAACATGGCGTGTCATGGTTCAATTAGAGCGAATCGACGTTTAACAGAGATAGAAATGAATGCACTCTTGCGAGATATGGAGCAAACAGATAATAGCGGGCAGTGTAATCATGGGCGGCCCACGTGGGTGTTGCTTAATGCAAAGCAATTAGATTCGCTGTTTCTAAGAGGGCAATAAACTGTGCTAACGTTGCCGCGCATTATTTTACTGATGGGGCCAACAGCCTCAGGTAAAACGGCGCTAGGAATTGATATCGCTAAAAAGCTTGATGGTGAAATCATTAGCGTTGATTCTGCTCTGGTTTACCGAGGTATGGATATTGGAACCGCAAAGCCTGACCTAAAAGAGCGTGACGGTATTAAACACCACCTGATTGACATATTGGACCCTTCTGAAAGCTTTTCTGCAGGAGAATTTCGAGATAAAGCGTTAGGGCTGATTCATGATATCTCTGCACGAGGAAAGGTACCGGTTCTTGTTGGTGGGACGATGTTGTATTTCCATGTGCTCATAAATGGCATCGCTAAATTGCCGGATGCAAATGAAAAAATTCGGCAGGAGATAAATGAGTTGGCAAATGCTTCAGGTTGGCATGCTGTACATGATCGCTTAAAACAAATAGACCCCGTTGCAGCAAAACGAATTCACCAAAACGATACGCAACGAATTCAGCGAGCACTTGAAATTTATTTGATATCCGGTAAGAGTCAAACGGACTGGTTAGCGGAGCAAGCAGAACAACCCTTGCCCTTCGATATGGTTAAATTTGCTATAGCGCCGGTTGATCGCGCGCAATTGCATGAGAAAATTGCCTTAAGAATGGATATGATGCTGGATCAGGGCTTTATTAATGAAGTTCGGTTGCTATTTGAGAGGGAAGACTTAGAGGCTTCGATGCCAGCGATTAGGGCCGTTGGTTATCGGCAAGCTTGGCGTTATTTGCTAGGCGAGCTCGATGAAGAAAGCTTTCGTGAAAAAGCGATTATTGCCACACGACAGTTGGCAAAAAGGCAGTTCACCTGGTTACGTCAACAGACCGACATGGCATGGTTACAGACGGGGGACCCAACAGCTTTAAATCTTGTACTGAAGGGCTTTAACAGAAAAGTAACGGTGTAGACTTGAAATAACAAGGTAACGCCATCATTAATAGTAATTAGTAAGTATTATGCGACCCGTTTATTCATTTTGCGGTACAATTTGTTGCGCTGCAAAATAAAGTGAGTTTGATGATTTTGGGCGATTGGGTGAAGTTGAATAATAATAAGGAGAAATGATATGTCTAAGGGACATAATTTACAGGATACATTCCTAAATACATTAAGAAAGGAACATATTTCGGTCGCTATTTTTTTAGTGAATGGTATTAAACTACAGGGGCAGATTGAATCTTTTGATCAATATGTTGTGATTTTGAAAAATGCGATTAATCAAATGGTTTACAAGCATGCTATTTCAACCGTTGTGCCTGCAAGAGCGGTAACAATGCCTCGTGGTGACGAAGAAGCTTAGGTTGTTATTTTGCGTGTGCTAGTCATTCTCAAGGAGCTTATTTAGTGGAGCTGTTTGATCGTCCGGATACGGGTGAAAAGGCGCTCATCGTTCATTTATCCATTAATGAGAGCTTCTCAGAAGATGATCTGAGCGAGTTTGTACAGCTAGTGATATCGGCTAATGTAGAACCTTTGGCGACCATTACGGGTTCTCGGCGAACACCCGATGCTAGGTATTTTGTTGGAAAAGGCAAGCTAGAAGAAGTGAAACGAGTGTTGCATGAAACCTGTGCAGATATTGTTTTATTCAACCATAGCCTTAGCCCAAGTCAGCAGCGAAATTTAGAAAAAGAATTAGAAGTTCGTGTGTTAGATCGTACGAACTTGATTCTTGATATTTTTGCTCAACGTGCAAAATCGTTTGAGGGTAAGCTGCAAGTAGAATTAGCGCAGTTACAACATTTATCAACGCGTTTGATTAGAGGTTGGACTCACCTTGAAAGACAAAAAGGTGGTATTGGTTTACGTGGGCCGGGTGAAACGCAATTAGAAACCGACCGTCGACTAATTGGTCAGCGTATTCGTCAAATTAAAACGCGTTTGGCCAAGGTAAATAAGCAGCGCGATCAAGGGCGACGCAGCAGGCAGCGTGCGGATGTGCCCACGGTGTCTTTAGTTGGTTATACCAATGCTGGGAAGTCCACTTTATTTAACGTGGTGACAGAGTCATCAATTTATGCTGCTGATCAGCTATTTGCAACGTTAGATCCAACGTTAAGGCAAGTAAAGCTTCCTGACTATGGTGAGTTGGTGCTTGCCGATACAGTGGGCTTTATTCAAGATTTGCCGCATGAATTGGTGGCAGCCTTTCGTTCTACACTACAAGAGACGATTGAAGCTGACTTACTATTACACGTGGTAGATGCAAGCAGCCCAAATCGTCATGAGCAAATACAGGAAGTTAACTCTGTTTTAAAGCAGATAGGCGCGGATAAAATTCCGCAAATAATGGTTTATAACAAAATTGACCGCCTTTCTGCAGTAGATGCACACATAGATAAAGACGATGAGGGGTATGTGAAGGCTGTATGGCTATCTGCTATCTTAAATGATGGGGTGAATCTTTTACTAGAAACACTGTCTACGCATTGTCACGACGAAAACACGCGAACAACGATCGTTTTGAAGCCCGAAGAAGCAAAGTTACGTGCGCAGTTATTTCAAGTCGCACAAATTATTAGTGAAGAAAATCGAGATGATGGTTGCTGGGTTATAGAAGTAAATATATCGAATAAGTATAAGCATTTAATTGAGTGTTATTTAGCCTAGCTAGGCGGAATTAGTTGTTTAATTCTTGCTTAGCATGGCGTAGCACCCTAAAATTAGCCGTTGGAATAAAATAATTATTAAGTTGAGGTTTTAACTATGTCTTGGGATGATTCAGATAACGATAAAAATAAGAAAGACCCGTGGAGTGGGCGCAAAAAAGAACAGCAAACACCTCCTGATCTTGATGAGTTAGTGCGTTCGTTGCAAGATAAGTTTGGGGGGCTATTTGGCGGCGGTGGTTCTAAAGGAACAGCCAGCAAAAAGTCACCGAGTGGTCCGTCTGGCGCCAATATTGGTATATTAATCGGATTAGCTGCTCTAATCTGGATGGCCTCTGGTATCTACATTGTTGATGAAGGAAACAGAGGGGTAATACTGCGTTTTGGTAAGTACCATGAAACAACGTTGCCAGGGCCACATTGGCGTTTCCCTCGTCCAATTGATAGCGCAATGATTATCAATGTTGACCAACAACGATTTATAGAAATTGGCTACCGTTCTGGCGCCAATCAACAAGCATCAAGCGGTGTTCGCAAAGAAGCATTGATGTTGACCGAAGATGAAAATATTATTGATGTCCGTTTAGCTGTTCAATATAAAGTTAAAAGTGCACAAGATTACATTTTTAATGTAAGAGCACCTGAAGTAACACTAAAGCAATCAGCTGAGAGTGCTTTACGCTCGGTCATTGGCAAAAATAAAATGGATTTTGTGTTAACAGAGGGTAGAAGCGAAGTGGTGGCGAAAGTTGAAGCGAAACTTCAAGCTATGTTAGATGATTATAAAACTGGTCTGATTGTTTCGTCGGTCAATTTGGTTGAGGCGCAACCACCAGAAGAAGTGCAAGGTGCCTTTTCTGATGCTATTAGAGCACGTGAAGATGAGCAGCGTTTTATTAACGAGTCGCAGGCCTATTCCAATGAAATAATACCTAAAGCACGTGGTGCAGCGTCAAGAATTGTGCAAGAGGCACAGGCGTATGAAGAGCGCGTGAAGGCAGAAGCTGCCGGTGATGCGTCTCGTTTTGACCAATTATTAGTGCAATACGAAGTGGCACCAGAGGTGACGCGTAAACGACTGTACTTAGAAACAATGGAAGATGTGTTAGGTAATTCTAAGAAAGTCATTATGGATGTTAAAGGGGGTAATAACGTCATGTATCTACCAGTTGATAAACTGATAGAGTCTTCAGCCACTCAGCCTGCGGCAGCTCCAAACCGTTTTATAACACCACCAGAAAAAAGCACGCCTACTAATTCGGGCCGAGATACCAGTTACAGAGATAGCGGGAGGGGAAGATAATGAAAATGAACCCAATGATATTGATTATTATAGTGATTGCCCTTTTCATAGCCTCGGGCAGCTTCTTTACGGTAGACCAGCGTGAAAAAGTGATCGTATTTCGCCTAGGTGAAATTGTTCGAACTGACCTTGAGCCTGGGTTACACTTTAAATTCCCATTTATTAACAATGTAAAGAAGTTTGATGGGCGCCTACAAACACTCGATTCTAGACCTGAGCGTTTTTTAACGTCAGAAAAGAAAAATGTGATTGTAGATACATTTGTTAAGTGGAAAATTTCTAATGTTGATAATTTTTACCGTGCTGTTGGTGGTGATCCTCGTCAAGTTGATACTCGTTTGAATCAGTTTGTAAAAGAAGGGATGAGAGCGGCGTTTAGTAAGCAAACAATTAAAGAGCTCATTTCGGTCGGTAGAGATAAAATCCGTTTAGGTCTTGTTGAAGACATGAACTTGTTAGGCAAAGGTCTAGGCATTGATATTACTGACGTTCGTATTAAGCGTATTGATTTGCCAGATGAGGTGAGCGCATCAGTTTACAAAAGAATGGAATCAGAACGTGAACGAGTGGCACGTGACTTCCGGTCAAGAGGTAAAGAAGCGGCCGAAAGAATTAAAGCTGATGCCGATAAGCAAGGTGAAATTATTTTAGCGACAGCTTATAAAGAATCACAAGAACTACGTGGTAAAGGCGATGCGCAAGCCGCTCAAACTTATGCCAATGCATACAATAAGAATAAAGAGTTTTTTGCTTTCTATCGTAGCTTAGATGCTTACCGTAAGAGTATGGGGTCAGGAAATGACCTTATCGTTCTTGAACCAACTTCGGATTTCTTTGAATATTTTAAGAAGCAGTAAGCTTACGTTAAAGGCGTGTTAAGGAAGAGGTTTACGTATAATGGCATGGGAAGAACTTTTTGCAGCCATAGCGTTGGTGCTAGTGTTAGAAGGGATAATCCCATTTATAAGCCCTAACTCATTACGTAAAACCTACCAACGCTTAATGGAAATGGATGATAAAGCTATCCGCCTATCAGGGCTCGTCAGCATGATTGCGGGCGTCATATTATTAACGCTGGTGCGTTAAGGTTTAAGCAAATAAATGGTTAAGAAAAATAGTTGGATGTTGCCAGAAGGTATTGATGCCTTACTGCCAAGTGATGCCAAGCGTTTAGAAAGAATGCGCCGTGAATTATTAGATTTGTTTCATTCATGGGGCTATCAGTATGTTATTCCGCCGATGGTTGAATTTAGAGATACCTTGCTAACCGGTACAGGCAGTGAATTAGCTCTTCAAACATTTAATCTAACCGATCAGATTAGTGGTAAAGCATTGGGGATTAGGGCTGATATGACGCCACAAGTAGCACGTATAGCCTCACATCATATTCATACGGATTCATCGCCAACGAGACTGTGTTATTTAGGTTCAGTGCTGCAGGCCCGAGGCGCGAAAATTGAAAAATCACGCAGCCCTATACAGGTTGGTGTTGAATTGTATGGCAGTCAGCATATCAAAAGTGATGTTGAAATTATTCGCTTAATGCTTGAAACATTAGCGATAGCAGGTCTACAAGAGGTCCATTTGGACTTGGGGCATGTTGCTATTTTTAGAGACCTCGCAAAAAATGCAGGCCTAGGAGTTGAGCAAGAAGCGGATTTATTTGAAGTGCTACAACGTAAAGCAGCTGATGAACTTGACGAATTGTTAACGACTTATCAGCTAGATACTGCTTGGCATCATGCCTTTTATCAATTATTGAGCTTGAATGGCGATGTATCAGTACTTGAAGAGGCTAAAACTAGTTTAGCAGTAGGTGGAACAGAGGTTATTAATGCCATTGAAGAACTCCAGCAGGTCGCTGAGTTATTACAAAGTATATACCCAGCATTACCGTTATACTTCGACCTTGGAGAATTGCGTTGTTACCAATACCAAACCGGTATTGTGTTTGCTGCTTTTGTGCCTGGCTTTGGATCTGAGGTGGCTCGTGGTGGCAGATATGACAACTTAACAGGGCAATTAGACAGTACATTGCCGGCTACCGGCTTTAGTGCTGATGTTAAAGTTTTATCTGCACTGAGTTCGTTGGATGAGGAGCAAACTGAAGAGGTTATATTAGCCCCCGATGTTAATGATCCCGACTTACACGATGTTATTCGCAAACTCAGGGCTAACGGTAAAATTGTCGTTCAAGAACTGGCCGGCGATCAGCAACAACCCGAGCATACGTTGACCCTTATAAACGCACAGGGTCAATGGCAAGTCAGCGAATAGCAGATTGGCTATAAACTTTAAATCATAAAATATTAAATAGAGATAGAAAATGGGAAAAAATGTTGTCGTGATTGGCACTCAATGGGGTGACGAAGGCAAAGGAAAATTGGTGGACTTATTAACCGATGATGTAGCAGCAGTTGTACGCTTTCAAGGGGGGCATAACGCCGGTCATACCTTAGTGATTGGCGATCAAAAAACAGTATTACATCTTATTCCATCCGGTATTTTAAGAGATAAGGTTCAGTGTTTAATTGGTAATGGCGTTGTTCTATCACCAGAAGCGTTATTAACAGAAATGGGGATTTTAGAAAAAGCGGGTGTTCAGTTGGCTGGGCGCTTAAAAATTAGTGAGGCGTGCCCGCTCATCTTGCCAGTGCATGTCGGTTTAGATTTAGCGCGTGAAAAAGCACGTGGATCAAAAGCAATCGGCACGACTGGTCGTGGTATTGGTCCAGCGTATGAAGATAAAGTGGCAAGACGTGGGTTACGAGCAGGTGATTTGTTAACGCCGGCCATTTTTGCCGATAAACTTAAAGAGCTGCTGACTTACCATAACTTTGTATTGAAAAATTATTTCAATGCAGAAACGTATGACTTTCAAACGATGTACGATCAAGTAATGGCTCAGGCCGAGATTATTAAACCGATGCTGATAGATGTAGCGGATGAATTGCATAATTACAGTAAAAATGGCGAAAATATTTTATTTGAAGGTGCTCAGGGGGCATTATTAGATATAGATCACGGTACCTACCCTTACGTCACATCATCCAATACAACAGCAGGTAGTTCAGCCAGTGGTAGTGGAATGGGGCCGTGTGATATGGATTATATTTTAGGTATTACAAAAGCATATACAACACGCGTTGGTAGTGGGCCGTTTCCGACAGAATTGGACGATGAAATTGGCGAATATCTCGGAAAAAAAGGGCATGAGTTTGGTGCAACAACAGGCCGTGAAAGACGTTGTGGCTGGTTTGATGCGGTATCACTTCGGCGTTCAGCACGTTTAAATAGTTTAACCGGTATCTGTTTAACTAAACTTGATGTGATGGATGGGCTTGAAGAAGTTAAAATTTGTACCGGCTATAAGCTTGATGGTGAAGTTATTGATGTGCCGCCGATAGGTGCGGAACAATACGCAAAATGTGAGCCTGTGTTTGAAACAATGCCTGGTTGGCAGGGACAAACAGAAGGGCAAAAATCGTTAGATAATTTTCCTAAAGAGGCGTTGGCATATATCAAGCGGTTAGAAGAGTTAGTGGAGGTTTCTATTGATATTATCTCTACAGGACCAGAAAGAACAGAGACCATTGTATTAAATAACCCTTTTAAATAATTTTTAAAAGACTCACTAGATAGATAAAAAGCTTCCATAGATTCGTTTATGGAGGCTTTTTTTATACTTGTCATTGAATGATTAAAGAGTATTTATAATGCTGAGAATGTTGAAATGTGTTTTTTGACTATCAATTAGAAAATGATAAGCTAAAACAGGCAATCAGACTAAAAAATAAAGATAAAAAGGAGGGGGCTGTGCTGAATATGACTCAATATGATGAAATTAAATCATCGTACAAATTAGAAATACCAGAGAATTATAATTTTGGCTTCGATGTTATTGATAGAAGAGCTGAAGAAGCCGACAAGCTTGCATTTATCGAAGTTGATAAAAGTGGTGAGAATGTAAGGCATTATCAATTTAGTGATCTAGCTAATAGTTCCAACCAGTTTGCTAATGGCCTACTCAGTTTAGGGGTAAAAAAAGGCGACCTAGCCTTTGTTATGATTCCTCGTATTGGTGAGTGGTACTCGGTGATGGTGGGGTGTTGTAAATTAGGCGTCGTGACCATGCCCGGGACTAACTTGCTAACATCAAAAGATATCGAATACCGTATTAACCGCTCAAAAGCGAACATAGCCATTGTGACAGCAAATAATGCGAGTAAAGTTGATGAAATAAAAGCTAACTGCCCAAGCCTTAAAACATTGATTGTTATTGGAGAACAAACGAAAGGTTGGAACACCTTTGAAAGTTTGACGAAAACATTCAGTGTAAAACTAGATAAATCTAAGTTAGAACGAAGTAAAGCCTCGGATTTGATGATGATTTATTTTACATCCGGCACAACAGGCATGCCAAAAATGGTACCACGTGATAACGGGTATGCTTACGCGCATACGATTACGGGCCGATATTGGATGGACCAACAAGAAAGTGATATTCATTGGACACTGTCTGACACAGGTTGGGCTAAAGCAGCGTGGGGGATGTTGTTTTCACCTTGGCAAATGGGCTCGGCTATGGTGTTGTTTGATGGCTCAGGGTTTGATGCTGAGTTACACCTTAACTTGATTGAAAAACTAGGTGTGACTACCTTTTGTGCGCCACCAACGGTCTATCGAGTGTTTGCTCAAATGGATTTATCCAGCTATAACTTAAGCTCTGTGCGCCATGCACTAGGAGCCGGAGAGCCACTAAACCCAGAGGTTATAAAAATATGGAAAAAAGCAACAGGGTGCAATATTTATGATGGTTATGGTCAAACAGAAACGATTAATATTGTAGCAAATTACCCATGTATGCCAGTTAAGCCGGGTTCTATGGGTAAACCTGTGCCCGGTGTTAATGTGCAAATTGTAGATGAAAATGGAGATATTTGCGCTGTTAATATAGTGGGCAGTATTGCTATTGAAATTACAGAGCCACTTCAACCGGGTATGTTTGCCGGGTACTGGAAAGATGATCAAGCTACCGCTAAATGTTTTAAAAACGGTTGGTATCATACCGGTGATAATGGCACAGTTGATGAAGATGGTTATTATTGGTTTGTTGGCCGTTCAGATGACATTATTAGCTCCTCAGGATACAGGATTAGCCCATTTGAAGTTGAAAGTGCATTATTAGAGCACCCAGCGGTTCTCGAGTCGGCGGCTATTGGTAAGCCGGATCAAGCACGCGGTGAAATTGTTAAGGCCTTTATCATCTTAGCGGAAGGGTACCAGCCAAGTGATGAGTTAACGAAGGAAATCCAAACGTTTATGAAAACACTCACAGCCCCATATAAGTACCCACGTGAGATTGAATATGTTGAATCACTACCGAAAACAATTTCGGGAAAAATCAGGCGTATTGAATTAAGGGAAAACAATTAGGAGTTCACGATGTCAGCAAAACAAAACGCGGCTATAGACCCCAGTAATATTTCTAAATATAAAGCTAAGAACCATGTGCGTTTTGTGACCGCGGCGAGCTTGTTCGACGGGCATGATGCAGCGATTAACATTATGCGGCGGATTCTTCAGTCTACCGGTGCAGAGGTTATACACCTTGGGCATAACCGCTCAGTTCACGAAGTGGTGACTGCGGCTATTCAAGAAGATGCACATGGTATTGCTATTAGTTCGTATCAGGGCGGCCATGTAGAGTATTTTAAATACATGATTGATTTATTGAGGGAGAAGGGAGCCTCTCATATTAAAATCTTTGGTGGCGGGGGTGGCGTTATTGTGCCAGAAGAAATCGCAGAGCTTCATGCCTATGGCGTGTCACATATCTTTAGTCCAGCAGATGGTCAGTCGATGCAGTTGCAAGGCATTATTAACGACATGATGGAGACATCGGACTATGACTTAGCAGATGAGGGTCTGCCAGAAAACACAGATGACCTAACTGGCAATGAGTACATGAAGTTATCACGTCTTATTACTGGTCTTGATGAAAATACACTCCCGAAAAGCTATACGGGTGCACTGACGACTGAAGCGAAAAAATGGGCTAAAACACCTGTTCTAGGTATAACCGGCACAGGTGGCGCAGGTAAATCATCATTGACCGATGAGTTAATTCGGCGTTTTAGTTTGGAGTTGGAGCAATTAAAAATAGCTATTATTGCAATAGACCCAACTAAGCGTAAAACAGGAGGTGCATTGTTGGGCGATCGTATTCGAATGAACGCCATTAATCACCCTAATATCTATTTTCGCTCTATCGCAACACGAGACACACTAGGCGAAGTGCCGCAGGCACTACCTGATATTATCAATGCCTGTAAAGTGGCTCAGTTTGATTTAATTATTGTGGAAACACCTGGTATCGGGCAAGGTGATGCAGGGATTGTGCCATACGTTAATGTCTCAATGTACGTAATGACACCAGAGTTTGGTGCGGCCAGTCAGTTAGAAAAAATTGACATGTTGGACTTTGCGGATTTGGTGGCAATTAATAAATTTGACCGTAAAGGCAGCGAAGATGCCTTTCGAGATGTTAGAAAACAATACCAGCGTAATTACGAGTTATTTACAACGCCAATCGAAGAGTTGCCCATATACGGAACCATGGCATCAAAATTTAATGATGATGGTGTTACGGCGTTGTATCAAGGTTTATTAAGAACCTTCAAAAGTAAGGGCCTTAATACGTGGGATGGCAGTTTTTTTGCGCCTGTTGAGGTAAAAAGTTCGACAACAAGTAGTGCTATTATCGCCGCTGAGCGCCAGCGCTATTTGGCAGAAATTGCGGAGACTGTCCGCGATTATCATAAAACAATTAAAGAGCAGGTAACGGTTGCTCGAGAGCGCCAACAATTAAAAGAAGCGCAGCGCATGTTGGGTGATGCTGGGAGCACTAGTGAAGCGTTTAGTAAGCAAATAGCTAAACGAGAAGATGCACTCGACCCACGTTGTAAAAAACTACTTGATGTCTGGCAAGAGCTAAAAATAGCTTATAAACAAGACCGCTACGTGAATACGATTCGTGGAAAAGACTTTACGACCAATATCGCAAGCTATTCATTATCAGGTACACGTATTCCAAAAGTATCAACACCTGTATTTGAAGATGATGGTGAGCAGTTACGCTTTTTACTAAAAGAGAACGTACCAGGTAGTTTTCCTTATACCGCTGGTGTGTTTAGTTTTAAACGAGAAGGTGAAGATCCTGCCCGTATGTTTGCAGGCGAGGGTGATCCGTTTAGAACCAACCGGCGCTTTAAGCTACTATCTGAAAGTTCAGATGCAACACGCCTATCAACCGCCTTTGATTCGGTCACGCTATATGGTAATGACCCGGGTGTGCGCCCAGATATTTACGGCAAAGTCGGTAATTCTGGTGTGTCGATTGCCACCTTGGATGATATGAAGGTCTTGTTTGATGGGTTTGACTTATGTGCGCCAACAACCTCTGTATCGCTGACCATTAATGGCCCCGCGCCCACGTTATTAGCATTTTTCTTAAACACCGCGATTGACCAGCAGTGCGATAAATTTGAAGCAGAAAAAGGGCGTTATCCAAACGAAGCCGAGCGTGAAGAAATTAAAGGCTGGGCTTTAGCGAATGTGCGGGGTACAGTGCAAGCAGACATTCTTAAAGAAGATCAAGGGCAAAACACCTGTATTTTTTCAACTGAATTCAGTCTGAAAATGATGGGTGATATTCAGCAATACTTTATTGATAAGCAAGTGCGTAACTTCTACTCGGTATCAATATCTGGTTATCATATTGCTGAAGCAGGAGCGAACCCAATATCTCAATTAGCGTTCACCTTGTCTAATGGCTTTACCTATGTGGAAAGCTATTTATCACGCGGAATGCACATTGATGATTTTGCCGCTAATCTATCATTTTTCTTTTCGAATGGTATGGATCCTGAGTATACCGTGATGGGGCGTGTGGCTCGCAGAATTTGGGCGGTAGCCATGCGGTTTAAATACGGTGCAAATGATCGTTCACAAAAATTGAAATATCATATTCAAACATCGGGGCGCTCATTACATGCTCAAGAGATGGACTTTAATGATATTCGTACGACCTTACAGGCATTGATTGCGATTAATGACAACTGTAATAGCCTGCACACGAACGCGTATGATGAGGCAGTTACCACGCCAACCGAGGAATCAGTGCGTCGTGCAATGGCGATTCAACTGATTATTAACAAGGAATATGGCTTGGCTAAGAATGAAAATTCTTTACAGGGAGCATTTATTGTTGATGAACTAACCGACTTAGTAGAAGAAGCTGTTTTGCGTGAGTTCGAACGGATTTCGGAGCGAGGTGGTGTGTTAGGTGCAATGGAAACCGGCTATCAACGTGGGAAGATTCAGGATGAATCGATGAATTATGAAATGCTAAAACACACCGGTGAGTTGCCAATTATCGGAGTTAATACGTTTAAAAACCCAATGGCGGACGAAGTGGAAACGAGCATTGAGCTGGCACGTTCAACCGAAGAAGAAAAGCAAAGCCAACTCAGTCGCTTAAAGGCGGTGCATGAAAAAAATGGCGAGAAGGCTGTCGAATCGTTGAAGGCGTTACAAATAGCGGTGCAAAATAAACAGAATGTCTTTGATGTATTAATGGAGGCAGGCCGCTATTGTTCGTTAGGTCAAATCACTGATGCATTTTTTGAGGTTGGCGGGCAGTACCGCCGGAATATGTGATGCTAAAAGTAGCTAAAGCAAATGCTTTGTGATTTCGACGACTTGTTTAAGTACTACGCTTAATTTGCTCCCTACCCCAAGGCTTGCTTAAACGCTAAGCTTAATTTCCCTCTTTATAGGGTGTTTTTACATTGCTTATTGACAGTTGAGTTAATAAAGTTGATTAACTTAAGTTAATCAACTTGAAAACCATTGGTTTTTTATGGCATATCTATTGCTTTGATATTTTAGATAGACTTAACAATGGATGGAGAATAGCGATGGAAGTATCTGCTACGTTAAAGAGCTCTGTAGACAATTTAGTAAGCTTGAGGAACGGAGCAACTGCTGATGAAGCAAGTAAATCAGCTGATGCGAGTTTTTCGGGGCATTATGAAGAAAAGATCAATAGCCTTAAAAATAAGCGTGGTGAATCACCCTCTCAAGTCGAAAAAGACCTCGAAAAGCCCGATTCTATAAGTGATGTATATGAGAGTAAGGGTGTTAAAAAAGAAGCAGAATCGTTTAAAGTAGACGGAGACGAAACTGTGGTATTAGAGCAAAACAATGGTAGTTCTGAAGAGTTAGCCATCGGTTTAGAAAATATTAAAGATGGAACACAGCTACTTGAGCAAACGGTTAGCTTATCAACTGAATTAGATATTACCTATACGAATACTAGCGGCAATGAATTGCCACAAGCGGCAGAGCTTGGGACTTTAGTTCATGATGAATTTGTTAGGACGATAGGAAAGGCTGAAAAAGACATTATTTTTGATCCATTGAGTCAGGCTAATGAATCATCAGCTCAGGTTGTGGCGTTGGCAACAGGACAGCTGCCTAGCGATAAAGTTAGAGCTGGTGGAAAAAGTAATGCGATAGCTCCGTTAGGTGATAGTAGCCGCCCAGTTGGGGTGCCGACGTTTTTTCTAGAGCGCGGGAATATTCCCGTAGAGAATATTAATACCGTTATGGAGATGGCTAAAAAAGTACCTTCTAGCAAGGCTGCAGCAGCTCAAGAGGCAGCTCCTGTCAATATTGGAGCTCTTACGCAGGGAGCAGTATCACAACCGTTAACAGAAAAAACCTCTATTCAGTTGGATACACCAATGGGTCACCCAAAATGGAGTGAGGGTTTTAGCCAGCGAGTCCAGTGGATGGTGAACCAATCAATGAATGGTGCTCAGATCCGATTAAACCCGCAGAATATGGGACCGATTGAAGTAAGAATTCAAATGCAAAATGAGCAGGCGACAGTTTCGTTTACAGCGCAACACGGTGCGACGCGAGAAGCGATCGATGCGGCGCTGCCTCGTTTACGTGACATGTTCAGTGAGCAAAATGTGAATCTGGGGAATATTGATGTTTCTGAGCGTTCGTTTGCAGAACAACGTGAGCAGGCTTCAAAGCATCAAGATGGCGAGCAGGAGCACTTTGCTGAGCTTGTTGGTGAAGAGGACGGGCTTATGTCTGATCAGCCAGTAAGAGAATATAATGGTTTGTTTAGTGAGTTTGCCTGACGATTAAATAAATATTGAGCGACAATTCTATGCCCAGAGTGCTTAAAGCACTCTGGGCATTTTTGCGTTTAGAGATGTCATAATGTTGACGAACACCATTATTAATGCCCTAGGTTAATGACTGGAGTTTGACATTTTATTAGAATTTAACTCTAAGTAATTGTAATATTTGGTTTTATTTAATGGCACAGCAATTGCTTTCACAAGTTTAATAAACGTTTAAGGAGATTATTATGGCAGAAGAAGAACAAGACGCACCGGTTGAAGAAACAGGGAAGTCTAAAAAAAAATTAGTAATGATTGCTGGCGGTGTTGTGCTATTGGCAATTATTGCAGGTGCAGGTTTGTATTTCTCTGGTTTTTTTGAAGACGATAAAAAAACAGTGGACGTTGAGTCACAGAGCTCCGCTAGTGATGATTCAGCAGAAGCGAGCGCTGATGACGATGCTGGAGAAGCAAAAGTAAATATTTACGAAGCGTTAACGCCACCTTTTATGGTGAATTTTTCTAATGGTGATATTAAGGTAATGAAATTAGCCATCAGCTTAATGGCGGAGGATGAGCAGGCCATTGATGCGGTGAAAAAACATAACCCTGTTATTCGAAATAATATTCTGATGTTGCTATCTGCTCAAGACCCCGAATCGCTCAAAACAACAGAGGGAAAAAATCAACTACAAGCGGAGATAAAAGAGGCCGTTAATAAGGTATTAACAGAGCGAAAAGTGTCGCCTAAAGTGAAGGAGATTTTTTTCACAGACTTGGTGATGCAGTAAATGTCTGATTCAGATTTATTGACGCAGGATGAAATAAATGCCTTGTTGCATGGGGTCGATGAAGGTGAGGTAGAAACGGAAACAGGTGTTGATACGCCCGATGGTGAGCCGGCTGGTTATGATTTCAATAGCCAAGATAGAATTATTCGTGGTCGGATGCCGACTCTCGAGATGGTTAATGAGCGCTTTGCGCGATATTTCCGAATCAGTATTTTTAACTTTTTAAGACGCTCAACGGATGTTTCGGTGTCAGGTATTCAAATGTTGAAATTCTCTGAGTATGTGCATACTTTGTTTGTTCCAACTAATTTAAATATTATAAAAATAAAATCATTAAGAGGATCTGCGCTTTTTATCTTGGACCCTACCTTGGTTTTTATGATTGTTGATAGCTACTTTGGTGGCAGCGGTCAGTTTCATAGCAAAGTGGAAGGGCGCGAGTTTACAGCGACAGAAATGCGTGTTGTGCGTATTGTGCTAGATATTATTTTTAAAGACTTAGCGAAGGCGTGGGAGCCTGTCTTGAAGCTGGATTTTGAATATGTGAATTCTGAAGTTAACCCACAATTTGCAAATATCGTTAGCCCGACAGAAGTGATGGTGGTTTCAACTATTCACTTAGAATTAGAAAGTGGTGGTGGTGATATTCAATTCAGTTTGCCATATAGCATGCTAGAGCCTATTCGTGAATTATTAGACGCTGGTATTCAAAGTGATAGAGGCGATACCGATACACGTTGGAAATCTACCTTAAGGGGAGACATTAAAACAGCAGACGTTGATGTTAACTGTGTTTTGTTAAAGCAAGAGACCTCGCTGAAGGACGTGCTGGGTTTTAAAGAAGGAGATGTCTTACCGATTACCTTACCTGAGCAAGTCATTATTGAGTCTGGAGAAATGCCTCTATTTAAAGGGAAGCTTGGCGAGAGTAATGGTCATTTTGCCATACAGCTAGAAGATAAAATGGAGCGTGAAGAAGTGGCTAGTTTGCTCGGTGAGGCGCTGAAACAATGAATGACGAAGGTAACAACGAGGGATTAGAGTTGAACGATCAAATAGATAATACTGCTGGCAATGGGGTAGAGGCGTTTGCTGATCCAGAAGCCGCTCAAGCAGCCGCTTTTGCACCTATATCTGATATGGGTGGTGCACTGAACACTGACAGTGAAGTTAACTTAGATGTACTGTTAGATGTACCAGTGACTATTTCGATGGAGGTGGGTAACACCGAGATTAGTATTCGTAATCTACTTCAGTTAAACCAAGGGTCAGTAATTGAGTTGGACCGTTTGGCGGGAGAGCCAATGGATGTATTAGTGAATAATACCTTGATTGCGCGTGGTGAGGTGGTGGTTGTTAACGATAAGTTTGGTTTGCGTTTAACAGATATTATTACCCCAGCAGAGCGAGTTAAAAAGCTTAAGTGATGAAACGTTTATATTGTCTATTGTTGACATTAATCTCTCATACCGCCTTAGCAGCTACATCATCTGTTGTCGGTTCTAATAGTGCTGAGCCTTTATCAACCGCTAACCTGACTCAATGGACGATTGGTTTAGTATTTGTTTTGTTGATGATTCTCGTGGTTGCATGGCTAGCAAAAAGGCTTACAGGCTTTACATCCAATAACAAGGGTGATCTTAAAATAGTGTCTGGCATTTCGCTTGGGACTAGGGAAAAAGCAATATTGATTAAAGCGGGTCAGCAACATATTTTGCTGGGTGTTGCGCCAGGTCGAGTGGTGAAACTGCATACATTTGAGAAGGGTGAAATTTCAGAAAAAACTAATAATGACGTGCTGACAGGGCAGAGCTTTAAAGAAAACCTGCAAAACATCATGAAGAAAGGGCCGGCTCAATGAAACGGTTACTGTTTTTGCTTATTTTCCTCGGTTTAACACCGTTAAGTGCCATAGCAGCCAACGGAATTGAAGCTATTACGATAGCGGGTGATGGTAAAAGTTATTCAGTAACGCTACAAATTCTAGCGGTGATGACGGTATTAACTGTTTTGCCGAGCTTGTTGATCATGATGACATCGTTTACAAGGGTTATTATTGTTTTGTCTATTCTTCGCCAAGCAATAGGAACACCACAAACCCCCAGTAATCAAATTTTATTAGGCCTTGCCTTGTTTCTTACATTTTTCATTATGTCTCCGGTGTTTGAAAAAGCAAATAATGAAGCGCTTCAGCCTTATTTAAATGATCAGATAGCGGCAGACGTTGCCATTACAAAAGCAATAGAGCCTTTTCGTGCCTTTATGTTAAGGCAGACCAGAAATGATGACTTGGAAATGTTTGCGCGCATTTCAGGCGCAGAGCCGATGACTGAAGCGTCTGAAGTGCCGATGTCATTATTACTTCCAGCGTTTGTTACCAGCGAATTGAAAACAGCTTTTCAAATCGGCTTTATGATTTTTATACCCTTTTTAATTATCGACATGGTGGTGGCGAGTGTGTTGATGTCCATGGGGATGATGATGTTATCTCCGCTCATTATTTCATTACCGTTTAAGTTAATGCTCTTTGTGTTAGTAGATGGTTGGGCGTTGGTGATGGAAACATTAGCGGCAAGCTTTTTCACTTAAGGGGGGTGATCAATGACACCTGATAGCGTTATGCATCTAGGCGAGCAAGCCTTACAGGTAACAGTGCTGTTGGCGGCGCCTATTTTATTGTCGGCTCTAGCGGTTGGGTTGGTGGTTGCGATGTTTCAAGCAGCGACACAAATTAATGAGCAAACATTAAGCTTTGTACCTAAATTGTTAATAACAGTTGTTGTTTTATCTATCGCTGGGCCATGGATGTTGCGTTTAATAATAAATTTTACTCGGCAAACATTTATCAGCATTCCAGAGTTAATCGGCTAGGCGGGCGTCGAAAGCATGGTTTATAGCGAGCAACAAATCATGATGTGGGCTTCTAATTTCTTTTGGCCGCTATTGCGAATTGGCGCTATGTTTATCGCTATTCCAGTGTTTAGTGGCCGGTTTGTTGACGGTAAAATTCTGGCTGGCGTAACGTTGATGATTACTTTTTTCACCTTGCCATTATTACCCGAGCAGCAGACGATTGAAGTCCTTAGTCACGAAGGCCTTATCACAGGGTTGCAGCAAATCTTTATCGGTATATCGGCTGGCTTTGTTTTACAGTTGGTCTTTAGTGCGATTATTTTTGCTGGGCAAGGTATCGCCTATAGCATGGGCTTAGGTTTCGCCTCTATGGTTGACCCTACAACTGGGGTGAGTGTGCCGGTGCTGAGTCAATTTTATTTAGTCTTGGCGACACTTATATTTTTAACATTGGGTGGGCATTTGGTGCTCATTGAGATGTTGATTGATAGTTTCAATACCTTACCGATAGGGGCTATTGGTATGGAGCGTTCAGATATATGGTCAATTATTGCGTGGTCAAGCAGAATTTTTTCTGCAGGACTGTTGATGGCCATGCCTGCCATTGCATCGTTGCTAATGGTCAATATTGCGTTTGGTGTTGTCACTAAAGCTGCGCCGCAGCTTAATATTTTTTCGGTTGGCTTTCCGATTACATTGATCTTAGGTTTGCTTTTAATGTGGGTGACGATTCCTGGGGTTTTAGATAATTTCACGAATTTACTGGTCGAGAGCTATGGCGTGATCGGCGACTTTCTACGGATAAGGCATTGATATGGCCAATGATAGCGATCAAGAAAAAACCGAAGAACCCACCGCCAAACGAGAGGAGGATGCCCGAAAAAAGGGGGATATTGCGCGCTCGAGAGAACTTAATACAGTCGTTGTGTTGATGATGGGTTCAGTGATGGTTTGGATGACTGGGGATCGAATCATTAAAGGCATGTGGGGAGTAATGGAAAGTGCATTTAAGATTGATAGAAGCAGTATGTTTGATCCCTTAGAAACGATAAACAGTTTGCAGTTGGCTATGCAAGATGCTTTGTTGTTCGTGGCTCCTTTTTTAGCAGCGATGGTCATTGCCTCCTTGGCTGGCCCGATTGCAATGGGGGGGTGGTCTTTTAGTGCCGAAGCGTTTGCACCAAAGGCCAGCAAAATGAGCCCTATTGCTGGTTTCAAACGTATGTTTGCCGTTCGTAGCCTGATAGAGCTTGTCAAATCACTGCTAAAATTTGGCTTGGTGCTCGGTGTCATGGCAATATTGGTTAATCTGTACCTTTATGAGTTTGTTAACCTTAGCCAGTTATCCATAGAAGAGGCTTTGTTGCGAGCGAGTGAAGTGATGACTCTCGCCTTTGTGCTGTTGTGTGCCTCTTTATTAGTGGTTGTTGCGATTGATGTGCCATTTAGTATATGGGAATACAAAAAGAAATTAAAAATGACGCTTCAAGAAGTTAAAGATGAAATGAAGCAAACAGAAGGGCGACCAGAAGTAAAAGGTAAAATACGCCAATTACAACAAGAGATGTCGCAAGGCAGGATGCTTGAAGCAGTACCACAGGCAGATGTTATTGTTACCAATCCGACTCATTTTGCGGTAGCGTTAAAATATGAAGAAGGTGGCAATGGTGCACCTATTGTTGTTGCAAAAGGAGGGGACTTAATGGCCGCTCAAATTCGTAACATTGCTGTTGGTAATGGCGTTACGTTGGTGTCTGCTCCCCCATTAGCGCGGGCATTATTCTTTACGACCGAGATTGACCAGGAAGTGCCCAAAGGTTTGTATTTAGCGGTGGCCCAAGTGCTGGCCTATGTTTATCAGTTGAGGATTGCGACAGAAAAACGCTGGAAGGCGCCAAAGGCACCTAGCGATATCGCTATCCCAGATGAATATAAAAAATATGCGAACAAGACACATTAACCTTTAAAGATGAAGATGATTAACAATGAACTTTAACGATATTTCAAAGCTTTTATTGGATTTTGCTCGTAACGGCTTAGGTGCCCCGATTCTTATTATGGTGATATTGGCGATGCTTGTCTTACCATTACCGCCCTTCTTATTAGACATATTTTTTACTTTTAATATAGCGTTGTCATTGATTGTTTTATTGGTGGTGGTGTATGCATTGCGTCCATTAGATTTTGCCGTTTTCCCCAGCTTTTTATTAATTGCGACCCTATTACGGTTGAGTTTGAACGTAGCATCAACACGGGTGGTGTTGCTTGAAGGACATAATGGAGGTGATGCGGCTGGTAAGGTGATTGAAGCGTTTGGGGCCTTTGTTATTGGCGGTAATTACGCGGTCGGTTTAGTGGTTTTTAGTATCCTCATTATTATTAACTTTGTTGTAGTAACCAAGGGTGCGGGCCGAGTTTCGGAGGTGAGTGCTCGATTTACCCTCGATGCGATGCCGGGCAAGCAGATGGCGATTGATGCCGATTTAAATTCAGGCTTGCTGACGCAAGATCAAGCACGTGATCGACGTGCAGAAATCAGTCAAGAAGCTGATTTTTATGGATCGATGGATGGTGCCAGTAAGTTTGTTCGTGGCGATGCGGTCGCTGGTATTCTAATTTTATTAATCAATATTGTAGGTGGTTTAGGTGTTGGAGTTATTCAGCATGATTTGGCGTTTTCACAAGCGATGGAGTATTACACGCTACTAACGATTGGTGATGGTCTGGTGGCACAGATCCCCGGTTTATTATTGTCTACGGCAACCGCTATTATCGTTACTCGCGTTAACAGCAATCAAGACATGGGCGAGCAAGTTTCTTTGCAGGTGTTAAGCAACCCCAAGGCGCTAGCGATTTCTGCTGCAATTATAGGTGCACTAGGGTTAATCCCAGGGATGCCGAACTTAGTCTTTATTGCCTTATCATCTGGTTTGGGTTATGCCGCTTATTTGGTATACAAAAAACAATTGCAGGCAGAGTCAGAACCTGAAGACCTTGAACCGTTGGTTCAAGCCATGCCTGATGAACCCAAAGAGCTATCTTGGGATGATGTGGCGCCAGTGGATATGATAGGTTTGGAAGTCGGGTATCGATTAATCCCCTTAGTTGATAAAGCACAGGGCGGTGAGTTGATGTCACGGATTAAAGGTGTACGTAAAAAGCTATCTCAAGAGCTGGGCTTCTTAATTCCATCTGTACATATTCGTGACAACTTAGACTTAGCACCCAATGTATACCGTTTGACCTTGATGGGTGTCAATATTGGGGAGGTAGAAATTCACCCTGATAGAGAGCTGGCTATTAATCCAGGTCAGGTGTTTGGCGACATTCAAGGTATCGCAACCAAAGATCCTGCCTTTGGTTTGGATGCTATTTGGATTGATTCAGCGCAAAAAGACCAAGCGCAAACAATGGGCTATACCGTGGTGGACCCTAGCACAGTGGTGGCAACACATTTAAGCCAAATTATTCAGACTCATGCACATGAATTACTAGGTCATGAAGAAGTGCAGCAAATGCTCGATACATTGAAAAAATCTGCACCGAAATTGGTCGAAGATTTAGTGCCTGATACTATTTCATTAGGTGCTGTAGTAAAAGTGCTGCAAAATTTGTTACAGGAGAATATACCGGTTCGAGATATGCGAACTGTCGCCGAAGCATTGATTGAACACGGTCGAATAAGTCAAGATGCTGGCGCGCTCACCGCGGCGGTTAGAATTGCTTTAGGCCGCTCAATTGTCCAGAAAATCAGTGGTTTAGACAGTGAATTGTCAGTGATAACCTTAGATCCAGATTTGGAACGCTTATTGCAGCAAAGTTTGCAAGCGTCAGAAGATGGTAGCGCGGGACTTGAGCCAGGGTTAGCAGAAAGAATGATAAAAGCATTACAAGAAAGTACTCAGAAATTAGAAATGGAAGGCAAAAGTGCTGTCCTTCTAGTCTCTGGTTTTTTGCGTCCTTGGTTGGCTCACTTTGTTCGCCACTCCATTTCAACGTTAAATGTTTTGTCTTACAACGAAATACCTGATGACAGGCAAGTGCGTGTTGTTGGCAGTGTTGGGCAAAATGGTTAATAGATTATAAGAGACTATATACGATGAAAATTAAACGATTTTTTGCCCCAGATATGCGTGAAGCGCTGAGATTAGTGAAAGAGCAATTGGGAGCGGATGCCGTCATTTTGTCTAATAATCGAGTGGATAACGGTGTAGAAATTGTTGCTGCTAAGGACTACGATGAACAAGCTATTCAGGCCGCCGCAGATAAAAAAGAGGCTTTATTTGACTCGAGGCTTGATGAAGAATTAAAAAAAGATCGAGTCTCGATAGACTGGAATAAAGCGCCGAAACAGGCGTATCGAGAAGACTATACACCGTCAAAAAAGAAACCTGTACGAGAGCAAGCGCAGGCTCGACCTCAAAAAGTTAAAAAAGAGCCAGCCATACGTAAAAACGAATGGGTAGAAGATCCTGCTATTAAAGCAGTCAAACATGAACTTGATATGATGCGTCAAGAATTTAGAACAACCTTAAATGAGCTTTCTTGGGCTGATAAAACGCAACAAAACCCAGTCAGAATAGATGTTATTAGGCGCTTATTAGACACGGGTTTTTCAAAGAAATTGAGTGTTAAGCTCGCCGAGGCAGTGGTAGTTGATACTGAACTTGAAGCAGCATGGATAAATTGTCTAAAGTTAGCCTCTGATGCATTGCCTATTATGGATAATAAAATCTTAGATGAAGGTGGTTTGGTGGCCCTCGTTGGTCCAACAGGGGTGGGGAAAACAACCACCATTGCAAAAATTGCTGCGCGCTTCAGAATGCGTCATGGGGCAGACTCATTGGCTTTAATAACAACGGACAACTTTCGTATTGGTGCACATGAACAATTAAGTAATTTTGCTAGAATTTTAGGGGTTCCAATGCGAGTTGCATCCACTCAGGATGATTTCCGTGACGCGCTAACAGATTTTGTTGACAAGCGTTTAGTGCTAATAGATACAGCGGGGATGAGCCAACGCGATATTCGTATGACCGAGCAGTTTAAATTATTGCGAGATGAGAAGTTTGATATAGATAATTACTTGGTTATTTCAGCAACAACAGAGTCGCGGGCAATGCGTGAAGCGATGAACACCTTTGCCGATGCAGAGTTGGTTGGTTGCATTTTAAGTAAACTGGATGAAACTGATTGCCCTGGTAGTGCGTTATCAGCCATTATCGAGCAGCAAATACCCTTAAGCTTTGTGACTGACGGCCAACGAGTACCAGAGGACCTGCATTTCCCATCAGCTAGTGAACTGATGGCGACGTTTATTGAACCCAGCGAGTTGCTAGTGGATGACGATGATATTGCACTGTCTGTTTTATTAGACGGGGCGTCGCGACATGCGAATGTTTAAAGAAGGCCTGGATCAGGCAGCAGGAATAAGAACGATGACAGATAAAAAGCCCGTACGGGTGATTGCGATAGCCAGTGGTAAAGGTGGGGTGGGTAAAACCAATCTATCGGTAAACCTAGGTATTTCATTATGTAAATTAGGTCGCAAGGTTGCTCTTCTTGACGCAGATATGGGCTTGGCTAATGTTGATATTTTGTTGGGTTTGCACCCAGAATATAATTTAACGCATGTACTCAGTGGCGAAAAAACACTGGATGACATTGTCGTTGAAGGACCGCAGGGACTTAAAGTAATTCCAGCCTCATCGGGTGTGCAACACATGGCTGAAATGGGGACCATGGAGCAAGCCGGCATTATTAATGCGTTTAACGAATTTCAGCAAGATATCGACGTATTATTGGTCGATACAGCTGCGGGGATTCATGGTGGTGTGGTGAATTTTGCTAGAGCGTGCCAAGAAGTACTTATTGTTGTATGTGATGAGCCAACCTCATTAACCGATGCTTACGCGCTGATTAAATTATTAAATCGTGATCATGGTTTAAGTCGATTCCATATTATTACCAACATGGTTGAGTCACTTCAACACGGAAAATTGTTGTATCAGAAGCTTTGTAAAGTGACAGACCAATATTTGGATGTTGCCTTATATTTTACCGGTGCGGTGCCGTTTGATAAAAGTTTGCGAAAAGCTGTTCAGAAACAGCAAGCCGTTGTTGAAGCAGCGCCTAATAGTGAGGTGGCAGCCTCCATTAAAAACCTGGCGAAAAAAATTGATCATTGGCCTGTTCAACGTGGTGCGGCAGGTTATTTAGAGTTCTTTGTAGAGCGGCTTATTCAATCAAGCCAACTAGAGGAGCCTGTAAAGTGAACGGCATTGCGATGTATACCAATCTTCAAGCAAAAACTGCTGGGGAACTGGTTGCGACGCATGCACCATTGGTTAAGCGAATTGCTTATCACTTATCTGCAACACTGCCGGATACCATATTGATTGAAGACCTCATCCAAGCGGGTATGGTTGGTCTATTAGAAGCATCCAGTAACTTTAGTGATAAGCATGGCGCTAGTTTTTCAACCTATGCTGGTATTCGGATTCGTGGCGCGATGTTAGACGATGTTAGGCGAACAGATTGGACACCTAGGTCTGTGCACAGGAAAGCTCGTGAAATTACTAAGGTGATGCGACAGATTGAGCATGAAACTGGGCGCGATGCACGGGATACTGAAATAGCAGCCCTGTTAGACATAACGCTTGAGGAATACCATAAAATATTGCTAGACAGTACATCGTGTCGATTGTTTAGTACTGATGAGATAGAAGGTGATAGTCAGCAAACTTCTTCATCAGAAAATATTTTGGAAAATCTTAATGAAGAAGATTTTAGAGTAGCATTGACTGATGCTATTGACGGGCTACCTGAAAAAGAACAAATGGTCGTGTCCATGTATTACGATAATGAACTTAATTTAAAAGAGATCGGTTGTGTTTTAGGGGTTAGTGAATCACGTGTTTGTCAAATTAATAACCAAGCGATGCTACGTTTAAAATCGCGTCTTTTTGCTTATGCACCGGCCTAGTAGCTATTTGCTTGGTAAAACAAGGTGTGTACTTTAAATCTGCTTCTTGTTTGACAAGTTCAAGTAGATAAGCAATATTTAGTTTATGTGGAAGTTGTATTCGGTTATAAGGGTGAATGATGAATCAAGGAGCATAGGTTCTTCTTTTATATTCACTGGACGGTGCTATTAATTAAGGAGTTTTTAAGTTGGATATTTTGACCGTATTAGGCGTGATAATTGGCTTTGGTGCTATTTTAGGTGGCAACTTCATGGAAGGAGGGCATCTTGAGGCGCTTGTTAATGGCCCTGCAGCCTTAATTGTGTTTGGTGGAACCATTGGCGCTGCCTTATTACAATCACCCGCTAAGGTCTATATTGGTTCGATTAAATTATTACGATGGGTATTATTTCCGCCAAATTTAAAATTACAGAAATCGCTAGATAAAATTATTGAGTGGAGCGAGATTTCTCGACGCGAAGGCTTGTTGGGTCTTGAGGCACTTGTTGAGGAAGAACAAGAACCATTTGCAAAAAAAGGGCTTGAGTTATTAGTTGATGGCGCTGAACCAGAAGTGATACGAGATATACTAATGCTTGAGCTTGAGGCACTAGAGGCTCAGCAACTTCAAAGCGCAAAAGTTTATGACGCGATGGGGGGGTATGCACCTACCATAGGTATTATCGGTGCTGTTATGGGGCTTATTCATGTTATGCAAAACTTATCAGACCCCAGCAAATTAGGGTCTGGTATTGCCACGGCCTTTGTTGCTACGATTTATGGTGTAGGGCTGGCTAACTTATTGTTTATACCGGTGGCTGCTAAACTGAAATCACAGATTCAAGCATACTCTCAAGCAAGAGAAATGATGATTGAAGGAATTGCTGCGATTGCCGAAGGTGAAAATCCACGTAACGTTGAAATAAAACTACAAGGTTATTTGTAAGTCATGGCTCGGCGGAAAAAAAAGTTAGAGGAACACGAAAGCCACGAACGATGGCTTGTTTCCTATGCTGATTTTATTACGCTTTTGTTTGCTTTTTTTGTGGTGATGTATTCAGTTTCATCTGTTAATGAGGGTAAATACCGCGTGCTGTCAAATACCTTAGACGGGGCCTTTAAAGGACAGTCCAAAACTATGATCCCCCTTGAAATTGGAGATATCCTTCAAAATAAAGAGCTTATTGAAAGATTGATGAAACTAGAGAACGGTGGGGATCAAATTATTCCTGAACTGTTTTCTGACTCTAAGCCACAGATGACGGCTGAGATTGTTGATAGTGACATAGAGGGTGATCAAAAATTAAGTGAGGCAAAAGTACTTGAGCAGTTGGGTGACCAGCTGGAAATGGCGCTATCTCCACTGATTGATAGAGATCTTGTATCCGTTGAAAAAAATGATCTTTGGGTTGAAGTAGAGTTGAATAGTAGTATGTTGTTTGGAAGTGGAAATGCTACTTTAGGAAATGAAGCCTTGCGTGTGTTATGGAAAGTAGCAAAACCCATTCGTAAATTAAATAATGCGGTACAAGTGGAGGGGTTTACCGATAATATTCCTATTAACTCATATGAGTATCCTTCAAACTGGGAGTTGTCTGCGGCCCGTGCGGCTAGTGTTGTCCACTTGTTTACTAAATATGGTATTAACCCCGATCGTTTAGCTGCGGTTGGCTATGGTGAGCATCACCCTATTGAGGATAACGAAACCCCTGAAGGGCGAGAGAGAAATAGACGCGTTATTATTGTTATTCAATCTAATGCCATTTCACGATTTACAGAAAAAAGGAAAACAGCAGATAACGCGGATAAGGCATCGTTAATTATCGAGGAGGAAGCCGTTGAGTTACAAGAAGCTATTGAGCCTTCAAGTGCTAATACGGATACTCCAAGTGAGCCCATGATAGATAAAATTGAAAAGCTTGAAAAAGCAAAAAGTAGCCGATTTAATCAGTTTTTAAACCAATAATTTAACTAGGTAACATTTATGGACAGTATAAATAAAGTGCCCCCAAGTACCGTGATTAAGCCTGTTAAGCCAATCAATAAAGACCCTCAAAATACCAATAAACGGGTAGTTAAACCTGAGTTACAAGATAACGTTGACGACTCGGGTGAAGCTGTTAAGCACATAGATGAAAGAGTCTGATGAACGACTATAGTCTGGTATTAATCGCTGTTTTATGTGCAGCGATTATTCTGTTATTTATTGCGCGATTTAAACTGCAACGCCTGAATAAATCTTTACAGGATGAAGTGGCAAAGGTGAGGCAAAAGGTAGCAACGATTGAACATGACGTGTCATCGCTTTGTGTGAGTGGCTTAGGCGTTGATGAACGAGTGGCTGGGCTTGAGCGCCGAATTCGTAGTCTAATTGAACGATTAGAAGAGTTAGAAGGCAGTGACTCTTTTGAACACCTACAGGAATTTCAAGGTGCGGTTGAGCTGGCGAAAAAAGGTGCTAGTGTTGATGAAATTGTTGAAAAATTTCATTTAACCGTGGATGAAGCGGGGCTTCTTATTCGTTTACATACAGCTTAGTGTCACTTGTTGGTAAAGTTTTCTGGCACTTTATCGGAGAGTATATAAGCAAAAGCAATCACTTCTGCAACAGCAATATATAAGGCTTCAGGAATTTCTTCCCCCAAGGGAATGCTGCTGAGAATTTTGACCAGCTCAGGGTTGTTGTCCAAAGGAATATCATTAGCGATGGCAAGATCAATGATTTCTTGTGCAAGGTTTCCACTGCCTTTAGCGGTGATGGTGGGTGCGTGTTGGCCATCGTATTTTAAGGCTACGGCAATATCAGATGGGTTAACTATATCGGTCATTATGCTTTCTCGCTCAAGATAGAGGTGCTAGGTTGTAATTTTTGAATAATAGGCCCCGTTCCGTTACTTGCTTGAATATGCTCAGGTTGTAAGTTGGCGCGAATGAGTTGTTTTTTGAACACATCTAAATGCTGTTGAATTAAGTCCCTAGTTTCTGGGTTTTCAGCCCAAAAATCTGCATTAACGTGTTGTTTGTTTAAACTTAATTTGTTTTTAATTAAGCCAAGTTTTGGTGGGTTCATCTCTAGCGATATTGTCCATTTCTGTTCCTCCTCTTGGTGCTGTGCATTAGGTGCATCCTCACGCTCAATCTGTAAAAAAACAGATTCAGAGCTTTGGTTGCTTAAAAAAGGAATTTCAATTTGCCAAGTTTGACGGTTGCCAGTTTGTTCAGTATTCGAACTAGCGAGTTGATTTAAGGTGATTTTTGCCACAGCACCCTCTGTTTTGCTCATTAACTCCTTTATTTGGTTTTCTAATATCAAGGCGGGGTTAGTGGCTTGTGCAACAGTAACTGGTGATTTGTTTGGAATGAGAAGAGAGTTTTCACTGACCTGTTGGGGGAGGGTAGCGGGTATTTTGGGCCACGACTTTAATAGCTGAATAAGCTTAATGAGGTTACTTTTAAGGTCGACTTGGGTAAAGGCAATAGGAGATTGACTGTTTGTTAGGAGGTGATTTTGACTGCCCAAGGGAGGTTTTTTGATACCGTGATTATGCCCCTCCAATGTTGAGATATTAGCAAGTAAAGCTTGTCGTAGTTTGGGTTCTAAAAATACGCCTGAATTTTGTAAGGCACTTTTAAAGCCTTCGCTGGATGTTAGCTTTTGTCGATCGGGTAGTGTAAGGAGAATGTTAATAGCTAAGCGTTTAAGCTTCGCTGATTGCGATGTTAGGTCTTGAGGCTGTGGTTGTTGGGAAGTAAACGTCAGCTGGTTAATGCTCGTGAAAACTTGCTTAAGAGTTTGTTGAAATTCGCTAACGGCTGTTTGTTTTGGAATTAACTGGCGTAAACTGGAGTCAATAACACTCGTTTGCTGGGCGGGTGGTTTTATCTTGAGGATTAGCTCTGATGCTGTCTTTTCTACCGTTACTTTAACTGTTTCTCCAACAGTAACTGGGACCTCAGTTCTAGCTTGAAGAGTTTGCTTGCCTATGCGAAGAATAATGTCAGTTTTATTTGGTAACTGATCAATAATTTTAGCGTAGGTAGATTGACCTGTTTGTAGTTTATCAATCGATAATGTTGGCTTTCCGGTATCTAGTAGAGGGCTGGTAAAGTTGCGGGGTATTTCCAAAGAATTTAAGAGGTAACTTAGTTGAACAGCTGTTTTATGTCGGCCAGTTCTTCCTGTGAATTTTCTACCACATCGATTGAATCACTGGGGTCTTTGAGTAATTTGGTAAGACGTTCATAGGCTGGAATGCTTGCAGGGTCAGGGTGGCCTTCTTGTAAAGGCGTATTCCTATAACTGAGTAACTGGGCCACAATGACTAGGTCGGTGTAATTAGCGGGTTGAGTTGTTTTGCGCTCCCAATCTTCAGCATTAAGGGCTAACTCAATAAAATCTTCAGTGAAGTTCCATTTTTCTAGCACCATTTTTCCTATGACTGGTGTTAGTTTTTTAAGGGTGTTTTGTACATCACGTTTATTGCTTATTAAGTTGGGGTGCTTATCAGCATGAGTAAGAATAGGTATCGTGCCAATATCGTGTATTAAACCGGCTAGCATGGCTTTGTCTGCATCAAAACCTTTAAGTTTTTTAGCCATAACTGCACATATTCCAGACACATCACGGCTATGTAGCCAAAGTGTTGAAATTAATTCTTTAACATCTTTTGTTTTAGCATTAAAAACCATTCTCATGGTAAATGAGGTGATAAGGTTGCTAATGCCTTTCATTCCCAATCGCGTGATAGCGGGTGGTAGCGCTTCAATTCGTTCACGCCCTCTAAAAAGGGGACTGTTAGCGACTTTAATAAGCTGGGCAGTAATGGCAGGGTCTTGTTGAATTAATGTTGCTATTTTAGCTGATGTTGCATGAGGGTCTGAAACGGCTGTTCGCACTTTTATGGCAGTTTCTGGAATGGAAGGTAATGCTAACTTATCAGCTTGCATTTCCTGAGTAACTTCAAAATAAAGCTGGTTATAAAGTAGGGAATCTTCGTTTTCTTCAAGGATGCCAAGCTGACCATTGTCACCAAGGGAAACGCCATTCATTAAACTGTCTATGGTTGAGTGTTTAATGGATAGTATAGTTACTGGACTGATTGCAAGAGCCGTTGCTTGGTGTGGGGTGTTGTTATCAATAGGGAAGCGAGCCTCTATGTGCCCACCTTCTATAACCCGTTCCTTATTGTTGGGGAGAGTGAGTAGAACTTTACCTTCTAAAAGGTATACTTGGTGACCATTACTGCTGCCGGCAGAAAAGAGAACACTATTGGCATCGAAAGTTTCCGTTTGTGCCACTTTTAGCATTTGTTGTTTACTACTGTCAGAGAAGTTCCTAATAGGGAATAAAGAGTTAACTTCTTCGACTGTTAAATTTCTAATAGACATCTTTTAAAGTGTTTTATAAGTTCTTAATTGAGTTAAAATAATTAGGTAGTGAATTGCGTTAAATATAATCCTTTCTATGCCTCCATGACAATCAAATTACAAGAAATAAATACAATTAAGCAATTAATGAGTGAGGGTGAACATTTATTTGAGACGGCTGGACTGTATTTTGGCCATGGAACGGATAACGCTATAGATGAAGCGGCTTATATTGTTCTCAGTATGACGAATAATTTACCATTAACGGATGAGCGAGTGCTTGAGGAAATTGTTAACGCTGACGTTAAGGAAAAAATACTGGCTACATTTGAACGAAGGGTTAATGAAAAAACGCCGGCAGCTTATTTACTGGGTGAAGCGTGGTTTGCAGGGCTAGCCTTTTTTGTGAATGTGGATGTTTTGATCCCGCGTTCACCTTTTGCTGAACTCATCGATGAGGCGTTTACACCTTGGGTTGATATTGACAGAGTCGGCGATATTTTAGACTTATGTACTGGCAGTGGCTGCATTGGTATTGCTTGTGCTGTGTATTTTCCTAATATAACTGTTGATTTAGCCGATATTTCAAAACCTGCACTTAATGTCGCTAAAAAGAATATTCAACGACATGGGCTCGATAAAAGAGTTGATGCGATTGAATCAAATTTATTTGACGGCCTTGCGGGGAAGACATATGACTTAATCGTTAGTAACCCGCCTTATGTTGGGCATGACGAGCTATCGGCATTACCAGAGGAGTTTTATAAAGAACCGAGGCTTGGCTTAGATGGAGGTGTGTCGGGGCTCGACTTGGTACATAAAATTTTGGCCAATGCTCCAGAGCACTTAAATGATGGCGGTAATCTTTATGTAGAGGTTGGTAATACGGATGAGGCGCTTCAAGAGTGTTACCCGACAGTACCTTTTTTATGGCAAGAATTTGACCATGGAGGGCATGGGGTTTTCATGCTAACAAAAGAACAGTTATTGGAATATAGAAGCCAATTTCAAGCTAAACTAACGTAATTAATTAACGACAAGTAGACAGGATATGTCAGGAAATTCATTAGGAAAAATATTTACGGTGACCAGCTTTGGAGAAAGCCACGGCCCTGCTATCGGTTGTGTTGTAGACGGTTGCCCTCCTGGGTTAGAGCTTTGTGAAGCTGACTTGCAAGGCGACTTAGATTTAAGAAAACCAGGCACATCTAGACACACGACTCAACGAAAAGAAGCAGATGAAGTTAAAATTTTATCAGGTGTGTTTGAAGGTAAAACCACTGGCACATCCATTGGCCTGATAATAGAAAATACGGATCAACGCTCGAAGGATTATTCAAATATCAAAGATACTTTTCGACCTGGTCATGCAGACTATAGCTACCAACAAAAATATGGTCTTCGTGATTATCGCGGAGGCGGCCGTTCATCTGCACGTGAGACCGCCATGCGAGTAGCGGCTGGTGGTATTGCAAAAAAGTATTTAAAGGAAAAATTAGGGATAGAGATTAAAGGATATTTAGCTCAATTAGGGCCTATCAAAATTGATGTGGTTGATATGGCGCAAGTTTATGGGAATCCTTTCTTTAGCCCTGATCCCAATAAAATCAATGAGTTAGAGTTATACATGGATGCCTTGAGGAAATCGGGTGATTCAGTGGGGGCACGAGTTAATGTCCAAGCAACGGGAGTACCAGTAGGCTTAGGTGAACCCATTTTTGACCGCCTTGACGCAGAGTTGGCACATGCCTTAATGAGCATTAATGCAGTTAAAGGTGTGGAAATTGGTGGTGGCTTTGAGTGTGTTGAGGCATTAGGAACTGAATTTCGTGATGAAATGACACCGGATGGTTTTCTTAGTAATCATGCAGGTGGAATTCTTGGAGGGATCTCAACCGGGCAAACAATTTCAGCGAGTATTGCCTTAAAGCCTACCTCAAGTTTACGTCTCCCTGGCCGCTCGGTTGATAGCAAAGGCAATCCTATTGAAGTGGTGACAAAAGGGAGACACGACCCTTGTGTAGGTATAAGAGCAACGCCTATAGCAGAGGCGATGATGGCGATTACCTTGATGGACCATGTCATTAGACATAGAGGGCAAAATATTGATGTTAGATCAACGATGCCCCACATCCCATCTGGTGAGGAACCGTTATAAGCACTATTACGATGGCTCGACAGGTCTAAATTGCAAGTAGAACAAAAACTGCCATATTGGCGCTTGTCTGGGTTTTATTTTTTTTATTTTGCATCGCTGGGTGCATTTATGCCGTATTTGGGCCTTTACCTCACCTCTCTTGGCTATATGGCTGCGCAAGTTGGTTTGGTTTTTGCTGTGATACAGGGCACAAAGCTTATTTCTCCCAGCATTTTGGCCTGGCTGTCGGCGGGGTTTGGTGATCGAATGCGACTCGTTCAACTCGCGTCACTCATAGCAGCTATCGCGTACAGTTGTTTGTTATTCGAACAGAGCTTTACAGGTATCATGCTCGTGACTTTTGTGTACAGTTTCTTTTTGAATGCAATGCTGCCACAGTTTGAGTCCATTACTTTTACCAAACTTGGGCGAGATACAAACCTCTATAGTGCAATACGTTTATGGGGTTCGGTCGGGTTTGTTGTGACCGTTGCAGGAACAGGATATATTTTGAACTTGACCAGTTTAAGTGATTGGCCTCTATTGGTTGCTTTATGCCTAATAATGATCTTTCTATCCAGCTTACTGTTAAGCGAAAAAGGACGGCGAAAGCCTAAAAGGGCTGGCCCAGCGATTTATTCAATTTTGAAACAACGAAAAGTTACCGCCTTTTTTATGGTGGTCTTTTTAATACAAGCTTCGCATGGTGCTTACTACGCCTTCTTTTCAATATTATTAAGTAATCTGAACTATAGCGAAGGTGAGATAGGCCAATTGTGGTCTTTAGGTGTGATCGCTGAAATTGCCCTGTTTATTGTTATTAAAAAGCTGCTTCACCATGTTTCCTTAAGATGGGTGCTGCTAATGAGTATTTTTTTAACAGTTATTCGGTGGTTAATCATCGCGTGGCTTAGTGAAAGTATTAGCGCGTTGATATTCGCCCAATTGTTGCATGCTGCATCATTTGGTGCATTTCATGTCGTTTGCATCCAGTTAACGCACCATTACTTTAAAGGCGCGACTCAAGATAAGGGGCAAGCACTGTATAGCAGTGTCGGCTATGGTGCAGGCGGGATGTTTGGTGGCTTAATTGCGGGGTTTTTATGGGATGGGTTTGGCTCTGAGTGGGTGTTTACAATCGCCTCTTTGTTAAGTTTGCTAGCACTTTTTGTCGCCTGGAGATGGGTTGAGAAAAATAACCCAGAAGACTTGCAGGCAACGGGTGAGAGTGTCAGTTCTATTTGAAGCAGAAAATATTCCAATACAAAGGTTTTTTTAACTTAAGATAACTAAGTGAAATTTGAGGAGAGTAATTCATGCAAACGTTAGCCGCTAAAAAATTAACACTAGGTATATCCTCAATGGCCTTATTTGACCTTGTTGAGTCAAATAGGGTGTTTGAAACGGAAGGTAAAGAAGCATATTGCGCTTATCAAATCGCTAGAGAAGATGAACCTCTTAATCCGGGTGTTGCCTACCCATTGGTGAAGAAGCTTTTAGGATTAAATGAGCGATTACCTGAGTCGTTAGTAGAAGTGGTCTTGTTATCTAGAAATAGCGCTGACACGGGGTTGAGAGTATTTAATTCAATCAGTGAGCATGACTTAGATATTAAGCGAGCGGCGTTTACTAGCGGCGAAACGCCTTTCGGCTATATCTCTGCTTTTGAGGTGGATTTGTTCCTCTCAACAGCCCCTGAGGACGTACGTAAAGCCTTAGATGCGGGGCACGCTGCGGCGACAATTTTGTCAGGTAAAGGCAGTACAGCTGATAATGCTCAGTTACGAATTGCTTTTGATGGTGATGCGGTTATTTTTTCTGATGAGTCTGAGCGAATATTCAAGGAAAAAGGCTTAGATGCGTTTACAGCAAATGAACAATTCTCTGCGAAAGAACCGATGACAGGTGGGCCTTTTAAATCATTTCTTTCCGCGCTTCATAGCCTGCAAAGCCAATTTGCTGAAGAGGTCTCTCCAGTTCGAACAGCTTTAGTGACAGCTCGTTCGGCACCAGCACATGAGCGAGTTGTCCGTACACTTCGTTCTTGGGGCATTCGCATTGATGAAGCGCTATTCTTAGGTGGCTTGCCCAAAGGGGCATTTCTTAAATCCTTTGGGGCTGATATTTTCTTTGACGACCAAGCTGCACATTGCGAATCAGCTCAAGAGCATGTAGCTACAGGCCATGTGCCACATGGCATCGCCAATGAAAGTTAGTGGTTTAGGTCAAAATCAAAACGCATCGTATCGGATGGTTCTTGTAAGAAGTAGCCCTGAACAGCATCAATACCAATATTCCATAAAAGGGCAAGAGTATTTGCGTTTTCAACAGATTTAGCAATTGTTTTAACATCGTTTCTACGCGTTATTTCGATGATGTTTTTTATGATGTCTTGAGATTCTTTATTGTTGACTAAATTTTGGCTAAAAGTGCCGTCAATTTTTAAGTAATCAACGTGATAGTTCTTCAGTATTTTATCTGTGATTTGGCTAAAGCCAATTTGGTCAAAAGCAATTTGACAGTTAGTTTCCTTTTTAATCACGCTGGTGAATTTTTTTAAAATATTGGGCTCAGTTTTTACATTAGAAAAGTTAATTTGGAAGACCAATAAGCTTGAATCAATATTGTTGAGCCTAAGTTCACTCATTAGTGTTTCCACAAATGAATTATGGCGGTAAGTGGTACTAGATATGGAAATAAAAAATTTTCTTTTTAACCCTTGTTGTGAAGCACTTTTAATTTGTTGTATTGTGTTTTTAAGTACCCACTCGTCTAGTTGGCTAATATAGCCGGTTTTTTCAGCAGTAAGAATAAAGTGATCAGGGCCTATATGTGCTTTATTTTCATCGAGAATACGCAGGAGGACAGCATAGTTTTCTGTAGATTTTTGAGAAAGGTCGACAATAGGTTGGTACATAGGGTGAAGCCTATTTTGTTCTATAGAGTCCCTAATTAAACGCGCATTATTTTCCTCGTCAAAGAGGATGGTGAGTGGTGTTGTTACAGAGTCAAATACATGGATCTGATTACCACCTGCTGTACCGGCCTTGTCACAGGCTTTATCGGCTTGAGAAATCAGTTGATTGGATGCTGTCACTCGAGGGTCAATAAAGCTGACCCCAATACTCAGTGTTAGTTTAACGTACTGGCTATCGTCACCGAACAATGAGTTATTGACATCCGTTAATACTTGTTGGCAGTTTAATAAAAAGTCTGAGCGACTTAACTCGGAAGAAAATAAGGTAAATACAGCATCGCCATAACGAGCTAAAATATCACTATTAGCACACGATTGGTTGATGACATGACCGACTGAGCGAACAATGTCGTTAATATAATTAATACCATGCTGCTCTCGAATATTGCGGAAGTCATCAATAAGGATGAAGGCCAGTGAGCCATGTGGTTTTTCACTGTCTATTTCTTTATTGATATATTCGGTCGAGAACCGTTGATTGTATAAGCCGGTTTCATGATCAAAAGAACGTAAATCGGTAAACCCTTTTTCTACATTGCTCCAAGCATCGGGGTTATGGATTAAGATTTGAGTACAGAGTTTATCATCTATAAAACAATGTGTTTTATAGATCGTAGTGATGAATGAATCCCCGTCGCGGGTTTGAATGAGAACAGATAAGATGGTTTCATCCGGAAGGGACTCTAAGGACGTATTTAAGTTTTGTTTAGATAAGTTACCACGGGTGGGGCAAGAAGTTGGGCTGCTAAACTCTCGCACGGGTGAATGTATGATGTTCTCTTCGGCAGGGATATTAAAAATTCTTTTGTAGGCAGCGTTGCTTGACCAATATTGCCCTTCATGAATCAGTGCTACACCATCCTCAGTGTGTTTTAAAAAGGCATCAAATCGATAGGTTTCATTTTTAAATTGTGATCTAACCTGATGTAGTTGATATTCATTATGCTGGGACTTTATTTCACGCCCAATAGATTTTGCAAGTAGAAAACACGGCTTAAAGGAACGTATGTCAATGATATTGTCAGCATTGTAGCGATGACTGCCTTGGGTTTGTAATTCGTTATTAGGCACCAAAATTATTGGCAACGAAAAAAGGTTTTGTTGTACTGTTTCTAACAGTACTGTATTTTTAAGATCACTGGTATGAAGCTTTACAATGACTATGTTTATATCGGTAAGGCGTTCTTTGACTGAGTCTAAAAGGTCTATAGAGATTGGCGTTAAGGTCGCATCTATACGAGTGTCATTTAATGTAAGGTCTAAAGTCTCAATTTCTTCTGTCGAAAAATTAAGAGTGAGTACAGTGCGTTTAGTCATCCATCAGCCAAGTATTATGATACGACTACCTTAATCTACATTGGCTTCTTTTAAAACCGTGTAATGCGTAAAAACTTGATTTGTTTCGAGGGTTTTATCGATGAGATAAGTGCTTGTAGCACCCGTTTTTTTGAATATGATATCTGCATGCGCATTATCAATTAAAAATGGGCTGATAATGGCATCGGGTTGATTAACAGCTGGAATACCTTGGAGAAAAAGGACCGGTTTGGGCGGAGCCTCTTTATCATGGAACTTAATGTTGGCAATCTTGATACTAGGCGACATCATTTCTGCTCCTACAGAAATATCTTTCTCTGGCAATGTGTTGATGCGCCTGATAATAGCTAATTGAATGCTTTCATTTTTGGTTTGAATTCCAATGAGATCATTAGCTTTTAAAAGAGGTTGGTTATCAGCTGAAACTGTAAACATTAGTCCTTGTAGGCTCGCATCGTTTGTTTCAGCATCTATTGATTCACCTTTCTCCCCCGGTTTTATGGCGCTTTTTTTCGTCCAAATGCTATTGAAAGAAAGAGGCTTTTTAACAGATGCTTTGAGTGCCCTATTGGTGTCTATATCGCTCAACAGATATCTGCTTCTTTGAGGCTCGCCTATAGGGACTAAGTGTAAGCTCTCTAGGTTTTGACCAGGAAGGTTTCCTTTTTGCTTAAAGTAATGAGGGTTTTGCTTTATCAGTAGTGCTCTGATGATACTGTCAAACCCTGGATAGACGGTTACTTCTTCAGTTTGCTCGTGCCTCGTTTCTTTACGACTCAATATGCCGCGCCAGCTGGGTAATAATTGGTGAATAGTGCCTTTTGATAGAATGGGTTTTTTAGATGCTAAAGAAATAACACCCTGCCTTTCTGGTGCAATAACCTCACTACTTTGCATGAATTGAATGAGGTGTTCATTGTTTAAAAACCGGTATTGCTTGTCATCGGCTGGTAAGTCGGGGACAGGCGTTGCTGGTGACGATGATGATAAATCAACACAAAAAGTCGAAGCATCATCGTGAGTAGAGGTCATTAAAATATTATCAGATTGTAACGCTAGAATTTGATGAATAGTTTTTATATCGTTCTGTCTAAAGCGGTTTGAGGCAGCTAGATGGAAGTAATGAATTTCCTTAAATATATTTTCAATCGTGGTCGATTTACTTTCATCAATTGTAAGGTAGCTATGTTTTTGAATAGAAAGGCTTTCTGCAAATTCAAATAAAGCATTAGCTCTAGACCAAAAAATAAGGTCAGGTTGCATATAAATAAGCGATTGAAATAACTGAGTAATACCTAGTAACTCCATGGCGCGATGAAGAATAAGCTCTCTTTGTTGCTGAGGGACAATGCTTGACCGTTTGTTACCGCTAGATGTGCCCATAAAGCCCTTTGAGCAAGCGATATCAATATAAATTAAATGAAAGTTTGTTAAGACGTTGAGCGTTTGCTTAGCAGTATTAGATGTTTTTTTGCTTAAAGGAAGACTCGTTCTTTCTAATTCTTCCGAACAAGTTGAAAGTAGTTTTATGCTGTACGGCTTAATGGCCTCAGAGATTTTAAATTTATCTAATGGGTTGATGTCTATTGATAATAGTGCTTGTGAAGCGACGGACATCAAATCAGCTGTTAATGCAGTGTTTAAAATGGGTAAGGAATCAGCCCATTCTTGGCAAGCGCTTAAAGTGGGCTCGAAAGGTAAATCTACGTGGGATTTAATGAGAGTCGATTTAATTCTATCCCTGAACTGTTTGTGCGTATCCATGTTGTTCTCAAGTTAATGTTAATGGGCCACTTCTAATGTGAAATGACTTTCAAATTATGCGCCTTATTTGGATAAAAGTTAATACTTCTATAAGCGTTTAGCCATGATGGTTTTATGCTTTTTACCTGCCTCTTCTCTAACCAGTTTCGGTACGAGATAGCCGGGGAGCCTTTCTTGTATTTGTTGGTATATGTTATCGCTATGCGCTTGAGTGGAGTCAAAGTGCGTCGCTCCTGTTACTTTATCAAGTAAGTGTAAGTAATAAGGTATCGTAGAGCAATCGAATAAGCGGTGGCTCAATTTAACCAATGTATCTGCGTTATCATTGACGCCGCGTAACAACACCGTTTGATTTAATAGAATAACACCGATGGATTTTAGTGAGAGTAAGGCAGCAGAAACCTCATGATTCAGTTCATTTGGGTGATTGCTATGAATCACTATGATTACTTTTTTTGGCGTGGACGATAGGGTTTTTATTAACGCTTGTGTTATACGGCTGGGTAATACAATGGGTATGCGGGTGTGAATTCGAATACGCTCGACTTGCGGTTGCTTCACCAGTTGCTCGAGTAAATGCTGAAGTTTCGAGTCACTGAGGGTTAAAGGATCGCCACCACTAAGAATAACCTCAGTGACCTCAGTGTGGTTGGATAGGTATTGGCTGATGGAGTCGAGTTGTGAGCGATGCGCACTGTTGTCAGAGTAGGGGAACTCTCGACGAAAACAATAGCGGCAATGTATGGCGCAGGCGCCAGTGCTAATGATTAAAATACGTCCGTAGTACTTATGTATTAAGCCGGGTGAAATACTTGCTGATGAATCTCCAACGGGGTCGCTTAAGTAATTGGGATGGGCTGCTAATTCGTCAGGGTGTGGGAGCACTTGGCGAAGCAGCGGGTCATTCCAGTCTGATTTAACAATGCGTTCTGCGTAACTACGAGTGACGAGTAAAGGAAATTTTTTTGCTGCATTACTGTAGAGGCTCAAATCCTCAACGTTTAAGTTTAAAAAACTTAATAACTCATTAATGTTAGTAAAGGCGGATTTCAGTTCTTGTTGCCAATTGGGAATTAAAGAAGTTTTTTCAATGTTTGTCATGTTAGCCATTATAATAGTGATTAATTGAAGATTAACTATTAACGAGAATTTATATGGCAACGTATAGCACTAGCGAATTCAAAGGCGGTTTGAAAATCATGTTGGATGACGCCCCTTGTTCAATTATGGAAAATGAATTTGTAAGACCCGGTAAAGGCCCCGCGTTTAGTCGCGTTAAAATTCGTAACTTAAAAACAGGCCGAGTTATTGAGCGTACTTTTAAATCAGGTGAATCGGTTGAAGCAGCAGATGTTATGGAGACAGAAATGTCTTACTTATATAACGATGGTGACTTTTGGTATTTCATGGATGATGAAACCTATGAGCAAGTGTCAGGTGATGCGACTGCGGTTGGTGATGCGGCTAAGTGGATTAAAGATCAAGATAAATGCACGGTTACACTGTGGAATGGCGCACCTTTGTTGGTGACTGCACCTAACTTTGTGGAACTTGAGGTGACCGATACCGACCCGGGTTTAAAAGGCGATACCTCGGGTGGGGGTGGTAAACCGGCTACACTTGAAACTGGGGCGGTGGTACGTATTCCTTTATTTGTTCAAATTGGTGAAGTGATCAAAGTGGATACCCGTACCGGTGAGTACTCTGCACGAGTAAAAAATTAGTAGTTAATTGATAGACTCTAACAGTACACAATGGCCGCCGACTTGTTCGGCGGCTTTATTGCATCAACGGGCTGAGCTTTATCAGTCGATCAGGTCGTTTTTTATGCAAAAAAACGTACTAGAAGTTGATACGCCGGTGTTATCAGCAGCGGCTAGCTGTGACTTGAATTTAGACAGCTTCAGCACGGATTTAACTAAAACAAAGCAGTTGTATTTGCAAACTTCACCAGAGTTTGCGATGAAGCGGCTACTCGCATCAGGCTCAGGCTCAATATTCCAAATTGCAAAGTCCTTTCGCCAAGCAGAACAAGGGCGATTTCATAACCCTGAGTTTACGTTGTTAGAATGGTATCGGCTTGACTTTACCTTGGACGACTTGATTAACGAAATGATTGAGTTATTGATGCTTTGTTTTGGGCGAAATATTGGCTTTACAACGGTCACCTATCAGCAAATTTTTCAACAATTGACGGGTATGAACCCTCATCAGGTGACGTTAGGTGAATTAATGAGTTATGCGACCGAGCAAGGTAATCCTGAAGCCAGCGACATTTGCGGTAACCATTTAGCAAACGGTTTAGACTATGTGTTTAGCCAATATGTTCAGCCTAAGTTAAAAAAAGACATGGTGTATTTTGTAACCAATTACCCTGCCTGCATGGCGATGCTTGCAAAATTAGATAAAGGCACTCCAGTAACGGCACAACGTTTTGAGGTGTATTTTAATAATTTAGAGCTAGCAAATGGCTATGAGGAGCTAACGGATGCAGTTGAGCAAAAACAACGTTTTCAGCAGGAACTGTTAGAGCGCCGAGAAGCGGGTTTGGACGATGTGCCAATGGATAAGCATTTATTGGCTGCCTTATCTCATGGTTTGCCTGACTGCTCTGGTGTAGCAATGGGCTTAGACCGTTTATTGATGTTGATGACTGGCGCAACATCTATTGATGAGGTGCTAACGTTTCCTATCGATAGAGCTTAATTGATGATCATGCATACGCGATAAGCTAATCAGGGCTGCGATCGAGCCAACCAGCGCTAACAGCATATCCCAAATGTATCCTTGAGTGCCCAAAAAGGCATGTGCCCCTTCCCCAGAGACAAGTGCGACCCACCATTCAATCAATTCATAAAATGCACTAAAGCCTAAGCAGAAGCAGATAATGAAGAAATTCATCCAGCGCCTAGACTCAATAACAGCCTGACGAATGATGATTTCCCTTGCAATAATGGCCGGTACAAAGCCTTGGGCGAAGTGACCGAGTTTATCGTAGTTGTTTCTGCTAGAGCCCATTAGCTCTGCCAAGTCATTAAATAAAGGGACTTCGGCATAGGTGTAATGCCCGCCGACCATCAAAATAATTGAGTGAATTAGAATTAATAAATAACTAAGCGGGGTAAGAGGAAACGCCGGTCGTGTTAAAACCATCACGCACAGCGCAATAACAGCGGGTAATACTTCCAGAAACCAAGTGATATTATCTTTAGGGAACACTCCAGACCAGGCAAGCACACTAAAAAAAATAAGAAGCCAAAGGCAGCTTGCCAGAGTTCCGGTTTTCATTAACCTTTAGGTGTTAATGTTTCCGATTACTTGCCCATATTGAACGGCCTGACCAGCAGTTAATTCTTCGAGCCAAGCGACCTTGTCTTTACCATATAACAAGACAACGGTTGAGCCCATATTAAATCGAGCCATTTCATCATTCTTTTTATACGCTAAGCTATCGTCACTATAGTTCCAGCTCCGAATTTGATTGTGGCGTGGAGGCGTTACTTCGCCGTACCAAACCGTTTCGATGCTAGACACAAAGATTGCACCGACCATCACCATGGCCATCGGGCCGGCAGGCGTATCAAAGAAGGCGATAACACGTTCATTGCGAGCAAATAACTCATCAATGGCAGCTACCGTTGTGTGATTAACACTGAATAACTCACCAGGGACGTGCAGCATTTTTGTTAGTGTGCCGTCCACAGGAAAGTGGATGCGATGATAGTCTTTAGGTGATAAGTAAATGGTTGTAAATTGACCGCCTTCAAACTCATTTGCTAACTCATCATTACCCAATAAAGCAGATAAGTTAAATGATTTACCTTTTGCTTGGAACACTTCGCCTTTTTCTATGCTGCCAATTTGACTGATTTCACCATCCACTGGGCAGGAAATGGTTGTTGGCTCATGTTCTAGCGGTCTTGCGTCTTCTCGTAACTCACGAGTGAAAAATGCATTGAATGATTCGTAAGCTTCAGGGTTAGGCTCAGCCGCTTCAGACATGTCAACGCCAAACCGATTAATGATCACCTTGATAAACGGGTTTTTTACCCAAGGTGTTTTACAGCGGGCTAGCTTATGCATTAATGCAGAAAGGCCATGTTGCGGTAGGATGTATTGCAGAATAATAAAGAGTTTAGCGAGCATAATGAAAGCCTATTAGTTTAACTGAACGTTACTTTTTGAGCGGCAGGGAGTGCCACTCCCGTTTTTATATTTGCACCCATATCACTTAAAATAGATTCGAGTGAGGCTAGGCAAAAAATGATGTTACTGGCGTTTGCAGAGTGCCCCATTAGGCCAATACGCCACACCTTACCGACTAACGTACCAAGGCCCGCGCCAATTTCTAAATCGTACTCATGAAGTAAACGCTTACGAACAACGGCTTCGTCAATACCCGTGGGAATAATAACAGCGTTGAGCTGTGGTAAGCGGGAGCCTTCAGGTACGATAAAGCCGATACCCATCGCTTCTAACCCTGCTTTTAAGGCGCCATGTAGCTGTTGGTGTCGTGCCCACGCATTTTCTAAGCCTTCCTCTTTTAACATGAGTAATGATTCGTGAAGTGCATACAAGCTGTTAACTGGTGCGGTGTGATGATACGAGCGAGCACCATCGCTGCCCCAGTAGCCCATTACTAAGTTTAGATCTAAGAACCAGCTTTGTACTCGCTCTTTACGTTGTTTAATGCGCTCTTGCGCGCGCTCACTAAAACTTACAGGCGATAATCCCGGTACACAAGATAAGCACTTCTGTGTGCCCGAATAAATGGCGTCAATACCCCAATCATCAACGCGAAGTTCTGAACCTGCAAGCGAGGTTACGGCGTCAACAATGGATAAGCAGTCATATTGGTGCGCCAAGGCGCACAAGATTTTAGCATCGGAAAGAGCGCCGGTAGATGTTTCGGCGTGTACGAAGGCCAAAATACTGGCTTCTGGGTGTGCTTTTAGCGCATCTTCCACTTTTTGTGGGTCAACGGCTTGACCCCAGTCATCTTCAACCAAGATGGCCGTTGCGCCACAACGTTCAACGTTTTCTTTCATGCGTCCGCCGAACACACCGTTCTGACAAACAATAACCGTGTCGCCTGCTTCTAATAGATTAGCAAAGCAGGCTTCCATACCCGCAGAGCCGGGCGCAGAAACAGGCAAGGTGAGTTGGTTATCGGTTTGAAATGCATACTGAAGTAAGCTTTTTACTTCCTCCATCATGTGCCCAAAGCTTGGGTCTAGGTGACCAATGGTTGGCCGTGCCAAGGCAGATAGCACGCGAGGGTGTACATCAGATGGGCCGGGGCCCATCAATGTTCGAACAGGCGGGTTAAACGTCGTTAGTGGCATGTGTTTTACCCTTCAATTTTTTGGCCAGCCATAAACATCCACGTTTCAATAACTGTGTCTGGGTTTAGCGAAACGCTTTCAATACCTTCTTCCATTAACCATTTTGCTAGGTCAGGGTGATCAGAAGGGCCTTGACCGCAGATACCGATATATTTGTTTTGTTTACGGCACGCTTGAATAGCCATTGAGAGTAGCTTCCTGATAGCCGGGTCACGTTCATCGAAGAGGTTGGCAATCAAGGCTGAGTCTCGGTCTAGGCCAAGTGTAAGCTGTGTTAAATCGTTTGACCCAATAGAAAAACCGTCGAAGTACTCGAGGAATTCATCAGCCATAAGGGCGTTTGAAGGCAATTCACACATCATAATTAGTTTAAGGCCATTTTTACCGCTTTCGATGCCATTCTCTCTAAGTAACTCGGTTACTTGGCGTGCTTCATCAACGGTACGAACAAAGGGGATCATCACCCAGACGTTGGTTAAGCCCATTGAGTCACGGACAAACTTCAATGCCTCACATTCCATGTTAAAACATTCACGAAATGAGTCAGAAATATAACGTGAGGCACCTCTAAAGCCGAGCATTGGGTTTTCTTCTTCCGGCTCATAACGATCACCACCAATTAAATTGGCGTATTCATTTGATTTAAAGTCGGACATGCGAACGATAACTGATTTCGGTGAAAAAGCAGCTGCGATGGTTGATATGCCTTCTACCAAACGCTTTACGTAATAGTCTTTAGGGCTGTCGTAGCAAGAAATACGCTTATTGATGGTGTCCTTTAAGTTGCTAGGAAGTTGATCAAATTCTAACAGCGCTTTCGGGTGAATGCCGATCATCCGGTTGATGATAAATTCTAAACGTGCCAAGCCCACACCTTCATGCGGAAGTGCAGCAAAGTCGAAAGCGCGATCAGGGTTACCCACATTCATCATCACTTTAACGGGAATCTCTGGCATTGAGTCGAGGTTGATTTTATCAATTTGGAAATCGAGTAAACCTTTATAAATAAAACCGGTATCGCCTTCAGCACAAGAGACGGTGATGTCGGTATCTTGGCTGATATGGTCGGTAGCATCACCACAGCCAACGACTGCCGGTATGCCAAGTTCGCGAGCAATAATCGCTGCGTGACAAGTTCTACCACCACGGTTGGTAACAATCGCAGAGGCGCGTTTCATGATAGGCTCCCAATCAGGGTCCGTCATATCGGTGACTAAAACGTCGCCAGCTTGCACTTGGTCCATTTGTGAAATGCTTGAGATTACACGAGCTGGTCCAGAGCCAATTTTATGTCCAATACTGCGGCCTTCAACTAAAACAGTTGAGGTTTCGTTCAGTGTATAGCGCTCAATTTCTTTACCTGCACGGCTTTGAACCGTTTCTGGGCGTGCCTGAACAATGTAAAGTTGACCATCTAAGCCATCTTTAGCCCATTCGATATCCATGGGTCGTTGATAGTGTTTTTCAATGGTTATCGCGATGCTAGATAATTTTTCAACTTCTGCATCGGTGAGTGAGTAAACAACGCGTGTCGCAGGCTCGGTATCGATCACTTTAACTGGCTCTTTTGCACCGGTTTCATCGTTGTAAACCATTTTGATTAACTTGCTGCCCAGGTTGCGACGCAGAACAGCAGGGCGACCTGCTTCAAGCGTTGGTTTATGCACGTAAAACTCATCAGGGTTTACAGCACCTTGTACAACCATTTCACCTAAGCCGTAGCTTGAGGTAATGAAAACGGCGTCGCGGAAACCGGTTTCAGTGTCAAGCGTAAACATAACGCCAGATGAGCTGATATCGCTTCGAACCATGCGTTGAATGCCAGCAGAAAGGGCAACGCCACTGTGTTCGAAACCTTGGTGAACTCTGTAGGAGATAGCGCGGTCATTAAAAAGTGATGCAAATACTTCTTTAATGGCGTGCATGACGTTCTCAATACCATCCACATTAAGGAAGGTTTCTTGTTGACCGGCGAAAGAGGCGTCCGGTAAGTCTTCTGCGGTTGCAGAAGAACGAACGGCTACGGAAAACTCGCTGGTCGCATCGGCTTGCATTTTAGCGTAGGCTTTTTCAATAGCGCCTGATAGCTCAGCTTGGAAGGGGGTATCGATGACCCAGCTTCTAATTTCTTTACCTGCCGCCACCAGTGCATTGACGTCATCAACATCCAACGCTTCCAACTTGGCATTAATACGGTCATCAATTCCGCTTTGTGAAAGAAAGTCGCGAAACGCTTTTGCTGTTGTTGCAAAGCCACCGGGAACATCAACGCCAACAGACGCTAAGTTGCTGATCATTTCACCTAAAGAAGCATTTTTACCACCAACATGTTCCACATCATCCATGCCTGTTGAGTCGAGCCATACAATATATTCTTCCAACTTGCTACCCTCTGTTGTTGATACCTTGCTTCATGAGTATTCTTTCTTCATGATGAAGTTATCTTTAGTTTAAAATTTAATAATCAAGCATTTTAACAAAAAAACACACGCTATATTCAATGAAAAATAGAACAATCTTTTTTATATCAGATAGAACGGCGATTACCGCGGAAACATTGGGTAATAGTTTAATGACTCAATTTGCGGGAGTAGAACGTGATCGGCATGTTATCCCGTTCATTGATACTGAAGCACGCGCGCATGCGGTGAAGGAAAGAATTAATAATGCATATACCGTGAATGAAGGACGCCCGATTGTTTTTAGCACCTTTACCAATGATGACTTGCGAGAGATAGTGGCTGAAAGTGATTGTATTTTCTATGATTTATTTAATGATTATATTATGAGAATGGAAAATGATCTGCGCCAAGAATCATCACATGAAGTAGGTAAAAGCCATGGCTTAATCGATAAAAGTTCTTATGAGTCACGTATCCGCGCGGTGAATTATGCGCTGGTTAATGATGATGGTGCGCGTTTAGATCATTATCAACAGGCCGATGTTATTTTGGTGGGCGTGTCGCGGACAGGTAAGACGCCGACCTCACTTTATTTAGCACTTCAATATGGTATTTTTACCGCAAACTTCCCCATTACCGACAGTGATTTAGACAACTGCAGTCTTCCGCGTGCGATCAAGCCCTATAAAAAGAAACTATTTGGCTTAACTATTGGTGCCGAACAGCTCAGCCGGATACGTGAAGAGCGTCGGCCAGGTAGCCCTTATGCCTCTTTACGTACTTGCCAAAGGGAAGTGTCTCAAGTTGAGGAGTTATTTCAATTAGAGAATGTGCCATATTTGAATGTGACCTCTATTTCTATTGAGGAAATAGCGGCACAAATTCGACAAACACGCGAGCTGGATGCGAAACAATTTTAAAACCTATGTCGGCAAATTTATTGTTTGGCAAAGGCAACTATATTTTGGGTACAATTAATCATTGCGGGTGATGTTGATAGCTTCTATCATCCTCGCCTTTTAAACCGAAGCGTAGGTTAAATAGTCAATGAGTCAGCATGTTTTTCACCCAGGGCAACGTTGGGTTAGTCATTCAGAAACCGAGCTTGGGCTGGGTATGGTTGAATTTATTGAGGGTCGTCACGTTACCCTTTTATACCCGGCGGTGGAAGAAACTCGTGTTTATGCTCTAAATAATGCGCCGTTAAGCCGTGTGATTTATGCCGTGGGTGATACGGTTCATCCAATTGATGGTGCTGGGCTAACCGTTGAGCAAACTCAAGAACACAATAACTGCATGATTTACCTTTGTGTCGACCAGCAAGGTGAGCAAGTGGTGCTGCATGAAATGGATCTGAATAGCGTCGGAGCGTTTAGCAAGCCGCAAAGCCGTTTGTTTACTGGGCAGATAGATAAAAACAAGTTGTTTAATTTGCGAATTAAGACACTTGAATTTCAACGAAAACTCGACCAATTCACTGGCTTCGGCTTAGCCGGCCCTCGGGTGCAGTTATTGCCGCATCAATTTTATATTGCGAAAAAAGTCAGCGAGCGAAACGCAGCACGGGTTTTGCTAGCCGACGAAGTCGGTTTGGGTAAAACAATTGAGGCGGGCTTGATTTTGCATCAGCAATTATTAACCGGTTCGATTGAACGTGTGTTGATTGTTGTGCCTGATGCGCTGATTCATCAATGGTTGGTTGAATTGTTACGACGCTTCAATTTGTCATTTACCATTTTGGACCGTGATCGCTGCGAAGCGATAAGAGATGAGGGTGATATCAACCCGTTTGAAACAGCTCAATTGGTGCTGTGTCAGTTATCGTTCTTGTCTGAGCACGCTAATTACCATGCCTTGGCAGTAGCTGCAGACTGGGATTTGATGATAGTTGATGAGGCGCATCATTTATTCTGGAATGAAAATAACGTCAGTAATGAATATCGTTGCATTGAAACCTTGGCTAATAATATTCCTGGTTTGTTGTTACTAACCGCGACCCCTGAACAACTGGGTGTTACCAGTCATTTTGCACGTTTACGGCTCTTAGATCCGGATCGTTATTACGATTTAGCCGCTTTCCGAGAGGAGCAGGCAGGTTATAGGGATATCAATGACCTAATCAAGCGATTGATGGGTGCAACATCCATTGAAGACGAATTGATGGACGAAACGCTAAAAAATACCTTAGTAGAGTTATTGGGCGAAGAGGCCCTAGCCGCTGACACGGTATCAATACAATCAGTTATCGATGCCTTATTAGATCGGCATGGAACGGGTCGTGTTTTATTTAGAAATACGCGTGAAAACATAGATGCTTTTTCATCTAGGCAGTTATATTCCTATGAGCTACCCGCTTTATCAGTAGAGTCTGAGTTTGAGTTAGATGATGATCTGGCCATGATGAATACCTTGTTGCCGGAAATGCTGTTGGGAGAAGACTGGCTTGATGAGGACCCACGTGTGCAGTGGTTAATGGACTGGCTGGATGCGCACAAGCAGGAAAAAGTATTGTTGATTTGCGCGCAGCAAAGCACAGCCGAGGAGCTTAATGATTATTTAAAAATGCGGACTGTATTTGTATCGGCTGTTTTTCATGAGGGCATGAGCCTGATAGAAAGAGACCGAGCAGCGGCTTATTTTTCAGATGCTGAAGAGGGTGCGCAGATTCTAATTTGCTCTGAAATTGGTAGTGAAGGGCGTAATTTCCAGTTTGCACATCATTTGGTTTTATTTGATTTGCCACTTAACCCTGATTTATTAGAGCAGCGTATCGGGCGTCTAGATCGGATTGGCCAAACAGATACGGTGCATATCCATGTGCCATGTGTAAAAGGGTCCGGGCAGCAGCGTTTGATGCAGTGGTATGATCAAGGGCTACGTGCGTTTGATCGGGTGTGTTCTACAGGCCATCATGTGTATGCGGCGGTTAAAGCGGACCTTAAAGAAGCCCTATTGTGTGATGTCGATGATAATGAATTTAATGCGATTATTGAAAAAACAGCGCTTCTTATGCAACAAAGCATTGACGATATGCACGCTGGCCGGGATTTAATGCTTGAGCTAAACTCGTGTAGAAAAGATGAAGCGCAGGCGATAATTGATGAAATTAGCTTATCTTCAAGTCATCTAGAGTTGTCTCATTATATGGAAGAGGTGTTTGAAAACTTTGGTGTAGAGCAGCAATACCATAGCGAAGATAGTATTGTTATAAAACCGAGTGGTCATATGCAAAGTGATACTTTTCCTGGTTTAAATGAAGATGGCCTAACGGCTACCTTTAATCGTAAAATTGCGCTATCTCGTGAAGATTTTCAATTCTTAACATGGGAGCACCCCATGGTGACAGCGGCGATGGAACAAATTATCAACAGTGAGTTTGGTAATTCAACATTTTGTACGATGGCTCTGCCTCCTATTCCTGCCGGTACGGTTATTCTAGAGGCTATTTTCACAACACATTGTCCCGCACCAAAACGTTTACATTTGCACCGCTACCTACCTAAAACGATGAAGCGAATCGTGGTGGGCTCAAATGGTTTAGATATGACTGATATCTTAAAACCAGAACATATAGCTTCAAGAATAACGTTTGTTAAAAAACCCGTTGCGTTGAATATTATTGAGCATGGTCAAGAAACGATCAAAAAACTAATTGAGAAGGCTGAGCAGTTGGTTGTAAAACAGCAAGAGGAGTTGGTGGTACAGAGCATTGAGCATATGCAGGAGCAAGAGTCGGCAAATTTAGAGCGGCTCGTTGCATTAGCTAAGGTAAATGCAAGTATCCGTGATAATGAGTTGACTCAGCAAAAAGCTAAAATAAAGGATTTGACGACCTATATTGAAAGGGCCTCGTTTAAGTTAGATGCCATTAGGGTTATTTTGGTGACAGACGCATAACTTAAGAAGTAACGCCAAGGTAAGTGGAGTGAGCACGTAAACGGCTTTTAGGCTGACGCTAAAGTTGATATTGGAGCGTTAGAAGATCAGGTTTGTTTACATGATGCTAAAGAAATAGCATGGTGATTGCTAGAAGATCTACCTTAGCAGCATGGGAGCTAGATTGGCCTGATTCTGGACAAAATAATTATTAATCAGCGCTATTGAACCTTTCGGTGAATGACTCTGCTAACACCTTCAGTTAATGGAGAAGCTTATACAGTTTAACCTGTTGTTTAACAGCCGCTGTTAAGGGAATGGATAAAAGTGTCTCTCCGGTGATTGGTCTAACGGACTGAGTGATTGGAAAACTAGATAGCATCCTTTCTCAAAAACACCCATTCACTCTCAGTCGATTGTTCAGCAGAAAAAGCATAACCCGCGGTATCAAATTTCTTAATATCGCTGGGGCTTTCTAAGCGATTTTTAATAATATAAGCGCTCATCATGCCGCGTGCTTTTTTTGCGTAAAAGCTAATAATCTTATATTTGCCATTTTTCCAATCTTTAAAAACAGGTGTGATGACGGCGGCATTCAATTGCTTTGTTTTAACAGACTTAAAGTATTCATTTGAGGCAAGGTTAATCAATACGGGAGTTTTTTGCTCAGCTATTTCTTGATTGATTTTATCGGTAATTTTGTCCCCCCAAAATTCATATAAATTTTTGCCACGATTATTACTAAACTTGGTGCCCATTTCTAAGCGGTAAGCCTGCATCAAGTCTAGTGGTTTAAGTAAACCATACAAGCCCGAAAGAATGCGTAGGTGATCGTTAGCCCAGGTTAAATCTTCCTGTGAGAAAGAGGCAGCATTAATGCCTTCGTATACATCACCTTTAAATGCTAACAAGGCTTGTTTGCTATTATCAACGGTGAATGGGAGCTGCCAATCAATAAACCGATTGCTGTTGAGTACACCTAATTTGTCGCTAATACTCATTAAACTGGATACATCAGATGGCGAAAGGGTCTTAAGCTGATCGATCAACTCTACGGAGTCATCTAAAAATTCAGGCTGTGAATATATCGATGTAGTGGGCGGCGTGTCGAAATCTAATGTTTTTGCAGGAGAAATAACCAATAACATAGTCTTAACTCATTGAAGTGATATGTTTTTGTATTGTACGGTAATTGCTATAGATCAGTTAAGCGAAAAAAGTAACTTCAATCTAAAGGGTTTTAATCATCGAGTCATTATATTGACCACTGAAGTGATGCAAACTTGACCATATACGAAATTCTAACATTGTTTCAAATATTGACTTAAGTGGTTAATCTCATTATAGTGCACTGCAATAAACTAAGTTTATTCTTATAAATTAAATCATTGGAGTTCCAAGTATGAGCAAATCAGTAGCCTTAGTAACAGGCGGTATTGGCGGTATCGGTTCTGAAATTTCTAAAAAGCTATCACAAAGTGGTTATATTGTTGTTGCGACAACATTTAATAAAGAGATTGAAAAGGCTGACGAGTGGATCGCCAGCCAAAAGGAAGAAGGTTTTGATTTTTTAGTCGAAGAAGCTGATGTCACTAGTTTTGAAGCGTGTGGCAACATGATTAAGCACGTTGAAGAAACAGTTGGCCCGATTGAGGTATTAGTTAACTGTGCTGGTATTACTCGTGATGGCTTCTTGAAAAATATGGATGAGTCAAATTGGGATGCCGTGCTATCTACCAACTTAGATGGTGTTTTTAATATGACTAAAAACGTCTTAGACTTTATGTTGCAAAGGGGTAGTGGCCGTATTATTAATATTTCTTCAGTGAATGGACAACGCGGTCAATTTGGTCAAACCAATTATTCTGCTGCGAAAGCGGGCATGCATGGTTTTACAATGGCTTTGGCGCAAGAGGTTGCTCGCAAAGGTATTACCGTTAACTCTGTAAGCCCAGGCTATGTAGCGACAAGTATGGTAATGGCGATTGATGAAAGTATTCGTAACGAATTAATTTCTCAAATACCAATGCAACGTTTGGCGGAGCCGGTTGAAATTGCAAACACGGTTAAATTTTTAGCATCAAACGAAGCGAGCTATATAACAGGGGCAAATATTCCTGTTAATGGTGGTTTGTTTACTAGCTTCTAAGGAACCATGACAGTTTCTTAATTTAAAAAAGGCGACCATTTGGTTGCCTTTTTTATTGACAGGTCGTTTAGTAAACGATATTAGTGAACAATATTTATTATTTTTTAAATAACTTAAGGAGTGGTGAACATGCAAAATGATCTAATTCAACAATGGGCTCAATTAAGTAAAAAAGCCAATGAATCATTAAAGAAGATTAATACCTTAAACACCCAATCGATAAAGGAATTAACTAAATTACAAATGGAGTTGGTTTCAAGTTGTTTAGAGGGTGGTATTAAAAAAGCTAAAACGGTTAATAAAGCAACCTCAATGAGTGACTTGATGAATTTACAATCAAGTCTGTATAAAGAACTGTCAGAAAAAGTATTGGAAAATGCTCAGAACTCAGTCAAAGTTGCAATGGAAACTAAACAAGCAATGAGCGAGCTAATTCAAGAAGGTTTTGCAGAAGCGCCTTCAATGGTCGTAAAGCCTGTGGCTAAGAAAGCAGCTCCAAAGCCTGCGGCTAAGAAAGCAGCTCCAAAGCCAGCGGCTAAGAAGGCAGCACCTGCACCTGCAGCTAAGAAAGCAGCACCAAAGTCGGCGGCAAAGAAGGCAGCGCCAACACCTGCAGCTAAGAAAGCAGCACCAAAGTCGGCGGCTAAGAAGGCAGCGCCAACACCTGCAGCTAAGAAAGCAGCGCCAAAGTCGGCGGCTAAGAAGGCAGCGCCAACACCTGCAGCTAAGAAAGCAGCGCCAAAGTCGGCGGCTAAGAAGGCAGCGCCAACACCTGCAGCTAAGAAAGCAGCGC
>OJDD01000007.1_pt1 | contig 106058 bp, 96 predicted proteins | sample 1592591 | NCBI WGS metagenome assembly OJDD01 (sample SAMN05416809, study PRJEB24817) | seawater metagenome | isolation source: Sea water | place: Canada:Atlantic | collected 2013-07 | reverse complement strand
CCACATAAAAGCGCGAAGCTACCATCAGCGCCCAAAAAGCAGCCAAGCCAAACAGCACACCAAACTTGGTATTAATATTAATAGCGGGGGTTGTAGCATCGTTGTTACCAAAGCCTACATCAATTAAATCACGAAAAGCTAAGGGTACTAACAGTAAGGTGGCCGACGCCAAGCTTAATAACACAAAAGCAATGCTCACTTGTAAGCGATAGGGCCTTAAAAAAGGCCACAAATCTTTTAATGAAGTAACGTGTTTTGGTTTGACCTTGTCTTGCTGATCTGCTGAGTTTGCTTGTGCCATTGCCTTAAGTATGTAGAGGAATAGTTAGTAAAAAATAACCGCTGTAGCCCACACGATTGCATGGGTGGGCGTTAACCCGCCCTGCACTTTAGTCAACTCACTGCGGCCAGCTACCTTATTTCTTTTTAGCCCAAGAGTCTCGCAGCGTTACGATTCGGTTGAACACTAAATTGTCGGGCGTAGAATCAACACTATCTTGACAAAAATACCCTTGCCTCTCAAATTGGTATGCATCTGAACCTATATTCGCTAGAGATGCTTCTAATTGGCAGTTTTTTAGCACCTCAACTGAGTCTTGGTTAATAAAGTCTTTATAGTCTTGATCTTTTTCTGATGCCGGTGCAGCGATGTTGAAGAGGCGATCATACTGCCTAACTTCTGCACTAATGGAATGCTTGGCTGATACCCAATGAATCGTTCCTTTAACTTTTCGCCCATCTTCAGATTTGCCGCCACGGGTTGCTGGGTCGTACGTACAATGCACTTCCGTTACGTTCCCGTTTGAATCTTTAACCACATGCGTACATGTTACGTAGTAAGCAAAACGTAACCTCACCTCACGCCCTTCGCTTAAGCGGAAAAATTTCTTTGGCGCGTCTTCCATATAGTCGCTTCTTTCGATATACAGCTCTTTAAAAAAAGGAATATCTCGTGTGCCCTGCTCTTCCTTTTTCGGATGATTAACGCCCTTGAGCATTTCTTCTTGATCTTCTGGGTAATTATCAATAATTAGCTTAACCGGGTCTAAAACGGCTAACGCTCGATTTGCATGTGCATCTAAATCTTCGCGCAAGGAGTTTTCGAGCACGCTCATTTCAACAATATTATCTTTTTTGGTAATTCCGATGCGTGAACAAAAATCTCGTATGGCTGCTGCTGTATAACCGCGTCGGCGCATACCGCTGAGTGTTGGCAGTCTGGGGTCATCCCAACCGTTAACGTAACCACCCTCCACTAATTCATGCAGTTTACGTTTGCTCATTACCGTGTAATCAAGATTTAAGCGTGAGAACTCTATTTGCTGGGGATGCGCATCGGTTTTAAGCTCATCCAAAAACCAATCGTATAAAGGCCGGTGATCTTCAAACTCAAGCGTACAAAGCGAATGGGTAATGCCTTCGATGGCATCTGACACGCAATGAGCAAAATCATACATGGGGTAAATATGCCACTTATCTCCGGTCATCGGGTGCGACATGTTTTTAATACGGTAGATGGCTGGGTCACGCATATTGATATTTGCTGCAGCCATATCAATTTTAGCCCTTAATAGGTGCTCGCCTTCGGCAAACTCACCATTTTTCATGCGCTCTAGTAAATCAAGGCTTTCTTCAACTGAGCGGTTTCTGTACGGGCTTTCTTTACCCGGTTCAGTTAAGTTGCCTCGGTATAGCCTCATGTCTTCTGCCGATAAACTATCAACATAAGCTTTATCACTTTTTACCAGTTGTACTGCGTAAGCATACAGCTGATCGAAATAGTTCGAGGTGCAATGAAGGTTGTCGCCCCAATCAAAACCCAACCAGTGCACATCTTCCTTAATCGCATCGATATACTCTGATTTTTCTTTACCGGGGTTGGTATCGTCAAACCTTAGGTGACAAATAGCATCGGTATAGTCCTGGGAGATTCCAAAGTTAAGGCAAATTGATTTTGCATGGCCAATATGTAAATAGCCATTCGGTTCAGGCGGGAAACGCGTGATGACTTTCTTATGTTTACCTGATGCAATATCTGCATCAATAATAGTCCGTATAAAATTAGTCGGTGTTGACTCGGTACTCTTGTCATTCATCAGCTGAAAACCTTCACTCTAAATTAAGCGCTGAATTTTAAAGCATCTGCGCTTTGACGTCTTTAAAAAGTCTTCACTGTGTTGTATCGAGAACCAAGTCTTGCATGGTTTTATTTTTTAGCGCTTGTTCTATCGCCTCATCCATTTGATAGGCAATAGCTAACGTATTATTGGGTAAGGCGAGCATATTGGCCGATAAAAAGCGCTCCTCTTCAGCGATGCGCACTGCATTAATAACATCAAAAACCATCAATACATCAAGCGCTTTAGCGGGTAGATAGCCAACAGGGTTTTGGTTACTTTCAATCAACAACTGTTTAGCCATTAATTTCTTGAGTACGTACCGCACAACTGTCTGAGGAGCAGATACTTCTTCGGTCAACTCATGCAGTGAGGGCGGCTCATTACCTTGGTGATGGTTTCTAGCTATTATCTGCATCAGCAATAAAGCTAAACGCTCTTTTACTCGGTTACTAATTTCAAATCCTTCACGCCTCATTTTTAATGACGATGGGTTTTGAACATAAAAGGCAAGGTTTGAGCCAAATAATAAAATTAACCAGCTTATATACAGCCAAATTAATAACATAATAACAACCGCAAAGCTTGAATAAATAGCGGTGTATTTGGTTGAATTCACAACAAATGTTGCAAACAAAACACCCGATGTTTCCCATAAAAACCCAGCAACAACCGCCCCAACTAAGGCTGCTGCTAAGCGAACCCGCGTATTGGGTACAAACATATAGATAAAAGCAAACACCCCCATCACCATGACATAAGGAAGAACTTTGGTGGTCAATAAAATTAAACTACCAAAGGGCTCAATGGCGGCAAAATAAGTCACAATTGAAGAATTCATTACGGTTGCGGTCACACCAATGGCCGACACCATCATCACCGGTCCAATTAAGATAACACTGAGATAACTGCTAAAGCGCTCACCAATGCTTCGTGTTGATTCAACTTGCCAAATTATATTGAACGCACTTTCAATTTTTTGAACCAGAGATAACACGGTATAAATCAACAAACCTAAACCAACTGAACCCAATACCCCAACTTTTATGTTGTCGATAAAGCCAATAATATTTTCACCAATCTGTTGCCCTTGCTCGCCTAAAGGGAGTAGAAACTGGAATAAAAAGGGTTCAATCTCATTATGTGCACCCATTGCTTTTAAAACCGAAAAACTTAACGCCAGCAACGGCACGATAGACAATAGTGTTGTATACACAAGGCTCATCGCCCTTAAACTAAGCTGGCCATCCATTAAGTCTAAAATAGAGACATAGATAACACGCAGCACTTTTAGCAACTGCCGTTGAATGGATGACGACCCTACTTCATCCGGCCATAATAAAGCGTTGATTTTCGCCTCTATATCAAACTTAGTAAGCATCGCTTACCCCATTAATGATTTCAATCATTGACACTTTTTTCATTTAAATATCCTACAACTTTAGCTTTTTTTAAACAACATAGGTATCATTCACGCAAATTCACTTTTGACTGTAAGAATCCATGCCAGACCAAGACCCTATCATACTCAATAGAGACGTAAACGCCATTGTCATTCCTGCTGGCGTCAGTGTCAGACTTAAAAAAGATGATGAGGTGACCATCATGCAATCACTCGGCGGTTCTTTCACCGTATCGAGTAAAACAGGCATTATGGCCCGTATTTCAGCGATTGATGCTGATGCCTTGGGCAAAGAAGTTGAAGTGATTCACGCTTTTGAGACAGGGACAGACCCAGAATCCATTCGTGAAGCTTCTTGGGCTTTCATGAAAACCGTCTATGACCCTGAAATTCCAGTGAATGTTGTCGATTTAGGTCTCATCTATGATTGTACTGTCCGCGCGCTCACCGATGGCCTTAACCACGTACACGTTACCATGACGCTAACGGCACCCGGTTGCGGCATGGGGCCGGTTATTCAAAGTGACATTGAGTCAGGCATTAAGCGTATGGATGGCGTGGAAACCGTCGAAGTCGAAGTGGTGTTAGACCCACCTTGGAACCAAAACATGATGTCTGAAGGCGCGAAGCTTCAACTCGGGATGCTTTAAAGGCTAACCTTTGTTTTTAGTCCTTAACATTTAAGCGCCTAACCATGCTGATAGAAAGCACTTATTTTATTGCTTTTATCTTTGGGCTTTTAGGGTCAACACATTGCGTGCCCATGTGCGGAGGTATCGTTGGCATATTAAGCCAACAAACCAACGCTAGCCCTCAACAAGCTGTTACTAAAACACTGTCTTACAATGCCGGTCGCCTGCTCAGCTATAGTTTTATAGGGCTTTTGGCGGGTGGCTTTAGCCAAGCGGCGCTTTCTCCCCTAGACAGTAAAGCAATCATGCAGTTTTCGCATCTGTTAACGTCTGTTTTTATGCTGGCGTTTGGTTTTTACCTGCTCGGCTGGCTCAATTTTCTTAGCTATTTAGAACGCTTAGGCCAACGCCTTTGGAAACATATCTCGCCGCTAGGGCGTAAATTGTTACCTATTCAAAATAAGCGTAGCGCCTTTTTTCTGGGTATTATTTGGGGCTGGTTACCTTGTGGGCTGGTATACTCTGCACTGGCTTGGAGCCTTGCAAGCGCTGATCCATTCAATGGCGCTGCTATCATGCTTTGTTTTGGCTTAGGTACCTTACCAATGCTATTAGCCATGGGGATCGCTTCAGAAAAACTTATCCAATTTAGAAGCTCAACTTTTGTTCGCCATAGTGCCGGTTACCTCATTATTGCCTTTGCTATATTTAGCTTAGTCAAAAAATTTGGTGCTCATATGCATTAAGCCTACTGAGTTTTCGAATCATTATCTTTATCTTCTAGCTCTCTATCAGCCGCTTTATCCTCTTCTTCAAATAAAATACTGTGTGCAGGCCCTTCTAAATCGTCAAACTGCCCGCTTCTAACAGCCCATAAAAAAATAGCCACAATTAAACCTACTAAAACGACCGATACCGGTATTAAGAAATATAAGCTACCCAACACGTACTCCTACTATTTTTCGAGGTGATGCTTTAATGGCCTTGTAAAGCGTAACCTAAATGAATTTAAAACAACCACCAGTGAACTAACCGACATACCTAACGCTGCTTGCCATGGTTCTACATAACCTGCCATCGCTAAGGGTAATGCACCAATGTTATACACTAAAGCCCAGCCCATATTTTGTTTAATAATGGCGCTGACTTTGCTTGAAAGCCGAAAAACATATCGTAAACTTTGCATATCATTATTCATCAGCAATACGTCCGATGATGCTCGCGCCAAATGGCTAGCCCCAGAAACAGAAATAGACACATCTGCCTTCGCCAAAATAGGCGCATCATTTACACCATCACCGACCATCACGACACGTTCACCAGCAGACTGCAAACGATCTATTTCATTTAACTTATCACTAGGGGTGGCATTAAATGTGACATCTTCTATACCCACTTGTTTGGCCAACCATTTAACCGGCACACTTTTATCCCCACTTAATAAACTGACCTTTTTCCCTTGCTCTTTTAACCACGCGACGCTCAACTGCGCGCCCTTTCTTATGTCATCGTGTATTTCAAAAGAAGCCAACACCTGCTTTTCATTCGCCAAATATACTTGTGTCACATTAGCATCAACGCGATCAAGCGTTATTCCTAGTGCTTGATTAATAAAATCTTCAGAGCCTAAATAATAAACGCCCCCTTCCACCACACCTTGGAGACCCAGGCCGCTGGCCTGCTCTACATTCATCGCTTGATAATTAACCTTTGCCTTTTCGCGCTTAAATGCACGAGCAATCGGGTGGTCAGAAAAACTTTCTAAACTAATAGCAATATCCATTATATTTTGCCGTTCCTGCGACCCAAATAATGTGACATTAGATACCGTCATAGCTCCTTGAGTGAGCGTTCCTGTTTTATCAAAAATAACCCTATCCACTGTCGCTAATGTTTCCAGTGATGTGCCTTTTGTAATAATAATACCTTGCCCAAATAAAGCACTCATCGCTGCAGTATACGCAGTGGGCGTTGCTAAAGATAAGGCGCAGGGGCAGGTTACTACTAAGACAGACAACGCTGTTGAAAACCACTCCACGTCACCTTGCCAATAACCATATATAGCGGTACTGGCCGTGACCAAAATGACCATAGAAACAAACAAACTGGCAAAACGATCTGCTGCCTCGACCCACGCTGGTTTTTCTGCCTGAGCTTGATCAATCAAACGTGCAATGGTCGATAGCGTGCTGTGTTTACCCACACAGCTGACTGTCGCTGTTAACGTGTTACTCAGATTATGACTTCCCCCTAATAAACCATCTCCCGAGGTTTTATTAATCGGCTCATTTTCGCCCGTCAATATTGACTCATCAACCTCTGAGCGCCCTTTCAAAACAATCGCATCTGCCGGAATCACTTCACCAGGATTGATTTGCACTTCATCCCCTAGCTGTAGCGATTTTGCCGAAACCGTCTCCAAGCGACCGTCATCAGCAACACGTTTAGCAACCATCGGCACCGCTTGCATCATTCGCTCACTTGAACTGATCGCATACCAGCGAGTCAGAAATTCCACATAACGTGCCAGCATCAAAAATAAAACGAACATACAGACTGACTCGTAATAGGTGTCTCCGCGCCCAATATAGGTATTAATAAGGCTAGCTACAAAACCTAAGCCAATACCTAATGCAACAGGCACATCCATACCGGGCATTTTATTTTTAATATCTCGGTAAGCCGCTTGTAAAAAAGGCAAGCCTGAAAACAAAACCACCGGCAGCGTTAATAACGCACTCACCCATTTTAAAAACTGCAACAGCTCTGCTTCTACTTCATTTGGGCCGGCGATGTATAGGCCCAATGTAATCATCATTACTTGCATTCCACAAAACAAGGCCACCCCTATTCTGCTTAGAAAATCCTTACGCTCTTTTTGTAAATTTGAAAACTGCTTGCTGGTATCAAACGGCGTCGCATGATAGCCGACTGCTCTAATCGCTTCTAAGACATCAGCAACATGAATCGTCTGCTTAACCGTTTTGAGCCGAGCACGTCTGGTTGCATAGTTGACGCTAAAAGACACAACGCCATCTAACTGTTTCACTTGCCGTTCAAGCAACCAAATACAAGCAGAACAAGTAATGCCTTCAATAATGAGTGAGGTTTCTTGCAACTCGTCGTCTTCAAATGCCTCTTCTGATAGTTCTGTCACACAGGGCTCAAGTACCTCTTCAAGTGAATCTGCGGTTACCGAGTAAGCTGTTCGCTTTTGATAAAAGCTGGCCAAGCCACTATCTATAATAGCTTGAGCAACTGCCTCACACCCCGGGCAGCACATCGGCCTCCGATGCCCCTCAAAATCAATCCCCCAAGTCTCACTCTTTGGCACAGGCAGGCCACAGTGAAAACAGACCGTATCATTTTCTAATTTAATGCTAATTGTCATAAGCTAAAGAGTGGTTTTAACGTATAAATGAGTTAATATAAACCCACTTTAAGATTTGGTATATTAAACCGTATGAGCTCATTGGCTAAAAACTTATTTCGTGATCTCACCGTTTCATGTAGTGATTGTAGTTTAGGTGATCTATGTATTCCTCACGGCCTTGACCAACAAGACGTTGAGAGACTTGACAGTTCTGTCAGCCACATCAAACTGTTACACACTGGTGAAAGTCTTTACGATCAAGGCACTCCTTTCAAATCACTGTATGCGCTAAAGTCTGGTTCCGTCAAAATTATCTCGAAAAATAACGACGGTGAAGACGACATTATGGGTGTTTACCTGCCTGGAGAAATTATTGGTTTTGATGGCGTCGCCAGCGATAAATACCAATGTTCGATCCATGCACTAGAAACCAGTAATGTTTGCGAAATTGACCTCGACAGTTTACATAAAAATATACCTCATATTTTTAAGCAGTTATTAAAGCATGCGAGTAAATCCATAAACCAAAACAATAATACTAATGCTGTTAGCAAAGCTAGCGCTGAAAGACGCATCATTTCTTTATTGTTAGACTTATCAGATCGCTACCGCCTTCGAGGTTATTTCTATACCGAATTTAATCTTTTCTTATCTCGTAGTGAAATCGGCAGCCTGCTCAACTTATCACCGGAAACGGTCAGTAGAGGCATCCGCAAACTCGAACGCAATAAACTCATTAGCTTACAAAACAACCGCCGGATTAAAATCAACGATCTCGATGGCTTGAGAAACCTTATTACAGTTGCCTGATTAGCATATCTAAAAATAAAAGCTTAAGCAGCACCCCACTTAAGTACCTTAAAAATAGGTTTTTAAATGATTTATGTCATTTATAATAAATTTCACCTACAAGTGTTGCGTTACAGCACTTATAATTCAACCTTAAGATTTTAAATAACAGAGATTCTCGTATGAGTACAACTATTTACAACGATACTGTAGTTCGACAATTTTCCATAATGACCGTTGTCTGGGGGATTGTTGGCATGTTTGTGGGTGTTTTTATCGCCGCACAGCTAGTTTGGCCAGCATTAAATTTTGACTTACCTTGGTTAACATACAGCCGCCTTAGACCATTACATACTAATGCCGTTATTTTTGCATTTGGTGGCTCCGGCTTAATGGCCACCTCTTTGTACGTTGTACAAAGAACCTGCCAAGTACGATTATTTGGTAATGCTTTAGCCAGTTTTGTATTTTGGGGCTGGATGCTCATCATCGTATTAGCTGCAATCACTCTCCCCATGGGCTTCACTCAGAGCTCCGAATATGCCGAACTTATTTGGCCTATTGATGTGTTATTAGCTGTTGTTTGGGTCGCCTACGGGATTGTCTTCTTTGGCACTATTATGAAGCGTAAAACACCTCATATCTACGTTGCAAACTGGTTCTTTGGCGCCTTTATTATCACCGTGGCTATATTACATATCGTACGCTCATTGGCAATCCCGGTAAGCCTGACTGATTCATACCCTATTTACTCAGGTGCAACCGATGCGATGGTTCAATGGTGGTATGGGCATAATGCAGTTGGCTTTTTCTTAACTGCTGGCTTTTTAGGCATGATGTATTATTTCGTACCCAAGCAAGCTGAACGTCCTATCTATTCTTACCGTTTATCTATCGTGCACTTTTGGGCACTGATTTCCATTTACATGTGGGCTGGACCACACCATCTTCATTACACTGCTTTACCAGATTGGGTTCAGTCAGTAGGGACTGCCTTTTCCATCGTTTTATTAGCGCCATCATGGGGCGGCATGATCAATGGCATCATGACTCTATCCGGCGCATGGCAAAAACTTCGCCATGACCCTATTCTAAAATTCTTAATCGTTTCATTATCCTTTTACGGGATGTCTACTTTTGAAGGCCCAATGATGGCGATTAAATCTGTCAATGCCCTTTCGCATTATACAGAGTGGACCATCGGACACGTTCACTCTGGCGCCCTTGGCTGGGTAGCAATGATTACCATTGGCTCACTGTATTACTTAATTCCGAAGTTATTTGGCAAACAAGATATGTTTAGCATGAAGTTAGTTGAAACACACTTCTGGGTCGCCACAATCGGTATCGTTCTGTATGTAGCATCTATGTGGATTGCGGGCGTTATGCAAGGATTAATGTGGGGAGCCATTAATGATGATGGCACGCTAACTTATAGTTTTGTAGAAGCTTTATTACGTATGCGTCCCTTTTACCTCATTCGCTTCTTAGGTGGTGCAATGTTCTTAAGTGGCATGCTTATCATGGCCTACAATGTATACAAAACTATTAAGGGCTCCAAGGCTGCTAATATTCTTGTACCCCAACATGCTTAACTGGAGAAGATTAAAATGAGTCACGAAAAAGTTGAAACTAATATTGGGCTAATGATGATTTTAATCGTCCTTGTTATTTCAGTAGGCGGATTAATTGAAATTGTACCGCTGTTCTTTATGAAACAAACTACCGAGCCTGTCTCTGGATTAAAACCATATAACTCTTTACAGCTTGCTGGGCGAGACATTTATGTACGTGAAGGCTGCTATGGTTGCCATTCGCAAATGATTCGCCCATTCCGCGCTGAAACAGAGCGTTATGGTCATTACTCCTTAGCTGGAGAGTTCATTTATGATAGACCTTTCCAATGGGGTTCAAAAAGAACCGGTCCAGACTTACAACGTGTAGGCGGCCGTTATAGTGATGATTGGCACCGATTGCACCTAACAAATCCTCGATCGGTTGTTCCGGAATCTAATATGCCAGGGTACCCATGGCTTAATGAAGGCACATTAGACGGTGAACTAATTGCTAACAAAATGCGCGCTCTTCGCATTCTAAATACACCTTATACAGATGAAGAAATTGCCAGCGCGCCTGCATCAGTAGAAGGAAAAACAGAGATGGATGCTGTTATTGCCTATTTACAAGTACTAGGGACTTACGTCAGTACAAGGAGATAAAGTATGTTTGAAATGAATACACTGCGCTCTATTTTAACACTAGCGCTCTTTGTCCTTTTTATAGCCATTTGGGTTTGGGCTTGGAGCAAAGACCGCAAAAAAGAATTTAAAGACGCCGCCAACATACCTTTTGAAGGCGACGAGATAAGCGCAACATTACAAGAGGATAAGAAATGAGTGTTTTTTGGTCTACCGTTGTAACGATTGTCATCCTATTAAATATTATCGGTGGTTACCTACTCATTAGATGGGTAGCAAAACCTAATAAAGGTGAAGCTAAACAAGGTGAAGTAACGGGTCATGTTTGGGATGATGATCTAAGAGAACTTAACAACCCTATGCCTCGCTGGTGGCTGTACATGTTCTACATTGGTATTGTTTGGGGATTAATCTACTTACTCATGTACCCCGGTTTTGCAAACTACCCCGGATTATTAGGGTGGACATCTGAAAAAAAATATAACGACGAAGTGACTACGGCAAATGAAGTTTACGGGCCAGTTTTTAGCAAATACGCTGAAACACCGCTTATTGAGCTCAGTGAAAACAAGGAAGCAAACCTTGTCGGCCAGCGATTATTCGTTAACTATTGTGCACAATGCCATGGTTCAGATGCCGGTGGTTCTAGGGGCTATCCAAACCTAACAGATAACGACTGGATCTGGGGTGGCTCACCCGCTGATATCAAATACACCATCGCTAATGGTCGTAACGCTGCAATGGCTGCTTGGGGAACTATATTAGAGCCCACACAAATTGAATATCTTGCTGAGCATATAATGAGCCTAACCGGTAGAAAGCATAAAGCAACTGATGCCCAACGCGGTAAAGAGTTGTTTGCCAGTTATTGTGCAGTATGTCATCAAGCTGATGCGACCGGCAACCCTCTATTAGGCGCACCAAACCTTGCTGATAAAATCTGGCTATATGGCGCATCACGTAACAAAATAATTGAATCGATCACTCATGGCCGAAAAGGTCACATGCCGGCTCATCAAGAGTTTTTAGGAGAAGATAAGGTACATATCTTGGCGGCCTACGTATACAGCTTATCAAGCGATTAAAGCCATGAAGCTAAGTATAAAACAAATCATTATCGGCTCACTTTGGCCATCCTTTTGGATGGCCAGTGCCCTAAGTGGTATTGTTTTCAGCACCCTTGACCCATTAGTGATTGCATCGCAACTGGGTTTTAACAACATTTCGTATTTGGGTGCTTACTCCACTGGATTCTTTTTATTTTGGTTAGTATGTGCATGGAGCGGTTTTTTTTCCATCATATTTTCACGTGGTGCATCTAACAAAAAATGACTGTTAAAAAAAACGACTCGACAGAGTCATCTCTTTTTGAAAAGAGAAAAAAAATATACCCACGTGAAGTACATGGACTCTTCGCCAATCTTCGTATTCTTGGCGTCAGCGTGCTTCTTGGCATCTATTATTTAATACCATGGTTCAACCTAAATGATCGCCAAATGGTTCTTTTTGATTTACCTGAACGTAAATTTTACATTCTTGATTGGATCTTCTGGCCCCAAGACTTTATCTACCTTGCTCTACTCCTCATATGTGCCGCGTTTGCCTTATTCTTATTCACCGCACTAGCAGGCCGACTATGGTGTGGCTACGCCTGCCCTCAAACAGTATGGACTGAAGTATTTTTATGGATTGAGCGAAAAGTTGAGGGCTCGCACTCGCAACAGAAGAAGCTTGATAAACAGGATAATAGTTTCACTAAATTTCGTATAAAAGCTACAAAACATACTATTTGGATCTTATTCTCCCTTTATACAGGGTTTACTTTTGTCGGCTTTTTCACCCCTATTAGAGAGTTAGCTCAAAGTATTATGTCCTTTAGTTTAGGACCATGGGAAACCTTTTGGCTCATCTTTTACAGTCTAGCAACCTACGGCAATGCTGGTTGGTTAAGGGAGCAAGTCTGCATGTATATGTGCCCATATGCACGATTCCAAAGTGCCATGCTAGACAAAGACTCCCTTGTTATTTCATATGACGCCTTACGAGGTGAGCCAAGAGGTCGCAGAAAAAAAGGCGAGGACATTGAGGCAAAACAATTAGGCAGTTGTGTTGACTGCTCTCTATGTGTCCAAGTCTGCCCTACCGGCATTGATATTAGAAACGGCTTACAGTACGAATGCATTGGTTGCGCAGCATGTATTGACGTATGTGATGATGTGATGGATAAGATGAATTATCCACGTGGGCTTGTTAGATATACCACTGAGAACACAATGGAAGGGAAGAAAACTAGTATCTTACGTCCTAGAATTCTCATTTATACCATATTTCTGCTTAGTATTTTGTCTGGTGTTGTCTATTCTATTGAAACGCGTGATTCCATTGCTCTCAATATACTCAGAGACAGAAATGCCTTATACCGTGAAAACTTTGAAGGCACTATCAGTAATAGTTACACTATTAAAGTGCTAAACATGGATATCATTGAACACAACTACTTATTAAAAGCGACGGGGATTGATGGCCTACAGTCATCTATCAAAGAACCTATTAGCGTAAAAGCCGGCCAAGTATTGGAAATACCGTTATTATTGTCTGCTGAACCTGAGGCACTCCATCAAACCTCTATAAAAATTAACTTAACCTTGCAAGCGATAGATGACCCTACCATCACTACTGAGTCTGAAGGCCGCTTTATTGGCCCACTAGATCCATAAATATGAATAATAGCGCAAACGACACCCTGCCTTGGTACAAACAGTTTTGGCCTTGGTTTTTAATTCTTTTACCTTTATCGGTCGTTATTGCCGGTCTGGTAACATTTTATATTGCACAAAAAAGCCCTCCTTCATTAGTCTCTGGAAATTATTATAAAGAAGGTCTTGCTATTAATGCGAACATGCAACTTGAAGCCAATGCAAAAAAATTAGGGTTATCAGCAATCATCAGTACTAATAGAACGACGTTTAACCTGCAACTCATTGGCTTAGAAAAGCAGCCTAATAAGCTGCTTATTGACCTGAGGCACGCAACAATCAGTCCACACGATCAATCTTTCGCTGTCACTAGAATAGCAGAGGGGATATATCAATCCTCGTCTCTTATACCTCAACCAGGTAAATGGTATATATCCATACGCAACCCTGATAATACATGGGAAATCAAAAAAGTTTTAAAACTGGTCGGGCAATAAAGCCCTCCACTCTTACTATAAAGCTTTAAAAAGCCTTCTACTTCGCTTACCTGCCAACATCAAGTTGACGAACTCAATGCGTCAATTTACTGTCTAATTAATAAATACTTAAGAACATATAATCTAACTCATTGATTTAAATTATCTTTTAATAATTGGCATAAATATCGCTTTAAGATATTTAAACCAAAATTTACAGATGCAATATGACCATTTCAACTGAGCAAATTATTATGGAATTAAGAAAAAGTAAAAATACTATCGCGACTGAAGCTCAAGAATTAGGGTTGCTTAAACAAAATAGCAACCTAAATTCACTCATTAATGCACTTCAAACGACCATCAATTTAGATGAGTTACTGCCTATTTTTCACGTAGAACTATTAAAAATAGTCAGCCATAGCGGGGTTACTTATGAACACGATCAATTAAATATATCTACAAAATTTGGTCAACGAAGTAACCATAAGTGTGAGTATGATTTATCAATAGAAAATACTTATCTTGGGAAGCTTACGTTTATGCGCCGAGTACGCTTTAGCGAACCTGAGCTTGAGACTATCGAAAAATCTATAGGTGCTCTACTGTATCCTTTAAAAAATACTCTACTCTACTTTCAAGCTATCCAATCTGCACACACCGACCCACTCACTGGTGTGCTTAATCGCTCAACTTTGCAATCTGTCTTCCAAAAAGAAACCTCTTTATCGAAGCGTCATCATTCTGAGTTAACCTTAGTCACGCTTGATATTGACTTTTTTAAAGCCGTTAACGACACCTATGGTCATGCCGCTGGAGACTTAGCCTTACAAGAAGTAACGAAGTGTATCGAGCGTACTGCACGTGAAAGTGACCATATTTTCAGAATCGGTGGAGAAGAGTTTGCGGTATTGCTAAATGCTACTGACTTGAAAGGCGCGGAATTATTTGCTGAAAGGCTACGTCGTGCTGTGCAATCGGTCAGCATCCATTATGCTAACGCTGAATTTAATGTCACCGTCAGCATGGGCGTTACAAGCTACCGTGAGAACGAAGCCTTAGATACAATGATGGAGCGAGGTGATAAAGCGCTCTATGAGGCAAAACAAACCGGTCGTAATAAAGCTGTTAGTGCCTAATCAGTCATTAACGACTTTAGTGCTTGCACTTCTTTTTTATCAAGAAGCTGGTGTTGGCCGGCTGGTAAACCGGGTGGTAAAAAAACGGTTCCATAACGCACTCTAATCAAGCGACTTACTTTGCAGCCCTGAGATTCCCAAAGCCTTCTCACCACGCGATTACGTCCCTCGGCCACGACTACATGGAACCAACGGTTAACACCTTCACCGCCTGATTCTTGAACGTCTTCAAAACGTGCTTTACCATCTTCTAACTCAACACCATTCACAAGGCGGTCAAGCATTTCGTGGGTCACCGTTCCCATGACTCGAACTGCATACTCTCGATCAATTTGCTGTGAAGGATGCATCAATTTATTCGCTAACTCACCATCGTTGGTGAACATCAACAAGCCTTGGGTATTAAGATCTAGTCGGCCTACAGCAATCCAACGACCCATTTTTAAACGTGGTAATCGCTTAAAAACACTTGGACGACCCTCTGGGTCTCTTTTGCTGACAATTTCGCCAGTTGGTTTATGATAGATCAAGACTTGCGTATCAACCTCCAATTTACCCGCCAGCTTAACGGGTTTCCCTCTTAGCTTAACAATATCACGCGTAGTGATTTTATCACCCAGCTTGGCAACATCACCATTAACCTGAATAGCACCGTCTAAAATCCACTTTTCTACTTGTCGACGCGAACCAACGCCCGCCTGCGCGAGTAACTTTTGAATACGTTCCGGCTGCTGACTCTTTGTTTTATTGGAGGCAGTTGATGAATCACGTTGAGGAATATTTTTTTTCATTTTGAATAGTATCTTTCTTTGTTGGGGCATCATCACCCAGGTTAAGCTGTACATTGGTGCGTGGCTGTAAGTCTATATCTAGTAAGCTTGCCAGCGGTGGTAGCTCGGCCAGTGTTTGCAAATTGAAATAATCTAAAAACTCTTTAGTTGTTACATACAAGGCAGGCCTACCGGGTACTTCTTTATGCCCTATCACACGCACCCATTCTCTTTCTTGTAATGTACGAATAATGTTAGTGCTAACAGCAACACCCCTAATCTCCTCAACTTCGCCTCGAGTGGCAGGTTGCTGATAAGCGATAATTGCCAGTGTTTCAAGCAAGGCACGTCCGTATTTTACAGGTTTTTCTTCCCACAATCTTGCCACCCAAGGTGAATAAGTAGATTTAACCTGAAAGCGGTAACCACTCGCCACCTCAATCAGCTCTATACTTCTGAGCAAACATTCCTCTTGTAACTGTTTAATAGCATCATGTACAGCATGTTTATCAGGCCGGTCTTCGAGAAGGAATACGCCTTGTAGCTCCACGATAGATAAAGGTTCATTAGCTGCAAACAAGCTGGCTTCAATGATCTGTTTTAATTCCATAGTTAGTAAAATATATTAGTCGATGATGGGTTTAAGCCAAACATCTGACATTGGCTCGCCTTGAATAATGTCAATCAAACCCTCTTTGGATAACTCCAAAATAGCTAAAAAGGTTACAACGGCGCCACCTTTTCCTTCTTCAACTGTAAAAAAAGAATGAAAACCTAAAAATTCTTGCGCACTATCTCCTAGCACTAGCAAAATAGTCGACATCCTTTCTCTTACTGATAACGGTTCACGTTGAATCTGGTGGTGAGAAAACTTCTCAGCGCGCCTCAGAACATCTTGAAATGCTAATAATATGGCATTCAACTCAACATCTGGCACCGGCTTATTTATTTTACAAACAATCAAATCAGCGGTTGCTAAGTAATTATCTCGGTATAAACGAGGCATCGCATCAATATCATCGGCTGCTCGTTTAAAGCGTTCGTATTCTTGTAACCTTCTTATTAATTCTGCACGCGGATCCTCTTCATCATCCAGCTCATCCACCTTTTTAGGCAACAGCATTTTTGATTTTATCTCAGCCAGCATCGCGGCCATAACAAGATATTCAGCAGCCAATTCCATCCGTAAGTTTTGCATGAGCTCTATATATTCAATATATTGCTGGGTAATCTTTAAAACGGGTATATCAAGAATATCTAAGTTTTGATGCTTGATGAGATAAAGCAATAAATCTAAAGGGCCTTCAAACGTTTCTAAAAAAACCTCTAGGGCATCAGGGGGAATATACAAGTCATCAGGTAAATCCTTATATGGCTTACCTTCAACCAGCGCAAGAGATTGCTGAATAGGAAGAACATTGTCTATAGTATTGTCCATATCGCTAAAAACAAACGATCACTCTACGATAGCGAGAGTTATATTATTCGACCTGAAGTATCTTCATTGTATTTGTACCGCCCTGCTGTCCTGTCATCTCACCTATTGTAACAATCACTAAATCACCTTGATGAACTATCTCAAGTTGTTTCAGCTTGCTTATCGCCGCTTGATTAGCATCGATTGAACGACTTTCTGGTGCTTTTAATAACACGGGGGTAACACCACGATACATCGTTACTCGACGACAAATCTCACTATCTGGTGCCATTGCAAAAATAGGAATCCCAGAGCTGATTCTGGACATGCGCATGGGGGTACTACCCGATTCGGTAAATGCCGCTATCGCCTTTATATCAGTATGGTTTGCAACATACATCGCCGATAATGCAATCGCTTCATCAATTCTGCCAAACTCTTTACCCATACGGTGTCTAGATCGAATTGTATTAGGTTGGCGTTCAGTCTCTTCGCAAATCCGTCCCATTGCCTCAACGGTATGAACGGGGTATTTGCCAACCGATGTTTCAGCTGACAACATCACCGCATCAGTTCCATCCGACACGGCGTTAGCGACATCAAACACCTCTGCACGTGTTGGAATCGCATTTTCAATCATAGACTCCATCATCTGCGTAGCAGTAATAACCGCTGTATTTCTATCTCGCGCCATTCTGATGATGTTCTTTTGAACAGGTGGTAAATTGGCATCGCCGATTTCCACGCCTAGGTCCCCTCTAGCGACCATAACGACATCAGACGCATCAATCATCTCCTCAAGCACATCCAGCGCCTCAGCACGCTCTATCTTTGCCACTAAATGAGCCCTGCAGCCTGCCGCTTCAACTAACGCACGAGCTTGATGCATATCTTCTGCATTTCTTGGAAATGACACAGCAACAAAATCCACGCCTATCTCAGCTGCCGTTTTTATATCTAGTAGATCTTTGTCGGTCAGTGCTTTGGCCGATAAACCACCACCTTGAACGTTAATACCTTTATTGTTTGAAAGGATACCCGGTATAACGACGCTGCATTCAATTTTAGACCCTTTAACGTCATTCACATCTAACACAATACGGCCATCATCTAATAATAAGCGATCACCACTAGACACATCTTTCGCTAATTCTTTATATTCACAACCAACTTCAGTGGCGTTACCACTAGAAGCTTCTAACGCTACATCAATCGTAAACTTAGCATTCTCTTGCAGGGTTATTTTCCCTTCTGTAAACCGAGCAATACGAATTTTTGGCCCTTGTAAATCTGCAAGAATGCCGACATGACGACCCAACTTTGCTGACAGTTTTTTTACAGCTTCCGCGCGCTGCTTATGCTCATCCGCATGGCCATGTGAAAAGTTTAGGCGAACTACGTCAACACCTGCCTTAATTAACCCTTCTAAAATAGTTTCTTCATCAGTCGCAGGCCCTAACGTTGCAATAATTTTAGTGCGTCTTGGTTTCTTGTAATCAGCCATAATTTATTATCTCAAATCAACTTATCAGCAGGTTACAAGCTATCAGTGACCATTTGATGACATTGTTATTTATTACCCTTTTTACTCAATAAACGAACAGCAATAATCTGTTGCCTGATAGACCTTGAGTTGGAAATTTGAACTGGCAGGTACATCAAAAGATTCCCCAGCCTTAACCGCTAACCAATCACTTGAACCTGGTAACAACACGTCTAACTGACCATCCAATATTTCCATCACCTCTGCTGCTGCTGTATTGAAATCATACTCTCCAGGCATCATATAACCTAACGTTTTTACTGAGCCATCTTGTAAGGTCAGTGTTCGGCTTACCACCTTTCCATCGAAATACACATTCGCTTTCTTGACTATTGTTACATTGTTAAATTCTGACATTTTTTCCCTCAATACTCTTTTATTCGGCTTATAAATAACTCATACCCATTGCAGACTTCACCTCTTCTAACGTCTCTTTTGCAACATCTCTCGCCCTCTCCGTTCCCTCATTAATAATAGATCGTACGAGTTCAGGCTGCTCCGTGTATTCTTTCGCTCTATCTTGCATCGGCTTTAATTCACGCAAAACAGCATCAATCACCGGCTGCTTGCACTCCAAACACCCTATCCCTGCAGTTTTACACCCCTCCTCTACCCATTCACAAACGCCTTGTTCAGAGTACACCTCATGAAACTGCCAAACAGGGCACTTCGCAGGGTCACCCGGGTCTGTCCGTCGAACCCGTGCTGGGTCAGTCGGCATTGTTCGAAGTTTTTTCTCCACTTCCTCTGGCTCATCACGCAATGCAATCGTATTGTTATAGGATTTAGACATCTTTTGCCCGTCTAAACCGGGCATTTTGGAGGCTTTCGTCAATAACGCTTTAGGCTCTGGTAATATAACGCGACCACTGCCTTCTAGATAACCAAATAAACGCTCTTTATCACCTACGGTGATATTTTGTTGGGCTTCCAATAAAGCGCGCGCCACACCAAGAGCATCTTGATCACCATTTTCTTGATAAGAACTACGCAGTTTGTTGAACATTTTTGCATTTTTCTTACCCATCTTTTTAATGCCTGTTTCTGCTTTTTCCTCAAAATCTAAGCCACGGCCGTATAGGTAGTTAAAACGCCTAGCCACTTCTCGTGTTAATTCAACGTGAGACACTTGATCTGCTCCTACAGGAACTAAGCCTGCTTTATAGATAAGAATATCTGCACTTTGAAGCAAGGGATAACCTAAGAAACCATAGGTGGCCAAATCCATTTCTTTTAATTTTTCTTGCTGATCTTTATAACTAGGAACACGTTCCAACCAACCAATCGGCGTCATCATAGACAGCAATAAGTGTAATTCAGCATGCTCTGGAATACTCGATTGAATAAATAAGTCGGCCAGGCCATGATCGACCCCTGCCGCCAACCAATCTATGACCATATCCCACGTGCTATCAGCAATAATAGATGGGTCTTCATAGTGCGTCGTTAATGCGTGCCAATCAGCCACAAAAAAGTGACACTTATACTCTTGCTGCAATTCAACCCAATTCTTTAATACGCCGTGATAATGCCCTAAATGTAAGCGGCCTGTTGGCCTCATACCCGATAGAACACGACGATACTGCGTTGGAACTTCTGAATTCACTCTTCCTCCTAAATACCAAATATTTTAAAAATACCGGTTTGTAAAAAATAAACGGGTGGCCCTAAAATTGTAGATAACCAGCCGAATGCAATAATAGCGACTAGGATTGGAAATCCAAAACGCTCTAGTTTACTAAACTCATCACTTAATTTTTGCGGTAACAAGCCAGCCAAAATGCGCCCACCATCTAACGGCAAAATAGGCAATAAATTCAACATCATTAAGATGGCATTAATAAAAATACCCGCGTAGCCCATGTAAATTAGTGGGGTCGAAATAAACTCATTCGATGCGCCTATTATGAAACCTATTTTCATAATAGCACCCCATGCGAACGCCATCAGTAAGTTAGTTAACGGGCCGGCAATTGCCACATAAACCATATCTCGTTTAGGGTTCTTTAAATTATTCCAATTAACGGGCACCGGCTTTGCCCAACCAAACATAAACCCACCTAACAACAGCAAAGCCGCCGGTACAATAATCGTACCGAGCAAATCAATGTGACTGATAGGGTTTAATGTTAACCGGCCTAAGTCTCTTGCCGTATTATCGCCTAACTTGCTAGCCACCCAGCCATGCGCAACTTCGTGCACCGTAATCGCAAAAATAACCGGTAACGCCCAAACCGTAATCCGACCCAACAGGGTCAGTTCATCCATTGGCATCAACTGTCGCCCATTTGTGCAATAAAACTCGCCTCACCTTTACCTTGGCGAACAATCTCTGGAAAATCTTGATCCCATACCACCACCGTGGTTGGTTCATAAGGTATAACACCCGCATCAACAATTAGGTCTAATACATTCGCTAGACGCTCATCAATATCATACGGATCTGCTATTGCTTCTGATTCATTAGGCATAATCAACGTACTCGTTAACATAGGCTCCCCAAGCTCTTCTAGAATCTGTTTTGCTACTATATTATCTGGCACTCGAATTCCTACCGTTTTACGCTTTGGATGCTGAAGGCGGCGTGGCACCTCTTTAGTCGCTTTCAGCACAAAGGTAAACGGACCTGGCGTTAACGATTTTAATAATCGATAAGTATCATTATTAACCTGGGCATAGGTGGATATATCCGATAGATCACGGCAGACCAATGTAAAGTTGTGTTTATCATCAATTTGGCGAATTTGGCGAATGCGGTCAACCGCTTGCTTATCGCCTAGATGACAAGCCAATGCGTATGATGAGTCGGTAGGGTACGCTATAACACCACCTCGACGGACTTGGTCGGCTATTTGTTTAATAAGACGTTGTTGCGGGTTATCGGGGTGAATATAAAAATGTTGTGCCATAATGTTATTGCTGCGCCTTTTTCTTTGCCACATTATCGCGTAAATACACGGGGAATGCATGTTCAGCCTTTACTGTATCACCTGCCTCAACTATTTGTACGGCCAGTTGAGCCACTTCTTTGGCTCTGGGTAAGCTGTCGGCTTTAATTATTAGGCGGTCAGCTTGCACCACATCTTTCAATTCACTTTCATAGGTAGCCCAGCCATGGCCTATAGCCACCGCTTGTTTGCCTTGTTCAACACAAATACTAGTTGGTGCAATAACGATTTCATTAGAACTTGCGCGCAAAGCACCTTGTTCAACACGATACTCACACCAATACACTTCACCCATTCTCGCATCTAACGCGGCATAAATTGTCTGTGCTTCTAATGGGCTAACCGCTTGTTGTGCTAAGGCCGTTAAGGTCGATACAGCTGCTACGGGTAAATCTGCGCCAAACGCCAGCCCTTGCACAACACCGGTCGCCATTCTAACGCCGGTAAATGAGCCAGGGCCACGACCAAATGCCAACGCATCCAACTGTTGTAAGGTAATATTCGCTTCGGCTAATAAGTCATCAACCATCGACAGGATTAAATTGCCATGCTCACGAGGGGCAATTTGAAAGCGATCAATCACCTCATTATCAATAAGCAAAGCTGCTGAGCATGCTTCGGTCGCTGTTTCAATTGCTAAAATTTTCATGCTGTTTGTTTAACCTTTGTTCGCTGATGCTCAATACGCTGAAAAAACCTTTTCACGTCAGCTAACTCCTGAGTGATGGGCATCGCTGGCAGTGACTGAACAAAAACTTTGCCATAACCCTTACTCGACAATCGAGGATCACATAAAACCAGTACACCTTTATCTTCTATATCTCGTATCAAACGCCCTACACCCTGCTTTAACGTTAATGCTGCGGACGGTAATTGAAACTCAGAAAAAGGAGACTGACCATTAGCCGTCATATGTTCAAGTCGTGCTTTGGTTACTGGGTCGCCAGGTGATGCAAAAGGTAATTTATCAATAATCACACAAGATAACGCCTCACCACGCACATCAACACCCTCCCAAAAGCTAGCCGTACCGAGTAAAACCGCCCGTTCCGAGCGCCTAAAAGAGTCTAACATTTGTTGTTTTGGCAAATCACCTTGCACTAACAACTTAAAATCTGTTTCCGCTAAAAGTATATTCGAGGCCTCTTGTAAGGCCTTATGTGAGGTAAATAAAATAAACGCTCGACCTTTACTGGCTTCAAGCACCGGCTTTATCTTTTCGATCATCGTGGCGGTATAACTGTAATCTCTCGGTTCTGGCATACCCGTTGGAACATACATCAACGATTGATGCACAAAATCAAAAGGACTTTCCCACATACCCGTTTCTGCTTCTTGCAGGCCTAATCGTTTAGTAAAAAAATCAAATTTATTATTAACTGATAAGGTGGCTGAGGTAAAAACCCAACTCGCTTCACTGGCGAAAGCAAAGCTAGCAAATGCTTTTGAGATATCTAAAGGTGTTCTATTGAACGTAAAGGTTCGCTGATATGTTTCAAACCATTGAATCCAATCTTGGGGGTCTGAGTTTGAAAAAAGCTTCAATCTTAACAAAAGATCTTCACAACGTTTCCAGCACGCTTCTAAGCCTTTAGAACGAACAGCCACATCGGTTAGCACTTTAAATAATTGATTAACTCGATCAATTAAACAGTTGAGCGCATGCGTAAAATCTTTGAGCTCACCCAGTTCTACCCAAGACCCTTTCATAGACTGTTCAGGTAACAGCTTTCGCATTTCCCGAATATCTTCATTAATAACATGCGTTAAGTCATTCAGAGCTGGCATATCCGATGCCAACTTTAACTGCTCTGAGCTGACATCACTCAATAAAGTTAAAATCTGACGTGCACTGACTGAGATGCCTAAAAATCTTGATGCTGTATCAATTAACTGATGCGCCTCATCAATAATAATCAACTCAGCATCTGGCAATAATTGCCCAAAGCCATCATCTTTTAAAGACCAATCAGCACAAAGAAGGTGATGATTAACAATGAGCACATCTACTTCTTGCGCTTTTTTTCTAGCCAAAAGCGGGTGACATTCCGTAATCATCGGGCACTCTTGCCCTAAGCAATTATCGGCTGTTGAGGTGACTTGCTGCCATACGAAAGAATCCTCAGCAACTGATGTCACTTCAGCTATATCACCATCAATTGTTTGATTCGACCAACGCTCAATTTCTGCTAATTCAGCATCGGCCTCTGCATTAAAACCAGACGTTTGCATTTGCGCCTGATTAAGCCGGTATAGACATAAATAATTAGATCGCCCTTTTAGCACCGCGCCTTGGGTGGGCAGCTTTAAAACATCACGGATCAGCGGGAAATCTTTTTCAAAAATTTGGTCTTGGAGGTTACGTGTTCCCGTTGAGATAATGGTTTTCTTACCCGACAAAATAGCCGGTATTAAATACGCAAAGGTCTTTCCCGTGCCGGTACCTGCCTCGGCTACAAGGTGTGTTTGCTGCCCAATAGCACGCTCAATAGCATGCGCCATTGCCAATTGGCCTTCACGTGGCTGAAATCCATTAATGTGCTTAACTAGCTCACCATTTGAGCCAAATATACTGTCGAGGTCGTGCAAAAGAGTATCCGCGTTAAAATTTGTTATGTTATCTCATCAGACCAAGCTGATGCAGTCAAACCATCTTCTTTCGTCCATACTAATGTTGCAATATTGCGAAATTTAGCCACTGACATTGCGCCTCGTTTTAGCTGCTTCGGGTTCTCGTTGAGGTTAGTCATAATGTCATCTCGTGTCGCCTCAAATATATCAAATGGTTGATAATTTTCATCCATCAGCACTAACACCACTGAGTCCCAAGCTTTATCCAGTTTCAACTGCCCCAGCCGCTGGCCGCGATAATTATCGTTAAAAATAGAGCGGGCTTTAATTTGCACTTGCTTAGGTCCATTACGCGCTATTCGTTTCGCATCAAAGCCTTCTGATCTATCTTCATTTAACTCAAGACCAAGCAGCTTACAGGCATCATATTCAGCAATTTCATTACTCACACCCGGCAGTGATTTACCCGTTGTTTTTCTGAAGTCAGTCGCCAGCTGTCGAGCCTGCTCTATCAATTTATCGACAGAGTACGGGGTAGCCGATGCAGTCATTTTATTACAACCTACCAGCGGTATGACGAGCTTGCCGCGCAGCATCAGCTCTGCCTAAATGGTCGTAGCATGTAGCCATTAACAACCAGTTATCACGTTGTAATTTTTTATTATCATTAGATAATAAATTAGATTTTTCGGCTAAGCTAATCGCTAGTGCAAGCTTGTTTTGCTGAAAACGTATTTTTGCTAACGCATGCCAGATTTGCGGGTCTCGGGGTGCAATCCGAACGGCGCGCTCAAGCTTGGATGCTGCTATATCTAATTGACCTGACTCGCTTTGTTGATAGGCACTGTCTAATAACGCAACGACTGCTGGGTTCTGTGTTTGAGAAGCGATCTCACTAGGTTGCTGATAAGCTTGCCTAACATCGTCTTGAGTGGGTTGCTCATCAATAGGGTAGGTTTTAGCACCTTCCGGCAAAGGTTGCGATGGATATTCCCCTGTTCGGCCGATTGGAGCCGGTACTTGGTTGTACATCGACAAGTCTGCACAGGCGGTTAAAGTAAACAGCGTCACAACAAACGTTATTAATTTTATGATTTTAATCTCTGCCATTACCTAAGTTCTCAAACCAATTTCCTGCCCGCTCTAATGCCCTGCCTACTGCACCTACACAAGGCGAATATTCAACAGGAGCCGAACCTTTTATAAATGGGTATTGTACAGCATTTGTACAATATTCATTGGCACGGTAACCCAATGGATCAACCCAACTATAGACAACGTTTTCGGGCTGGGTTAGCCGCACACTTTCTTTGGAAATAGCGCTCATCACACTGGACCAAACTTGTAAGGCGCCAGTTGCCCCTGTTAATTTCGATGGATTATTATTATCAAGCCCCAACCAGACCACTGCTAAATAATCACCACTAAAGCCTGCAAACCAACTATCCCTTAATTCATCGGTTGTCCCGGTTTTACCCGCCAGTTTGTAGTTAGTTGACATATGTTGATAAGCAGAACGTCCCGTTCCTTCCTTCATCACTTCTTGTAGCGCTGTATTAACAAGATAAACAGCTGACGGGTTCGCGACCTGCCGCACACTTAACGGGTAGCGTTGTAGTGCAGAATTTTCACTGGAAGTCACCGATTGGATAGAGCGTAACTGTGTAAAAAAACCTTCTCCTGCTAAGGTCTGATACATTTGGGCCACTTCAATCGGTGATAATGATAACGCACCAAGCAATAGTGATGGGTAGGGCTTTATCGGCCGCCTAACACCCAACTCTTCAAGTGTACGCTTTACGTTAGCCACTTTAAGCTCCATACCCAAACGTACGGTCGCCAAATTATAGGAGTTCGACAAGGCTTCGTGCAAAGGAACCAGCCCATGTTCCGTTTTATCATAATTCTGCGGCATCCAAAGCTCGCCAGAGCGCTGTTTTAAGCTAATGGCAGAATCATCAATCATACTGGTTAGCGTATAGTTTGAGGGTTGCGATAATGCGGATAAGTACACGGCAGGCTTAACCAAGGAGCCAATCGGCCTAATGGCATCAAGTGCTCTATTAAAACCATTAAACACAGGGTTTCTATCACCGATAACAGCGACAATTTCCCCACCTTCACGACGTGTAATAACCATCGCTCCTTGCAATTTGTCTTTTTCAATACCATATTGCTGGTTAAGCGCTTCTAATTTTCGCTTAAATAAATTCTCAGCAGTTGTTTGAATCGTGTAATCAAGGGTTGAGAAAATATTTAAGCCTTCTGAGCGCAGATCTTCATCTTTATAATCGCGACTCAATTGACGTTTTACTAGGTCTAAAAAAGCAGGAAAGCGGGAACTTTTAATTTGTTTAAATGGCGAAATATCCGTGCCAAACCCCTGCGCAATTCGTCTTTGCTCCTCTGGCAGCACACCTAAACTCACCATCTCATCAAGCACTAAATCTCTACGCTTTAAGGCCCGCTCAGGGTGTCGTCTCGGGTCATAATAAGACGGCCCTTTTACCAAACCGACTAGTAATGCAGCTTGGTGTGGTTTCAACTCAATGAGTGGTTTATTAAAATAAAACACACTAGCCATGCCAAAGCCATTAATGGATCGCTCACCATCTTGCCCTAAAAACACTTCATTAAGATACCCCTCAAGGATCTCATCCTTATCGAAGCGTACCTCAATAATTAGCGCCATGATGGCTTCTTTTACTTTTCGCCATAGGCTTCTTTCTGACGTTAAATAAAAATTTTTAATCAACTGTTGCGTTAAGGTACTCCCGCCTTGAACAACCTCGCCCGCCATAAGGTTTACCCACATAGCACGCAAAATAGACTTAACCGACACTCCATAATGCTGGTAATAATCGCGGTCTTCGATCGCTAACAAACCATCAATTAATGTCTGTGGCACTTCATCAAGTTTGACCAAAATTCGATCTTCTTTATGACTAGGATAAAAGCTTCCCACCTGCACAGGGTCTAAACGAATAAGCGCCTCATTTTTACCGGTCTTAGCATCTTTTATGGCCGACACTTGTTGGTTTCTAAAGTAAACTTTTATTATTTTAGAAGCTTCCTTGCCATCAAAAAAGTCAAATGAGCGGGTTTTTACCGTGAAGACGGAGCCAGAGCGATAATATTTGCCACCCGAATTGAAGTCAGTGGTTCGTTGGTAACGTAGGTCTTTTAACAATCCCTCAAACTGTTTACTAGAAAGAGGCAAGCCTTGGTAAAGTTCAACAGGATTGGCAAAAACATGGGCCGGTAACTCCCAACGCTTTCCTTCAAATTGAGTTCGGACAATATTATCTAAATAGAAAGCATAAACCGTCATAACGACGATAAATAACAAACCTACTTTTAATATCAACCCTTTAAGAAAGCCTGATGATTGTTTTTTTTTCGGTCGTCTAGTTGTTTTTTTTTTACCAGGGGGGGCTTTTGTCTTGGTCTTAGCCATAGTTGATTTAGCAGATTAAAAAGGTTACACGGCTTGCATTGAATATATTTGCGCCATCATGCCAGAGACTCGTTCTTACTGGGTGATTAAGTTCTTAATATCTAACTCCTTATCCAGTAATTGATCTATTGAAATATGCTGATCCTCTAATAACTCTAACTCTGGCTTACCCAATAAGTATCCCTGGACATAATCAACCCCCATTTCCTTTAATACCCGCAAAATTTCGGCATTCGAGACATACTCAGCTATCGCTTTTTTACCTAGACTATGGGCCACCTCAACCATAGACCTGACGAGCACTTGGTCGGAGTGATCAACTGCTAAATTACTAATGAATTGACCGTCAATTTTTAAATAATCAACTGGAAAGTTTTTAATGTAGTTAAATGAACTAAAACCAGCACCAAAATCATCTAGTGCAAATCGGCACCCTAATGCACGAATTTTTGATACCATTTCTCGTGTTTTACTGAAATTGGATACCGCCGCTGTTTCAGTAATCTCAAACGTCAACCTTGATGGTGAAATCCATGTAGACTCAAGTTTTTTCTTAATAACAGGTAGCAAGTAATCACCTTGCAATGCATGACTAGATAAATTTACGGTAAAACAAATATTTTCTTGCGTTTTGGGTAACGCTGCTATGTAATCAATCGTGTGAGAGACAACCCACAGGTCAATATGGTGTATAAGCCCCATCCGTTCCGCTACAGGAATAAACTCAACGGGGCCTAAAAGCTCTCCAGTTTCATCGATCATTCGTAGCAGAGTTTCATAATGTGATACTCGACCGCTAGATAATTTTACTACCGGCTGGAAAACCAGTTTAAATAGATCTTCACTTAACGCATAGCGTATTTTAGGAACCCATTTAGCATCGTCTCTCAAGCTGACAAGTTCATCATTATCACTTTCAAACAAGCTGACTCTGTTTCGACCCAATGTTTTGGCAGAATAACAGGCGTGATTGGCTCGTGACATCAACTCACTGGGTCGCTTAATTCCTTCCAAAGGCTCTAGTATTGCGACACCAATACTGGCTGAAATATTATAAACATTTTCGCCAGATTTAAAGTCAAACTCATCAATTATTAGTCTTATTTTTTCAGCAATAAGTAGTGCTTTTGCTTTTAGAATTTTACTAATGAACACTTGAAATAAGTTTGAACCAACTCGCGCAATAAAGGCTTTATTATCAAGTGTAGTTCTGATCAATACTGCAATTTCGACCAATAAACGATCGCCTACTTCATGCCCTTCAACATCATTAACAACCTTAAACTGGTCCAAATCAATATCTAATAGAGCACCGTGCTGTTTAAAGTTATTACACCTCAATATTGCAAAGTCTAAAGCTTTTTCCAACCCACTCCTATTAGATAAGCCCGTCAATTCATCGTGTGCAACCAAATATTGTAAACGTGCCTCCATAATCCGGCGCTCAGATAGCTCTCGTACTAATTTTTCTTCATTTACAATTCGTTCATCACGTTCGCATTTAAGCGCAAAGGCTAACTCAACTAAAGGTAGAAAGTCATTTACTTGACTAGGGTATTTGACAATAGTTGCTGCGTTGGCTGCATGGCACTTAGCCATTAATGCCTCATCAATGATAGTTGCTGAGCTAGCAAGAAAGATCAATGGAATGGCGTCATGTCCATCTAAAGTGCTCAACATTTGGCTCAGTTTTAGAGTGTCGCTTTGAGGTAAGTCATAGGCTAAGAGAAACACACCTATTTCATCAATTCTCCCTTGAAAAGGACGAATAACTTCAAACACCCTCTCCTGGCTTGAAGCACAAATTAAATGCCTATAACCACTGGCAGACAAAATATTTTGCAAGCTCGACAGGCGACCTTCATCATGTTCAATAATGACGATATGCTGTTCTTTTTGTCTTGATGATTTCATCTCTGCTCTTTTGTCTTAATGGCTGCTGAGTAGTCACCTTAATTAATTAAGGTTATTAGTTAACCAGCTTGATTATAAATAAAGATTAATAAAATTATATTTTTTCTTTTCTATCAAGAACTTTACGCCCCTTCTTAATGAAGTGTCAAGATTAATTTCAGAGTACACTTATATTCCAAATAAAAAACCAAGAAATATGGAATTACTCATCAAATTATTAAATTTCTAATAAAAACCTTTAATGAACCCTAGCCCTAGGATTATTGTTTACTATAATCATTGCACTTAAAAAATTAATAGCGATAATTTTTATATGTCACGAACAGCAGCTAACATATGCACAATGAGCGATTTCTTAAGCGGTGAAATTGACTTATGCTCAGCACCTGAAGTTTTCATGCGTATTACCCAGACTCTTGATGACCCGATGAAAAACATTAAAGATACTGCTGCAATTATTGAACAGGACCCATCCTTAGCTGCTCGACTGTTAAAAATTGTTAACTCAGCCTTTTTTGGTTTTCCTGCAACCATTAAGACGGTTGATCACGCGATATCTATCTTAGGTGATAATGAAGTTCGCATGCTCGTTATGACCACCAGTGTGGTTGAAAAGTTTTCAAGCATGCCTAATTCTATTCTTGACATGCGAGAGTTTTGGGCACATAGCCTGAAAACTGCGTTATTTGCTAAGTTCCTAGCAGATAACCATCCAAAAAAGCGACAGCTTGCCTCTGCTTTTATCAGCGGGCTTCTTCATGATATTGGACGATTGATTTTATACACTAAAGCGCCCGACCTTTCTCGTGCTGCTGCCTTATTGGTTAAATCTAGCCAGACTAGTGAGCTTAATGCCGAAACGATAACATTTGGTTTTAATCACGCTCAACTGGGGGGGGCATTGCTAGAAATGTGGAAAATTCCCGACTCTATTCAAAATGCAACAACATTTCACCACCAGCCTGAGCTCGCCATTAGTGACAAAGATGAAGCTAGTATCATCTATCTTGCAAATAAATTAACTCATATCGACACGACATCAGAAGAAGCAATCGATACTAGCCGTTTATCCGACGATAAAATTTGGGATAGCATTGATATGCCATTTGGAATTGTCGCGCCTGTGTCTGACAAAGTTAATGAAGAGTTCAAGCAAACGTATGCTTTATTTTTTAGTTAACTAAAGCTTGTAAATTCTTTTGCACCCAAACGAAAGACACTAAACTCACCAACCCGCATTTTTGTCCATTGCTCATTAGATGTTAAGGGTTCTGTGGCTATTACCGTAACGACATCAGTATTCGTTGTTTCTTTTTTAAAATCAACACATAGGTCAGCATCCAATAACTGCGCCTCTACAAATGGTGCTTGTCTAGTTAACCAAGTTAATTTTGTACTGCAAAAAGTGTATAAGTGACCCACATTACTGATCAACACGTTAAATACCCCATGTTTGGCGACTTCTTTGCATAATCGCTCCATAGCATTTCTAATCGTTACATGACTTTTTGGTTTCATAGGAAACTCTTCACGAAGTTGGCTTAGTATCCAACAAAACGCATACTCACTATCCGTTGTACCAATTGGTTTATAACCCTTCAGAGCTTTTTTCTTAATACCTTTTAACTGTCCATTATGCGCAAAACACCATACATCTCCCCATAACTCACGTGAAAATGGGTGGGTATTCTCTAAACAGACTCGCCCTCTATTCGCCTTTCTAATATGACAAATAACTTGTGTGCTTTTAATAGAATAGTGTTGTATAAACTTGGCTACTTCAGAGTCTGCACTAGCAACAGGGTCATGAAAAGAACGATAACCCTTACCTTCGTAGAAAGCGATACCCCAGCCATCTTTATGTGACCCTGTTTTTCCGCCTCGTTTGATCAGTCCACTAAAGCTAAAGCAAATATCCGTGGGTACATTTGCACTCATCCCCAATAATTCACACATATTCAGCTCTTACAGCTCTTCAATCACTGTCCGCGCGATAGGCACTTGAACATATTTACTTTTACCATCCTTTCTAACCCAAAAATAGTAATAACCTTTTTGCGAATCCGACGTCACTTTACTATCCAAGACAGTCCATGACGTTTTATGCGCACCTTCATAAAAGGTCACCGTATAATCACCTTCCATCCAACTGACGCCTAAACGCGAAATTTTATTTTGCTGCTCTTCAGAACATCCGGTGCTCAGCAATACCACTGCTATCAATACTATATACTTCACGAATTCTCCAGCTTTCTTAGCACAAGAAACACCATTACAAAAGCTCCGCCAATTGCACACATCCATACATCGGAGCGTTGTAAACCCAATAGACTACCTATCCCTGCCCCTATAGCAGCCCCTAAGCCACTAAACGCCATACTTCGCATCATCTTGCAAAAGCTACAATCCGAGCCATCTCCAAAAAACTTTGGCATTACGATACCTCCCACATTTATTGTAAATCAGTGTTTATATAATTTTCTTAGATATAGTGAACCGTAGAATGAATCACTATGCAACGTAAGCTTTCTGAGAACTATCGGAACCTCATTAAAACTCGAAAGCTGTCTTTTCATATTACAAGGCTCTACAAAGGCTCTATTTCCCCATTTTTAATAAACTTAAAAATTCTGCTCGTGTTTCAGAGTTTTTACGAAATTGGCCGAGCATACTTGATGTGGTCATTTGCGAGTTCTGCTTTTCAACCCCTCTCATCATCATACATAAGTGCTTTGCCTCAACAACAACAGCCACTCCTCTTGCACCAGTGACCTTAAGGATGGAGTCAGCAATTTGAGTAGTCAATTGTTCTTGAATTTGTAAGCGACGTGCGTACATATCAACTATTCGAGCTACTTTAGATAAACCTAGTACTTTGCCATTGGGTAAATACGCCACATGGCACTGCCCAATAAACGGTAATAAATGGTGTTCACACATCGAATACAGTTCTATATTTTTAACAATCACCATATCGTCTGCATCAGAGTCAAAAATAGCACCATTAACAATACTATCAAGGCTCGTTTGGTAGCCACTGGTTAAAAATGACATCGCTTTTGCCGCACGCTTTGGGGTGTCCACTAACCCTTGCCGCTCTACATCTTCACCGATATATGAAATGATTTGTTTATACAATTCTTCCATTTAACTACCTCATTGTCATAAAGCTTGAAAGTATACCGTTTTATTTCTAAATTTTAGTTAATTAATTGTCATGTAAGGCCGCATTGCTTCTAGTGCCTTCAAAAAGACTTCTGGCCCAGCATCTTTTGCCCTCGCATGTTCGCTTAAATAACGGCGCCAATGCTTTCCACCGGGTTGACCGGCAAAAAGCCCTAAGATATGCTTTGTCATGCTTTGCAAAGAAACACCCATTGCTAGTTGTTTTTCGATATAGGGAATAAAGTCAAATAACACCTTTTCCCTATCTAATAACGGCTGTGAAAATAATTGATGCTCAATATCAGCCAAAAGAAAAGGGTTATGATAAGCAGCCCGCCCAATCATGACACCATCTAGCTGCTCCCAATGCTGAGGAATTTCATTGACAGCTTGAATACCTCCATTTACAACAATAGATAAAGCAGGAAACATCTTTTTGACTTGATAGGCCCTCTGGTAGTTTAACGGTGGAATTGTTCTATTTTCCTTAGGTGACAGGCCACTCAAAATAGCTTTACGTGCATGTATGATGAATGTCTCACAACCTGCTTCAGCGATTATTCCAATAAAATTCATCAGAAACTCGGCTGAATCATGGTTATCAATACCAATTCGAGTCTTCACGGTAATTGGAATATCAACACGCTCTCGCATCTGAGTAACACATTGAGCCACCAGTTCAGGTTCAGACATTAAACAAGCACCTATACGCCCATTTTGCACACGATCACTTGGACACCCCACGTTGATATTGACTGCCTGATAGCCTGCTTGTTGGGCAAACAACGCGCAAGCTGCCATTTCTTCTGGATTACTACCACCCAGTTGTATAATTAACGGTTGCTCAGCATTATCAAAACCCAACAAACGATTTCGATCACCATGTAATAATGCACCTGTCGTTAACATTTCTGTATATAACAAAGAAGAAGGGGAAAGCAAGCGGTGGAAATAGCGACAATGTCTATCAGTCCAATCCATCATGGGCGCAACTGATAACGTACTTACAGGTTTTAGGTTTGCTTTACTGACTGTCACTTGATTTATTATCTCGTTGCATAAACATTTAACTATTTAAGTACATTAAAGCAGCCCTTTTATTATCACGCTACTTTTAACCAGCAAAGACAAAGTATTTATACTTGATATTGTAAAAACGCTAAGTATTGGGTTCTTTAATGACAAGGTTTGGACAAAGCAAACCTTATCTCAAACTGAACAAGTCGATTGAGCCTACATATCTCGGCTTTGATGAGATAAATACTCTAAGTGGGAGGGATTACTAATGCCTTCAAACATTGGGTATTTATATTGCCCGATACGGACATTTTTTAGATATACCTAAGCTAGTCGATAACAAAAATTTAAAAGATATTTTTAAGTTATAAATTAAGAGGTATCTAAATACTTTAGACACCTCTTAATATTAAAAACAAAAGACTACTACAACTTTAGCAGTTAAAGATAGCTGCCTTAATTAATAACCTAGGGTAACCAGCTATTAGCCTACAATGGCCAACAGCACACCAGCCGCAACGGCTGAGCCAATAACACCTGCTACATTAGGCCCCATCGCATGCATCAATAAGTAATTATGAGGGTTAGCTTCTTGCCCAACTTTATTAACAACACGAGCAGCCATAGGAACAGCTGACACGCCAGCAGCACCAATTAAGGGGTTAACTTTTCCGCCTGTCAGCTTATGCATTACTTTACCCATTAAAATACCCCCTGCTGTGCCAATTGAAAACGCTGCCATACCTAATACTAAGATACCTAGTGTCTCAGCCGTAAGGAATTTATCAGCAGATAACTTCGAGCCGACTGCCAGTCCTAAGAAAATGGTCACAATATTAATGAGCTCATTTTGTGCTGTTGAGCTTAAACGATCAACTACACCACTTTCACGCATTAAGTTACCAAAGGCAAGCATACCGACCAAGGGTGCTGATGCCGGTAAAAATAAAATAACGGCAGTCAATATAATTAACGGGAATATTATTTTTTCCTTTTTAGTGACATGCCTCAAATGCTTCATTTCCACTTGTCGCTCAGACTCCGACGTCAATGCACGCATGATCGGTGGTTGAATAAGCGGTACTAATGCCATATAAGAATAAGCAGCGACTGCTATTGCACCCAGTAAATCGGGTGCCAGCTTAGAGGCTAGAAAAATAGCGGTTGGACCGTCTGCACCACCAATAATAGCTATAGCTGAAGCATCCGCGATACTAAATTCCATACCTGGAATCATATTCATCGCCAACGCACCAAGAAGCGTTGCAAAGATACCAAACTGCGCCGCAGCGCCTAGTACTAACAGACTCGGCATCGCAATAAGTGCTCCAAAGTCCGTTAAAGCACCCACGCCCATAAAGATCAACAAGGGGAACAAACCTGTGTCAACACCCATATGATACAAAATACCTAACATGCCATCAGGCCCACTAATACCCGCAATAGGGATATTAGCTAAAATTCCACCGAAGCCAATCGGTAGTAATAATAATGGTTCAAAGTTTTTAGCAATCGCGAGGTATATCAGCAGCAAGCCGATACCTATCATTAATATATTGCTCCATTCGAAATTAGCAATGCCTGTTGACTGCCAAATATGTAATACGCCGCTATCCATTATTTAACCCTAACAAATTAGAACTAATGGTGCGCCAGCAGGAACCGACTCACCTTCTTTAACAAAAACATCCGAAATTTGGCCTTCGATATGGGCTTTTACTTCGGTTTCCATTTTCATCGCTTCTAAAATGATAACAACATCACCTTCATGCACATCATCACCTGCAGCCATCGCTATTCTAATAATATTACCGGCCATTGGAGATAATAAAGGCTCATTTTGACAAACGGCAGCTGATGGTTCAGCTTGTTTTGGAGCAACAGAGGCAACAGGGACGCTTGCTGAAGCGACCGGTACCAAGTTCTCAATCGAACCACTCGGGCCCACCTCAACCTGATAGGTTTTACCGTTTACAGCAACATCGTATGTTTCACTACCCTTAGCTTGCCCTGCATTTACCTCAACCACACCGGTTGGCACAGGTTCAAATGCATCTGGGTTATTTCTATTTTTAATAAAGTCTAAACCCACTTGCGGAAATAGTGCATACGTTAAGACATCATCAATTACTTGCTCGGCTAACTGTAAGTCGTCTTCTTTAGCTTTGCATTCTAACTCGGATGCTAACTTGTCAAACTCATCATCAATTAAGTCTGCTGGGCGACAAGTAATCGCTTTAGCACCTTCTAACACACGCGCTTGAAGCTCTTGATTCACCTCTGCAGGTGTTGCACCGTACTCACCCTTTAAAACGCCAGCTGTTTCTTTACTAATCGATTTGTAACGTTCACCCATCAACACATTCATGACCGCTTGAGTTCCAACAATTTGCGATGTGGGGGTCACTAATGGTAGGTATCCTAAATCTTTACGGACCAGAGGTATTTCTGCTAATACTTCGTCAATTTTATCACCTGCGTTTTGCACCTTAAGTTGGCTTTCAAGGTTAGTTAGCATTCCACCTGGAACTTGAGCGATTAAAATTCTTGAGTCTACACCTTTCAACGAACCTTCAAATTCTGCATATTTTGGTCTAACAGTCCTAAAGTATGCGGCCACTTCTTCCACCTTCTCTATATCCAAACCGGTCGCACGATCAGTACCTTCCAGCATAGCAATAAAGGTTTCAGTCGGCGAATGGCCATACGTCATACTCATTGAGGAGATCGCTGTATCAAGCATATCTAAACCTGCATCAACCGCTTTCAAGCATGTCGCCACACTCATTCCAGTTGTTGCATGGCTATGTAATGCGATAGGCACATCACATTCGGCTTTTAAACGTTTAACTAGTACTTCAGCGTCATACGGCTTAAGAAGACCGGCCATATCTTTGATGGCTATTGAATGACAGCCAGCGTCTTCTAGTCTCTTACCCATTTCAACCCAACTATCCAACGTATGCACAGGACTTTCTGTATATGAAATAGTACCTTGGGCATGTTTACCCACCTCAACAGTTGCCTTAATAGCCGTTTCTAAATTACGCACGTCGTTCATCGCATCAAAAATACGGAAAACATCCATACCATTGTGTGCTGCACGCTCGACAAATTTAAAAACAACGTCATCGGCATAATGACGATAACCCAATAGGTTTTGGCCACGTAGTAGCATTTGTTGTTGCGTATTAGGCATCGCCGCTTTTAACAAGCGTAAACGCTCCCAAGGATCTTCACCGAGATAACGAATGCAAGAGTCAAAGGTTGCACCGCCCCATGTCTCTAAAGACCAGTAACCTATCTGATCGAGCTTTTCAGCGATCGGTAGCATATCTTCAATTCGCAACCGGGTTGCAAAAAGAGATTGGTGAGCGTCGCGTAAAACGACATCAGTAATTTTTAATGGATTCATCATGGTCTTCAAGTTTATTTAGAGCGGAAACGTTGCACAGCAATGCTAATTGCCGCAACAATATCTTCATTAATACCTGCAGCAACAGGAGTTTTAGAGCTATTTTCAACAACGGGTTCAAACCGCAAGAGTAAAATAGACATCCCTTTAATAACAAAAACTAACAAGCCTAAAATAAAGAATACCATTCCCATTCCAAGCATCATTAGCTCGACACCTTGTTCTAATAAGTTTTCTACATTCATTTGCGTATTATAAGACACCAATCATATAAATATAAAATAAATATGCCTTCTAATCATTTATTAAGTTCAACTGACCCTGTTTTCAGTCTATTTGAGCACCTTTAAAAACTCGGTCATCGGCTTCATTTTGCTCTTGCCGACCCATATCAGCCTGCTCTTGCTGTTTAGTTCTTTTGATAAGTTTTTCGACTACTTTTTTTCTACTATTTGTTTTCTTGAACGCCTGTTGGTGCTCACCCACTTTAGCACGCACACCTTGAACCGCCTTGGTTTGCTCTTCTATAGCGCGATCCAGTTTTTGCACAAACGCTTGGTATTCAAGCAATCTAGATGCCGCCATGCCGTCCTTACCTTTAGATTTAAACTGGGCGACGTAATCATCGCGATAACCCTGCAATGTTTCCAATTGATTCAGTGATTCGCGCTGCTCTTGAAACGATTGATTCATTTTTACAGCCGCTGCTGCTTCTTTATTCTCGGCCATTTTCTTAACTGGTTCGAATCGTTTTGATTTTTTCAACTCAACTCCGCTTTATGATATTGCCGGCACAATACCCGACTGACCTTGTTGCTGCAATACACCCTGCAGTCCTTCGATACTTTCATCAAAACTAACCGCCTGAGTGATACCCTGTTGAAGAAATTCTAACATTGAATCGTGCATATTAACGGCCTGATCAACCGATGGGTTTGCACCCTTTTGATACGCACCGACGTTAATTAAATCGGCATTCTGCTGATAGGTTGAATTGATTTTTCTAAACTCACGCGCCATATTCTGATGCTCCTCAGGAACAACTTCGGTCATTAACCGACTCACAGAGGCCTCCAAATCAATCGCGGGAAAATGCCCTGTTTCAGCCAATGATCGAGACAAATGAATATGCCCGTCCAGGATCGCTCGACTGGCATCAGCAATAGGGTCATTACTATCGTCGCCTTCTGTCAGCACCGTATAGAAGGCCGTAATAGAGCCTTCTCCTTGATCTGAATTGCCTGCCCGCTCTACTAAACTCGGCAATTTACTAAAAACAGACGGTGGATAGCCTTTAGTTGCTGGAGGCTCATTAATGGCTAATGCTATCTCTCGTTGCGCCTGTGCATATCGGGTCAACGAATCCATCAGCAATAAAACATTCATCCCTTGATCACGAAAATATTCAGCAATACTGGTTGCTAACATTGCACCGTGCATCCGCATCAAAGGTGGGTCATCAGCAGGTGACGCCACAACCACTGCTTGCGACATCCCCTCTGGCCCCAACGTTTTTCTAACAAACTCATTCACTTCTCGGCCACGCTCGCCGATCAAACCGACTACAACCACATCCGCTTTGGTATATTTTGTCATCATCCCGAGCAAAACACTTTTTCCCACACCACTACCAGCAAACAGACCAATACGTTGACCTTGCGCAACCGTTAACAGTGAATTAATCGCGCCGATACCCACATCAAGCGGGTCAGTAATCGCTCTTCTGCCTAACGGGTTCATAGGTCGCCCATGCAAAGGCATGGTGTCGGTCGTGTGAACGGGACCTTTCCCATCCAATGGCTTGCCACCACCATCGATAACACGACCTAATAACGCGTGACCTACGTGAGCCATACTCGTCAAGCCCATTGGCAGCACTCGGCAATCCTGCTCAAGCCCTCTAATATCACCTGTCGGCATTAAATATAAACGTTCGTCTGAAAAACCCACAACCTCCGCTTCTATACGGTTACCATCAACCGCCTCAATGATACAGCGACCACCGATGGTCGACCGACAACCCACCGCTTCAAGCGTTAAACCTACCATTCTCGTCAACCGTCCCTCCACTAACATCGCCTGAGGCTCTTCAATCCGTTCTTTATATGTTTTTAAACGACTGATCCATCGATCAGCACGCTTATTTAAAATATTAGGGTCTCTCATGGAAGCGCTCTTTCGTCCCCAAAGGCTTGAGCAATAATAGCCAACAATCGATTTTCAATCGTCGCATCAATGGTCGACACGTCCGTCGCAACTCGACAACCACCTCGCGTTATAACCGGGTCTTCGACCAACTCCCAACGCGCACTTTCATCTAAAGACAGCGCAGACTTTACTAAATCGACATCATCAGGGTGCAAAAACAAACGAATATTTTGAGTGCTTGATGGTAAAGCAACGATTGCTTCTTTAACAACACCTACCACTTGACCAGAATCTACCTTAAGTTCACGACGAACCAGCTGTTTTGAAATTTGAATAGCCAATGAGGCAATTTCATTCTCGACTCGCTCATCAAACTCATCAAAGGGGCTGGCCAATGCTTGGATAATAGACTCTAGCGATTTAACTCGTTCTGCGATTTTCAGCTCTCCCGCTTTTAAGCCTTTCGCAAACCCTTCTTCATAACCTTGTTTAGCGCCCTCTTGAATAGCCTGCTGTTGGATTTCCTCAAGATCACTCGCCGTAGGGGCTTTTACGCGACTAACCTCAACATCAACCGCTGTTGCAACACCTAATGAAGGAAAACTCCATGAGGAAATATCATCTTTTTCAACCGGTGGTTTAGACAAATTCATCACCCCCGCCACCGCTACCACCTAATGAAATTTCACCCGAATCAGATAATCGTCTCGCAATAACCAAGACTTCTTTTTGCGCCGCCTCAACATCGCTCAGTTTAGCCGGTGGTGCAGCCTCCATATCGTCACGCAGCATTTCACTGGCCCGTTTAGACATATTGAGAAATACTTTTTCTTTTAACGCCTCTTCTGCTGCCCGTAACGCCAACGTCAACACATCGGTCGACACCTCTTTTAGTAGGCTTTGGATGCCTCTATCGTCAACATCAATGAGATTATCAAAAACAAACATTTTATCTTGAATTTGCTGACCAATAGCATCATCTGCTTCGACGACTGCATCAATCAACTCTGCACTGCTTGACCCTTCCATAAAATTCAAAATATTTGCGGCTGTTTGAATACCACCCATTTGTGCCGTTTGAGCGCCTGTATTTCCGGACAACTGCTTATCCATGATCGCATCTAACTCTTGAAGCGCATCCGGCTGAACCCCTTCCAACACAGCAATGCGCATTAATACATCTGGTCTTATTTTAGGCGCAAGGTACGTCAATGTTTCAGCTGCTTGATCACTGTCTAAATAAGATAAAACAATCGCAATAATTTGCGGGTGTTCTAAACGAACAAAATCGGCAATCGATCGCGGATCCATCCATTTAAGTTGCTCCAAGCCTTTAGAGTTTCTGCCCAACAAAATACGATCAATAACGCCTCCAGCTTTATCGCCTCCAAGCGCACTGGTCAGAACATTTTTAATATATTTATCAGAGTCTATACCTAAGGCCGTTTGCCCACCAATGGTGGTGATAAATTGACCAACAACAGAGTCCAGTGTTTCGGTTGTTACATTTTCTAGTGAAGCCATTGCAGTACCTACCTGCTGTACTTCCTTCGGCCCCATATGTTTCATCACACCTGCCGCGTGCTCTTCACCTAAAGATAATAAGAAAATAGCTGCTTTAGCCGTTCCCGTTAACTCTTCCCCTGATGTTTGTTTTTCAGCCATTTTAGTGTATCCATGTTTTCATAACTTGAGCCACTCGCTTTGGGTCTTCACCCGCGATCTTTTGCGCCATTTCTAGCCGCTGCTCATAACTTTTAGGTGCTTCCAATAACATCAACTCTTCATCTGACTCAAGCCCAAGGGCCGTTTCTGCACCAGACTGAGCGACGCCACCCTGAGACACCATGCCACCACCTGGAGTCATGACAGCAACTTGCGACCCATCGGGTAAACCTGTAACGGTTGGTTTTTCTAATAACTTTTGAATGGTTGGCTTTAACACAACAAAAACCAGTATTAACACAAAGATAGCCCCCACGGCTTGTTTCGCAACATCCAGCACCCAAGCTTGCTCCAGCAGTGGAATCTCAGGTAAGGCCCCAAGCGCTTCAGGTTGTTTAAACGCAAGGTTAGTCACCGTCACTCTATCACCTCGTAACTCATTAAAACCAACCGCTTCTTTCACAATGCTAGTGAATTTAGCCAATTCTTCTATTGTATACGGCTCGGATGCAGCTGCCGCTTCATCAGCCGTAACGAGCGCCTGTTTGTTATCTATCACCACCGCTACCGTAATACGTTTCAAACGGCCTGTAGAGAGCTTAGTATGACTGATTTTCTTATCTAATTCGTAATTCTTAATCGCTTTCCTATTCACATTCATTGCGCTACCAAGTGCTCCGTTTTCCGCGCCTTCGGCAGCCACTTCTGGTGCAACGCCTTGTGCCGGCGGCTGATTTGATAGTGCACCCGGAACACCTCCCGCACCTGCCAAACTGTTTTGCTCTTCGGTGATCTGCTCACTGCGTAGCGCAGGCAAATCAGGATTGTACTGTTCTTGAGTTTGCTCCGTTACCGTGAAGTCTACATCAGCAGACACTGATGCACGAATAGCGCCCGAACCCACGATTGGCAGTAAAATACTTTCAACACGCCCTATCAGATGCTCTTCCACACCTTGTTTAAACTCAAACTGATTGCTGGTCATCGACATCGTATCATTAGATGATTTAGAGCTTAACAGCGCACCTTTTTGATCAACAATAGTCACCTGCGTGGCATCTAACTGCGGAACCGCTGAGGACACCAGATGCAAGATAGCATCCACTTCTGGCTTTTTTAACTCACGCCCTTGGTACATATCTACTACCACTGATGCACTCGGTTTCTTACGGTGCCGTAGGAAAACTGATTGCTTAGGTATTGCTAATAGAACGCGAGCAGATCGCACGCTTTGAATGGTGGTAATAGAGCGTGCAATTTCGCCTTCTAACGCACGTTGAATACGCGCTTTTTCAATCGCCTGGCTACCCCCAAACCCAGTCTCTTTTTCCAATAACTCAAACCCTTGCCCACCACCACGAGGTAAGCCTAAGCCAGCTAGTTTCAACCTTAATTCATCTACTTTTGATGACGGCACTAAAACAGCACCTGATCCTGCCTCCAGTTTATAGTCAACACCCGATTGTTGAAGGCCAGATACCACAGCACTTAACTCTCTATCCCCTAAATTACTATATAACATACTGTAATTTGGTGATTGCGACCACAATACAACGGCCACACCCAGTGCAACACTGATCGCCAGTGCCACCATAACACCGAGCTGGCGTAGCATCATATTTCCTTGCGGTATTTGCATTGTTGCTTGCTCTGCAGGAGTTGCCATACTATTAAACCTATTTTTTATTTTATATTAAGTATTGTAAAACCAAGGCCTTACATGCTCATTCGCATGACTTCTTTGTAGGCATCTACTATTTTATTCCTCGTTTGCAGTACCGTTTGGAACGATAAGCTAGCTTTTTGCATAGACACCATCACTTCTGCCAAGCTTGCATCCGTTTCACCTTTCGTAAAAGCAGTAGATAAGGCAGACGCCTCTTTTTGTGACTTATTTACATCTTCAATAGATTGACTTAGCATCGCAGAAAAATCCGACGAGCCCGTAGGTTTAGTTTCCGTAACGGCGCTTGAAGCCTGCGCCGACATGGCTCGCATTTGGGCCAATACATTATTTATTTGCATATCACTCATACTATTATCCTCAACTTAACTTAACTTTATTTCAATTCGAACCAATTGATTTACGCTGGAATTTCAACGCCTGCATCACGCATCCGCGCAATCTTATAGCGTAATGTTCGGGCACTGATGCCCAAACGTTCTGCGGTATTTTTTCTACTGCCATTGGATTTAACCAGTGTGTCTATAATCAGCTTATCTTCCACCGCTCTAACACCGTCACTTAGGTCATTCTGCGTACTCGTACTGCTGATATTTGATACACTTTCTGAACTGGGTGAATCTGACTCAAAAATCAACTCTTGCTCGCCTATAATTGAGCTACTCGCCATAATCAACGCTCGTTGAATAACGTTTTCTAGCTCCCGAACATTACCTTTCCAACTATGCTTCTCGAGCATTTTAATCGCCGCTGCCGAAAGAGTTGGTGCTGATTGCCCCCCACAATAATGCCTTGCTATCATCGTTTTTGATAACGCCAACACATCAGATTTACGTTCTCTTAATGGCGGGATGTTAATAGGAAACACATTAATTCTGTACAATAAATCTTCTCTAAAGTGCCCCTCATTGACCAACTCTCTCAAGTTTTTATTTGTCGTGGCTAGCACTCGAACGTCTAACTTAATGGTCTTCTTTCCACCTAATCGTTCTACTTCTTTTTCTTGCAAAACACGTAATAATTTAGCTTGTAATAAAATATTCATTTCTGATATCTCATCAAGCAAAATCGTTCCACCCTGAGCCTGTTCAAATTTGCCAGGCGATGATTGATGAGCACCCGTAAACGCACCTTTCTCATACCCAAACAACATGGCTTCAAGCATGTTTTCTGGGATCGCCGCACAATTAATAGCAACGAATTCTTTCTTACTTCTATTCGAGTTTTTATGAATAAAGCGCGACAATACTTCTTTTCCTGTCCCACTTTCACCTTGTATCAATACCGTCGCTTCGCTTTTAGCCACTCTGCCAGCTAATGCCACAATGTCTTTCATACTGCTATCATTACTGGGTAACTCACCGAAAGTGATTGTTTCAGGGGCAATAGTCTGTTCAACATGTACGATTAACTCACTTAACTCAAACGGTTTCGTTAAATAATCAGACGCGCCCGTTTGTATCGCTTTAACCGCTTGTTCAACCGTCGCATATGCTGTCATCAGTAATACTGGCAAACTCGGGAAACGTGCTTTTAATGTCTCAAGCAGTTCCTGCCCACTCATCTTATCCATCTGTACATCGCTTATGACTAGACGTGCTTGATACGTCTCCAAGGCTTTTAATGCGTCTAAACCATTTGATGCACACTTTGTTTTATAACCATAAGTCGTTAACGCATCATTGATCGCTTCTTGTAATGGCTTATCATCTTCAACAATTAAGACATCTATTTGCTTCATCATGCTACAAACTCCTATTTGACTGTTTTTGTAAGGGCGATATCAAAACCGGTAAACGGATAACCATCACCGTTCCAACATCTAAATTTGATACGCAGTTGATCTCACCTGCATGGGCATTAACAACCTGTTGAACAACGGCTAACCCCAGCCCTGTTCCATTGCTTTTATTACTATAAAAAGGCTTAAATATTTTATGTTGCTGGCCTTCTGATAGACCAACACCCTGATCCTTAACGCTTATTCTTAATACCTTTTCCTCTGTGAGTTCTATTGAACACAACACATCCTGCGAATTATTGCTTGCATCCAAGGCATTATCGAGTAAGTTACCAACCGCCCCTATCAGCGCTTCTTGGTTAACGTTAATGGTTGCCGAATCATGAAACTCACTGACATGGAACGCAATACGTTTTTCATCATAAAAACGTTCTAAACGCTCAATAAATGACGACAAACCAATCGGCTGCTTAATAAGCTCTCCACAGTGCGAGTACCTCAACATATCGCTCACTTGTGAATCTAACACTCTGAGTCTATCTAGTAGTTTCACTGATAACTGTTGCTGAGCCTGCCCACTTAATGTATTGCTCGTTAGCTGAGACGCATATAACAAAGCGGATGCTAAGGGTGACCGTATTTGATGAGCTAAACTGGCTGAAAATGCGCCCATTTCAGATAATTTCGTTTTGTGCTCAGCGTGCTTATTGCCGTCTTGCTGTTCAGTCTTATCACTTAACAACACCAGTTGACCTGCTTGCACTCCAAGCGTGCTGGTTGACATGGCGACGACTCGTCCGCTCTTTAAGCTATATTGATCAGCTAACGTTTCATGACGTATCAAAAAATCAGCTTGAACAGCCTCCCAATTTAGCCCCAAAATATCATCATGCAACCACCATTTAGCAGAGTCATTCACTGCTATTACTTTATGTTGCGTATCCAAAACAATGGCGGCACTGGGAATAGCCTCTATCAAACTATCGAGCTGAGCGGATAAAGCTTCTTTTTCAAACAAGTACTGAGTTTTTTCTGTATCGAACTTAGCTAAAGCATCATTTAGAACACGTACCTGTTGCTCTAGGTACTGATATGAGTTACTTAGGTGCTGAGATACCTGGCTGAGTGCAGACAATGCATTGTTGGGAGACTCGGCCTGGTTAAGTACTTGTGATGTAGCTAATCTACTCATTATCTGTTATCTAAATTAAGATAAAAAAGACAATGCCAAAAACGTGCCAGTTTAATTTTTACTTAATAAACAGTAACTTATGATATTCAAAATAAATTACGTCAAATAACAGTCTCTTAATCGTTACGCTGCATATCATGTTTACGCATTTTTTCAACGAGGGTTGTTCGACGCATATTAAGTTTTTTAGCCGCATGGGCTACCACACCATCTGAATCATTTAAGGCCTGCTGAATTAATGATAATTCAAGCCCATTCAAATGTTCCTTAAGGTCCATTCCTTGTTCAGGCAAAATCCCGACCGCTACATGATTATTTTGTGTCATTGCAATCCCCTGAACTGAGGGATTCGGGTCTTCAAACATCGGTGGTTCAAGGGCAAACTCTTCCTGGGTAACCGTTGGCGTATGCTCATATTGCTGAAATTTATCGGGTAAATCCTTCACATCAACAACACCGTAAGCATGAATAATAGTGAGCCTTTCAACCATATTAGCTAACTCTCTTACATTACCCGGCCAGTCATGTTGGCATAGTGCCATTAATGCAGCGGATGTAAAGCGCACCGAACCTTTCTTATCATTTTCAATACGCTGCACTAACTCACTAACCAGCATTGGAATATCTTCCGCACGTTCCCTTAATGGGGCAATCGTAATAGGGAAAACATCTAAGCGATAGAATAAGTCTTCACGGAAGTTACCCTTCTCAATTTCATTTTTGAGATCTCTATGTGTCGCTGCTAACACCCGAACATTACATGGAATGGACTTATTACCACCTACTCGCTCAAATACTTTTTCCTGCAATACCCTTAACAACTTAACTTGCATTTGCATTGGCATATCACCAATTTCATCCAAAAATATGGTGCCGCCTTCTGCCAATTCGAAACGCCCTTGCCTTGCTGTTAAAGCCCCCGTAAAAGCACCTTTCTCATGGCCGAATAACTCGCTCTCAATCAATTCTGCCGGAATCGCACCGCAATTAATCGGCACAAATGCTTTTTGCCGGCGCGTCGAATGATAATGAACATTTCTTGCAATCACCTCTTTGCCTGTACCCGACTCACCTAAAATTAAAACGGTCGCATCCGACACACACACCTGCTGGATCAATTGCCTTACGCGTTTTACCTCTTGACTGTTGCCGACTAGGCTTCTAAATAACTCAGTAGCTCTCTGAGACACTTCCTTATTTAACGACTGCTCGGCTGACTGTAACTGGCGAATACAATTAATAAACTTCTGATAGCTTGTTGGCCATTCCAAAGGCACAAAATAGCTCGCTAATGTTTTACTGATTTTTGGCGCTTTGCCTTTGTTATAAATATAAAGAAAGGGTTGCTGGTTTTTAGTGCTAGCAAAAAAAGAGTGCACATCTTCCTCTTTGAACTCAACACCCTCAGCCAACACGACCAAGGCTGATTCAGCATCACTCATCGCATTTTTTAACTTATCTATCGCTATCGATTTAACCTTATAGTCTAAAAAGCTTAACACCGTTACTACTTCAGAACTACGCGCTTTATCATCATCTATTACAAACACTTTTTGTAAAGCCATAAACCCATCAACCCATTATTTTGAATGTGTAATTGTTTAGTATGTCAAAAAGTCGACACCACTTACAACTTATTATCCATTTACCTATCAATTAAAGCATCATCTTAGTTTTAGCTTGACAGCCAAACAAACAAGTCTTAGAAAGAACACTTATTAATTTGGACCACACATCGTGACAAACCTCTCACTGGGATTACTGTTTACAATTTTAGCCGCTCTTATTTTTCTATCCGCCTTTTTCTCAGGCTCCGAAACAGCCTTAATGCGTCTAAATAGGTATCGTCTATTACACCTTATAAAAACTGATCACCTTGGCGCAAAAATGGCGCATAAGTTACTTAAAAAACCTGATCGGTTAATCGGACTCATTCTCCTCGGCAACAATTTTATTAATATTTTTGCTTCATCGATCGCAACCATCATTGCATTACGTCTTTATGGGGAAGCAGGTATTGCAATCGCCGCAGGCTTATTAACATTTGTCATCCTTATTTTCTCTGAAGTAGCCCCTAAAACATGGGCTGCTAGCCACCCTGAACGACTCGCTTTTTTTGCCTCTATTATTTACACACCTTTGCTAAAAGTGCTTTACCCTCTTGTTTGGGTCATAAACAGCTTGGCAAACCTATTGTTAAGAGCTTTAAACATTCACGTTAGCCACGATAGTGAAGCCCCTATGCAACATGAAGAGTTGCGTACGGTTGTTACTGAAGCAGGTAACCTTATACCTGAAGAACACAAAGATATGCTACTCGGTATTCTAGACCTCCAGAAAGCAACTGTTGAAGAAATAATGATACCGATTAGTGAAATTCATGGGATTGATCTAGATGACGATATTGACGACATCAAAAAGCAATTATTGAACGCTTCTTATTCAAATTTGCCCGTGTTCTCAACCAATATAGATTCGACTCAAGGCTACTTGAGAACAAAAGATATCTTCAACCTAATACAAGACGATCACCTTGATCAGAAAAAAATACTCGACATTCAACGCCCCCCCTACTTTATTCCTAACAACACTAGCCTTTATCATCAACTTATTAACTTTCAACAAAACAAACAACGGTTTGCTTATGTTGTTAATGAATATGGCTCCATTCTTGGGCTCATTACACTACAAGATGTGTTAGAAGAGGTGATTGGTGAATTTACCACTGACCCCTCTGATAGCTCTCCAGATATTCAAAAAAAGGATGACGGCACTTTACTTATCAGCGGCAATATAACCATTAGGGAACTGAATCGCTCATTAAACTGGACTCTGCCAACAAAGGGACCCAAAACATTAAATGGGCTTATACTTGAATACCTCGAGTCAATTCCTGAGCAGGGCACGAGTTTAAAGATATATGGGCGTCCTATTGAAATAGTCTTAATGGAAGATAATGCGATAAAACTTGCTAAATTTAAACCTAACAGAGCTTCCTGAAAAAACACTGTTATACAGCAACTGAGATATACTTGAACAAATACAGAAACACAACTTACCGACTATGGCAAAACTAGCACTTTATTTCAACAATACACCGATTGATGTCTTTCATCTTGAGCAAGAGGTCTCTAGCATTGGTAGAGGGCCCTCTAATACGTTTGTTATCGACAGCCTCGCTATTGCCCCTGCTCACCTGAAAATAAGCCAGCTAAATGGAGAACATTTTATTGAAAGCTTATCCGAGCAGTTTTCAACTGTGGTGAATGATAAGAGAGTTCAAAACGCAACGCTTCATCAAGGCGACAAAATAATACTTGGAAAACATACTCTTTTCTATTCCCAGCCACCTAAGGTTTCCAGTAACTCTAACGCGGATACAGCTAAAAAGTCACTCAACGAGCTTGGCATGGGTAACTTACAAGCTATGAACGGAGCTGATATTGGATTAGTGGTTACTTTAAACAAAGCCGTTACTGAAATTAATATTGTTGATACCACTCCAGCTATAATTGCAAAAAGGCTCGACGGTTATTATTTATCGAGGTTAACTGACGATCTCGACATCAGCATCAATGACCAAGCTATATCCGACGAAACCAAATTAGATAATGAGGCAAGCATAAAGATTGGAAGTTCTAAGTACCTATTTTTTATAGAATAGACCGTAAACTTGAATAATCATGAAGAAAAAAGGCGTTTTGAGCGTATCTTTCATGATGCGACTGGACGTTTCCTGACCCCAAACGGCTTATCCGTTAACTTCAGCTTATTAGATATTTCCTTTAATGGCTGCCTCATTTTAAGCCATCAAAAAAATGATGAGGTTCAGATAAAAGACAAGCTCTCCATCAGCATATCGCTAGGAGAGGCATTCACTATTGAAGCCCTTGCCCACATCGTCTACTTTGGCAAAGAGCAGCAACTAGGCATGCAATTTGATGGACTAGATATCCATAGCGCCACCTTATTAAGGCGAATCGTAGAGCTAAACATAGGTGATACATCACTATTAGAAAGAAACTTACACTCCCTTAGCGTACTACAACCAAGCAAATCACCTTAGAAAAAGCTTAAGGCGTCTCGCAACACGCTAACCGGATGAATATCTAAACCTTTTACCCCATCTTTAGGAATATTGCCTTTCGGCGCTAGCGCAAACTTAAAACCATGTTTCGCCGCCTCTCTTAAACGCTCTTCTCCATTCGGCACGGGGCGCACTTCACCTGAGAGGCCTAATTCACCAAATACCACCCAATCTTTAGGAATATTTTTAGACTTAAAACTAGACAATAACGCAGCCACAACCGCTAAATCGCCCCCCGTTTCCATCACCCGTAAGCCCCCCACAATATTCACGAATACATCTTGATCGATTAACGAACACTGTCCATGTCTATTCAAAATAGCCAACAACATCGCTAAACGATTCTGATCCATTCCAACCGTGACGCGCTTAGGGTTTCCTTGCCGAGTATCATCAACCAACGCCTGCACTTCAACTAATAACGGTCTCGTCCCTTCTCGCGTCACCATCACAATACTACCTGGCACTTCATGCTCATGCCGCGAAAGAAAGATCGCAGATGGATTCGCTACCTCACGAAGCCCCTTCTCTGTCATCGCAAAAACACCCAGCTCATTCACCGCACCAAAACGGTTTTTTATAGCACGAATCACTCGAAAGCGACTGCCTGAATCGCCCTCAAAATATAGAACACAATCCACCATATGCTCTAAAACACGTGGCCCGGCAATGGCACCTTCTTTAGTCACATGGCCAACCAAAAAAATAGCTGTATTAGTACGTTTTGCAAAACGTACTAAACGTGCCGCGCACTCTCTTACTTGTCCAACCGAGCCGGGTGCAGACTGCAGTTCTTCGCTAAAAACAGTTTGAATTGAGTCGATGACCAATACATCTGAGGACATTTTCTCAGCCGTTGCTAAAATGGTTTCTAACGAGATTTCACATAAAATATTAACTTGGTCGACTGGTAGCTGAAGCCTGGTTGCCCGCATACTCACTTGTTGTGCAGATTCTTCGCCAGTAACATAAAGCGTTTTCGTACGTTGAGCCAAACTGGATAACGACTGCAATAATAAGGTCGACTTACCAATGCCTGGATCTCCACCGATCAAGATTGCCGAGCCCGGCACAACCCCGCCACCCAGTACACGATCTAACTCACCCATGCCTGTGTTAATTCGATCTAAGCATTGAGCTTCCACCTTCGATAAAACTTGTACTTCAGCAGAACTTGCTTGATCCGCATAACCACTATATCGATTGACTTTGGATGAACTCGACGTTGTCGATTCTTCAAGCGTATTCCAGCCTCCACAATCTTGACACTGCCCCGCCCATTTTGTTGCACCGGCACCACATTCACGACAGTGGTACGTTGTTTTTGGCTTAGCCGCCATCTTCAGCCCCTTTAATAACCCTTAACACACGTTCTGTGACACCACACATCAGTTCATAGGAAATTGTGCCACTTTTTTCAGCAAGCTCTTCTATTGGTAAGCCTTCACCCCACAAAACAACCTCATCACCTACCTGAACACTTTCGCATTGACTAACATCTATATTGATCGAGTCCATTGACACTCTTCCCACTAATGGTGCTTGCTGCCTGCCCAGCAACACAAACGTGCCTATTTCAGCATGCCGAGGATAACCATCGCCATACCCTATCCCAACAGTTGCTATTAAACTGGTTTTTTTAGCCTGCCACACCCCTCCATAGCCTACACACTCGCCCTTTTTTACCGTTTGAAGTGAAAGCACACTACTTTTTAATGTCATCACTGGAAGCAGTCCATCATCACTCGCTGCTGCGTTACAAAAAGGACTCCCTCCATACAACATAATCCCTGGACGAACCCAATGCCGTCGAGCCTGCTGCCAGCCAAGAAGACCGGCTGAATTGGCAATACTTTGCTCTCCTGCTAAACCTGAAGTACAGGCATCAAACAGCTCAATTTGCTGTGTCGTTGTCGGCCTACTCATATCATCTGCACATGCTAAATGCGTCATCAGCTTGATCGGTAAACGAACCTTTCCCGATAACTGTAAGCCATCATTTAAGCGAGTCACAGCCGAGCTATCAACACCTAAACGGTTCATCCCCGTATTTATCTTCAACCAAACTGACAACGGCTTAACAGCCGCGCTTGCATTAAGAAGCTCTAATTGATATTCACTATGAATTACCGCATCTAAATCATAGTGCGAAAATTGACGGACCTCATCAGCCGACAAAAACCCGGTGAAAACCATAATGGTTTGTGTCACACCAGCTTCCCTTAGTTTTATCGCCTCATCTATCCGCGCTACTGCAAAGCCCTCAACATCAGACAAGGCCTTGGCGATATCTAACATCCCATGTCCATAGGCATTCGCTTTGATGACTGCCATTAACTTTGAATAAGGCGCTGCTTTGCGGGCCATTGAAACATTATGCTTCAATGCCGCTAAGTCAATAATCACTTCAGTACGTTGGGGCACGGTTAAGCTGAAAGGTTGTTAATTTATTGAGAGAACAAAATTGAGTGAGTTAGTACTCATCATCAATATATCCATCGTTTAGGTAATTTTCGAACCGTGTATATTGACCTAAAAAGGTAAGTCGGCAGGTTCCAATTGGGCCATTACGCTGCTTACCAATAATAATTTCAGCAACCCCTTTTGCATCAGAATCCTCGTTATAAACCTCATCTCTATAAATAAAGATAATCACATCGGCATCCTGCTCGATACTGCCAGACTCCCTTAAATCTGACATAACGGGGCGTTTATTAGGTCGTTGTTCCAAATTACGGTTTAACTGCGATAACGCAATAACAGGAACATTTAACTCTTTCGCCAACGCTTTTAATGAGCGTGAAATATCTGAAATCTCCGCAACACGACTCTCACTTTTTGAGGGCGACTGCATCAACTGCAAATAATCCAATACAATCAAGCCTAATTGACCGTGCTCTTTCATTAAGCGCCGAGCACGAGCGCGAACTTCAATCGGGCTTAACGCAGCCGTGTCATCTATAAAGATTTTTGCTTCCGCCAACAAGTTAATGGACGATTGCATTCTCGGCCACTCATCATCATCAAGTTGCCCTGTTCTCACTTTATGTTGATCAATGCGGCCGAGCGAAGACATCATTCTCATTGCCAACGAATCACCCGGCATCTCCATACTAAATACAGCAATCGGTAAGCCGCTTAAAATACCGACGTTTTCTGCCAGGTTCATGGCAAAACTGGTCTTACCCATTGAGGGTCGACCCGCCACGATAATTAAATCTGCAGGCTGCAAACCTGAGGTCATTTCATCTAAGTCGGTAAAGCCTGTACTTGCCCCAGTAATAGCATTCTGGTTTTCGTGTAATTCAGTAATTTTATCAACCGCAACACCTAGCAATTCCTTAATTGACTCAAAGCCTTTTTGACCTTTTGCCCCTTGCTCAGCAATTTTAAAAACCTTGCTTTCGGCTTGATCCAAGAGCTCATTAATATCACGTCCTTCAGTATCAAAACCGGAGTCTGAGATTTCATTTCCAATATGAATTAATTGTCGCCGAACAGAACGTTGCCGAACAATAGCCGCATAACTAACAATATTTGCCGCACTCGGTGTGTCTTTTGCTAATGCACCCAAATAGGCCAACCCACCTACACTCTCCAATTCACCCGTTTGGCCCAATACTTCTGAAATAGTCACCACATCAAAGGGTTCATCTTTTTTTGCCAAATCAGCAATGGATTCAAAAATAAGACGGTGGTCTTTACGATAAAAATCTTCCGGTGAGACCTTATCAGCAACGGTATCCCAGCATTGGTTATCTAGCATCAAACCACCTAAAACTGACTGTTCGGCTTGTATTGAATGTGGAGGTACACGAAGAAATTCCGTTTCATCAGGAATTTCATAATCAAATAAAGGTTCTTCTGGCATGAGCGTGTTTAAATAAAAATGAACGGCAAAACGATTGTACAGGAAGGAGAATTATTCATCGCAAAAAAAAGCCGATGTCAAAAGACATCGGCTTTTTTAACAAATACAACGTCTTAATCTTCAGCAACAACCGCCAACTTAAGTGACGTAATAACATCGGTGTGCAAATGAATAGCAACTTCAAATTCACCTGTTTGTCTAATCGAGCCTTCTGATAATTTAATTTCTTGCTTCTCAACATCAACGCCTGCTTCTGAACATGCTTTGATAATATCTGGCAAACCAACAGAACCAAACAACTTGCCTTCTTCGCCCGCTTGGTGAGTAATTGTTAAACTGAGCTTTTCAATTGATTCAGCTCTTGCCTGTGCTTGATTTAAACGTTCAGCTTCAGCTTTTTCTAACTCAGCTCTACGTCCTTCAAACTCTTTAATTCTTTCCGCTGTTGCCAATACTGCCTTACCACCTGGAATTAAAAAATTGCGACCAAAACCTGGTTTAACTGATACTTTATCGCCCAAGTTACCTAAATTTGCTACTTTTTCAAGAAGAATAATGTTCATCTTTACTTAATCCTATATATTTAAAATTTAATTCAACGCTACGTTTTAACCAACCGATACCGCCAATCCATCCATACATCTGACAACCCAATTAACACTAAAGGTATTACCAAATGCGGTACAAAAAATACTGCAATGTAAAAAAAACCAAGCAAGTAGCGACTACCACCTCTGTTTTTTATCACCACATGAACAACCGATATACCAACTATAAAAAACAATAATAAAACTTGTATATCTAAGTTCCATACTAATTCTGCAAATGACCCGTCTAACAACACACCCAAAGCCATTAATACTACAAACACAATACCATCACGTGGTAACAAACGAAAATGGCTAAACTCTTCATTGAAACCACCTGCATTGTATAACAGGCCTTGCCACCACCTTCCTAACATTAAACTCATTAGCAAGCTAACCAATGTACCTGCGACCACAACCCCGGTTATATATTGCGACCAAAACACCAACCCGTCTTCCAGTTCAGCCTGAGTGATTGATAATTCTTGTTGCTCAGTTAAACTTTTTAATACTTCTTGAATACCTATTAGCCAAAACTGAGCAGGGATATCGAGTGTTAAATAAACACCCGCTACTGCAAGCATTCCCAATACAACTAAAAACTCTAGCGCTTTGTTTAACTGCCCCGTGTCACGAAGCACCATTGACACTAAAAATGCAGGTAACCACATAACAAATAAATAGGTGAAAGAAACTAACGATGTTCCCAACAACATAAAACTCATTAAAGCAGTAGCTACCGTTGAGCCTACCAGAACCTTTAAACCTTCAACCGCACCATTTCTAAGCGTCACTAAACATACAGCAGCAACACTTACTATCAATAAGGGTGGCATTAACAATGACAAAATAGCCATCGTTGCTACAACAATCGTAGCCTGCCGCCCACCTTGCATAATAAATGTTGCTATTGCTTTCATAACGCTGGGCTTAAAACGCGATAATTCGCGACAAAAAGTTTAACGTTCGTGTGCGTCGCAATATGGAATCAACGATAGAAAACGTGCTTTTTTAATAGCCGCTGTTAACTGACGTTGGTATTTTGCTTTAACACCTGTTACACGTGCAGGAATAATTTTTCCTGTTTCTGTCATATATTCTTTTAATGTATCTAAATCTTTATAATCGATTTCTTTTACGTTTTCCGCAGTAAAACGGCAATAACGTGGACGTCTAAAACCTTTATCAAATGCCATGTCTATTCCTTATATTTTTATTAAACCGTGTCTTATTCTTCTGTTGCTTTTTCAGCAGCAGGCTCAGACACTTCTGTTTTTTCAGCTGATGCCTCAGCGGTTTTTTCAACTGGCTTCACATAAGGCTTAGCAGCTTCTTTTTCATTAGATTTAGCAAGTGGTGTTGTACCTGTTGTTGCTTCATCACGACGTACGATCATATTTCTGATCACAGCATCGTTGAATTTAAATGATTTTTCTAACTCATCAAGGCTTTCTTGATCACATTCAATGTTCATTAATGTGTAATGAGCTTTGTGAATTTTGTTGATTGGGTAAGCAAGCTGTCTTCTACCCCAGTCTTCTACTCGATGGATATTGCCACCGCGCTCTGTAATTGATGCGCTGTAACGCTCAACCATTGCAGGTACTTGCGCACTTTGATCCGGGTGAACCAAAAATACAACTTCGTAATGTCTCATTTTATCTCCTTAAGGATGTATAGCCTCCCTGACACCAGGTGAAGCAAGGATCATAACCAGTTGATAACTGACTACAATTTTGAACGCGCGATTTTACAGGCAATACCAATGCAAATCAAGTTAATCCACCGACACTCAAGCCCTCACCTCGTTTAATGCTGACAATTAGTTAATAGCGATGCTTTAAACTTATTAAGATGTTTTCAATACGATGACCAACTTGAACCTTTCATACCACGTCAGCGACAGGGTGTTAAGCAATCAAGCAAAAACCATTCTAATTGCTTTTTTAAAGTGGTTCATAATGTGAAATTAGCATGAAATCTGCTAATTCGTTAAAGTCATTTATTTTGCCTAAAGACTTCATACAAAATAACCCCAGCAGCCACTGACACATTCAGGCTCTCCATTTTATCAGCCATTGGAATCTTTACTAATTGATCACATTGTTGTTGAGTTAATTGCCTTAAACCTTTACCTTCCGCACCCATCACAATAGCAACCGAACCGCTCAGTTCAGCATCAAAAACATCTAACGCAGCTTCACCCGCCGCACCACTAAGCCACACACCTTCTTTTTTTAGCCATTTCAAGGTTCTAACTAAGTTGGTAACACGGTAGACTGGGAGCACCTCTGCCGCCCCGCTGGCCACTTTACAAACTGTTGCATTTAATCGACAAGCGTTATCTTTCGGCACAATAACACCTTGTACACCAACGGCTAATGCCGTTCTTAAGCAAGCGCCCAAATTATGCGGGTCGGTGACCTGATCCAAGACTAAATAAAATGCATTCTCCGTTCGCTCTTTAACGACTTTTTTAAGCGCTTCTTCTGTCCTTTCTTGCGGCAGTTTAACAGTCAGCAAAATACCTTGATGATTGCCCATGCTTGATAGTTTATCGAGCGTTTTTCTTTCTGTATATTCAACACGGACGCCAATGTCATCTAGGTTTTTCTTTAGCTGCTGTAACTTTATATCTTTTCGCTGGCAATCCATCCACGCGCTAACGATTTGGTCAGGTCGAGATTCAACCAGTGCTTGCACAGCATGAATGCCATATATTTTCTGCATCTCAGCCATTAGCGTCTTTTCTTTTTACTGCGCTTGCCCAGTGCTTTTTTCTTACCAGCACCCACTAACGCCAAATCAATTTTCTTATCGTCCAAACTTACTTTAACCACCTTAACTTTCAAACTATCACCTAAGCGAAATGATTTATTTGTACGTTCTCCTAACAAACGATGCTTGCTCGCATCAAAATGATAGTAGTCATCGCCCAGTGCAGTCACATGAACCAAGCCATCAATAAACACCTTATCTAATTCTACAAACAAGCCAAATGACGTAACAGACGACACAACACCAGTAAATTCTTGACCAATTTTGTCCATCATAAATTCACACTTCAACCAACTCTCTACGTCACGCGTCGCTTCATCGGCACGCCGACTACATGATGAACAATGTTCCCCGAATAAGTCCATATCTGCATCTGAGTAATCAAAACTCGTTGGTTTTAACTTTTCAATAACGTGCTTAATCGCTCTATGTGTTAGCAAATCTGGGTAGCGCCGAATGGGCGATGTAAAGTGGGCATATAGCTCTAACGCTAAGCCAAAATGCCCTTCCTGCTTTGGGCTGTACATGGCTTGCGACATAGAGCGTAGCATAACGGTTTCAACCAAATGCGAGTCGGGCCTACTTTGTATGCTCGAAATAAGCTGCCGATAATGATGTGGTTTTGGCTCTTCACCGCCTTCTAAGGTCAAACCAAGCTCTGACAAGAACCCTCTGAGCTTTAATAATCGATCAATGCTTGGCCCTTCGTGTATCCGTAGCAAATTTGGCATTTTATGCTTTGCTAAAAAATGAGCGGTTGATGCATTTGCTGCAATCATAAACACTTCAATTAAGCGATGAGCGTCATGCCTAACAACCGGCTCGATTGCCTTAATTTTTCGGTTTTTATCAAAAACAAAACGTGTTTCAAAGGTATCAAATTCAAGCGCCCCACGCTCATCTGCAGCCACTTTCATCACTTCATACAAGCCTCTTAGCGTATTTAAATGTGGTAGCAACTTTTTGTGTTTCTGAAGCAATCCTGGCTCTGTCTCTTCAAATATCGACCCCACCTCATCATAGGTAAGCCGTGCGTGCGAATACATTACCGCTTGGTAAAAATTGGCGCTTGTCACTGTACCGAGCTCGTCCAAGCGCATCTCGCAAACCATACATAAGCGATCCACTTCAGGGTTAAGGCTGCATAAACCATTCGATAGCACTTCGGGTAACATGGGTATCACCTTTCCAGGAAAATACACTGATGTTCCACGCTCATAAGCTTCTATATCGATGGCGCTATTGGGCTTTACATAATGCGCTACATCCGCAATGGCAACGTAAAGCTTCCAGCCTTTGGCCATTTTCTTACAAAACACCGCATCGTCAAAATCTCGTGCATCAGCACCATCAATCGTCACAAACGGTAATTTACGAATATCTTTTCGGTCGGTTAAGTCTGCCTCTGTAACGGAGCCACCAAACCCTTGCGCTTCATCAAAAACCGCTTGCGACCAGGTACTAGGTAACTCATGAGAGCGAATGGCCATATCGATCTCCATTCCTGGTGCCATGTGGTCACCCATCACCTCTGTCACTTTAGCGATAGCTTGAGTCCGTGCCGAGGGGTAATGTGAAATCTGCACCATCACAATTTGGCCATCTTTTGCGCCCATGGTCGCATCAGCAGGAATTAAGATATGTTGAAAAATACGTTTATTTTCCGCTTCGACATGAAAAACACCCATCACATCAAAAAACCGCCCAACCACCGTTTTTACCTTTCGCTCTAACACTTCTACAACACGCGCTTCTAGCTTGCCTTGGCGGTTTAGTTTTCCACGGCTCGCGACCACTTTGTCGCCGTTCATCAGGGTACGCATTTCGTGCGGCGGTATAAACATATCATCACCACCTGCATCACGCTTTAAAAACCCAAAACCATCTGCATGGCCAATCACTGTCCCTGTTTCAAGGTCACTTTGCTGCACTAGGCAGTATTGCTCTTTTCGGTTAAATAACAGCTCACCGGATTTCAGCATCGCTGATAAATGACCCGATAACGATTTTTTTTCACGCTTTGTTTGAACGCCCAAACCACCAGCAATATCAATCCAAGCTTGTGGGCGCTTTTGGTTCGCCAAATACGTTATTAACTGAGTTTTGCTAACCAAAGCATTATCTAATGTTATCGTCTCTTTTTGAGGCTGCTTATTTGGGGGGCGTTTTTTCGACACAACTGGGGCTTCATAAGGTGAGATTGATAAGCCTAATACCCATAAGCTGAGTTTGCAACTGATTGTTAGCTATATACCTCAATCAGCTTAAATAGCCAAAACTTCCCAACACAAACTGCCTTCTCAACACACCCAAATCAACCTAAGCTATAACTTATACAAAACATTCATTCATACTAAAGACTGGGATTAACTGCTAGCATGACATATACATAATATTTAATTACAACCGCCCATCCGACTCACTGGTAGTTAGTAAATACTTAATATCATAAATCACATGATTTTCTTTACCTAACAGCCTGATTTCTTCAACTCTAAGTGCTTTAAACTGATCATGAGAGACAGCGATAATAATAGCATCATAACTACCTTCACTTGGCTTCTCTATTAAACGTAACACAGGCATATTTTGAAGCTCATCTTCCTTAACCCATGGGTCATAAACATCCACAACAGCATTGTATGATTCCAACTCATTAATCATGCCTATAACACGTGTATTTCTTAAGTCTGGGCAGTTTTCTTTAAACGACAGCCCCATCATTAAAACTCGCGCCCCAACGATACTTAAACCCTTACTAGCCATAAGCTTTACGACTTCACTTACAACAAAAGACCCCATCTTATCGTTAATCCGCCGACCAGCTGCGATAAGTTGAGGGTGGTACCCAAGTGTTTCTGCTTTATGCGCTAAATAGTAAGGATCGACACCTATACAGTGCCCGCCGACTAGGCCTGGTCTAAACGGTAGAAAGTTCCATTTTGTACCTGCTGCTTCCAACACTTCTTCCGTATCAATTCCAATACGGTTAAAAATAAGCGCAAACTCATTCATTAAAGCAATGTTGATATCGCGCTGCGTGTTTTCAATAACTTTTGATGCTTCCGCTACTTTGATGCTACTGACTTTATAAGTACCTGCCGAAATTATTGATTGGTATAACTCGTCAACTATTGTAGCTATTGCTGGAGTCGAACCCGATGTCACTTTAACAATAGAAGTCAACGAACGTTGCTTATCGCCAGGGTTTATACGCTCTGGGCTATAGCCACAAAAGAAGCCTTCGTTAAACGTCAACCCAGACACTATCTCCAGTAGTGGCACACAGACTTCTTCAGTGGCACCAGGGTAAACGGTAGATTCATAAATAACAATATCGCCCTCATTCAAACAAGCTCCGACCATTTTCGTCGCTTCTTTAATAGGTGTTAAATTGGGGTTATTTCCATTATCTATTGGCGTTGGCACCGTAACTATATAGACGTTAGCTGATGATATCCCAACAATATCTGTCGTAAATTTTAAGCATTGGGCTGAAGCAATATCAATACGAGACATTTCTAACGTCACATCGTCGCCTTTATTTAGCGCTAATACCCGCTTTTTACTAATATCAAAACCAACAGTTGGGTAATGCTTACCCAATTCAACCGCTAGAGGTAAGCCGACATACCCAAGGCCAATAACTGCTATATTAAAATCATTAAAACCCATTTAAACCTCTCGTTCTATCCATTATTTAAACTTTGCAGGCCGCCTCTCACAAAACGATGTCACACCTTCGGCAAAATCTGCTTTCAACATACTAGAATAAAAGTTATCGGCTTCTTCATCTAGTCGGCCCCTTAGACTGATATCATAAGTTTGGTTGAGTAACTGTTTTGTTCTCGCCAAAACATCTGCCGGCCCTTTACTTAATTGGCCAGCCAAATCAGCGGTTGCTGATTCTAATAACTCAGTTGCAACAACCTTATTAAGCATTCCCCACCGCTCAGCTTGCTCGGCTGTGAATCGTTGCCCTGTCAAAGCCAACTCCATCGCTCTTTTTTGACCAACTGCTCGTGGTAAAAAGTAACTCATACCACCATCAGGTGTTGTACCAATTTTGCAATAGGCAACCGAAAACACTGTATTTTCAGCAGCCACCACTAGGTCACACGCTAGCATTAAACTTAAGCCAAACCCAGCAACAGCACCTTTAACACTGGCAATCACCGGTTTTCGCATGGTCACAATATTAAGTATCGCTTGATGCAAATGATCAAACATCTCACTGGGTAAAGCCGACTCACCCTCTATTGCATAAGCATCAACAAGCGATTTGAAGTAATCGATATCGCCTCCGGCCATAAAGTGATCTCCTGCCCCTGTGATAACCACACACTTAATCTGATCATCACTCTTCAACTCCTCAGTACAGCGCATAAGATCCTTAGGCATTTCTTGACCCAATACATTAAGCTTTTCAGGTTGATTTAAAATAAGCCAAGCAATACTCCCCTTCTTTTCAACTAACACGGATGACATTCATTGATTCCCTTTCAATTTAGATAAAAACATAGTGTCTTTGATTTTATTCTTTTGCAACAAAAATTGACCTCTTTCAATAATTTAGATAAAACAGAGCAAGAGAAGCAAAAGTAAAATAAAAACAATACATTAACTGGAGAGCACAGCATGAAACACTCCCTATTTAAGGATCTCTCTTTATCGATTACCTTGATAACCCCTTTTATCTCACCTTTGGCTTATTCAGCTGCTTTTGGTATAGCCGAACAAAGCGCCCTTGGGATTGGTAATGCCTTTGCTGGTGGTGCTGCTTCTGCTGAAGATGCATCTACTATTTGGTTTAACCCAGCCGGCATGACTCGTATTAAGGGCAATCAATTGGTGCTTGGCACACATTTTATTGCCCCATCGTTTGATTTTAATGATGAAGGAAGCTCAACTGGACTAGGCACTCCTATCACTGCAGACACTTCAAATGATGGCGGGCGTTTCGCTATTGTTCCCAACTTTTATTATGTTCACAGCTTAAATAATGAGCTAAAAGTTGGTATTGGTATTAACTCACCTATGGGCATGGCTACAAAATACAATAATGATTGGTCTGGTAAATATCAGGCCATCGAGTCAGAGATTATTACAGTGAATGCAAACCCCTCCATTGCATGGAAAGCCACAACAAATCTTTCCTTAGGCCTTGGAGTTAGCATTCAATACATTGACGCAACATTAAACAATAAAATTGATTTTACCACTGTTTGTTATTCAACCAGCTATACCGCCTCAACTTGCGGCGGAGCACCGGGCTCAGCAACTAATGATGGCTTTGCTCAACTTGAAGGAGATGATATTTCATTTGGCTTTAATATGGGTGCTCTCTACCAACTCTCAGAACAAACTCGTGTTGGTTTAGCTTACCGCTCAGAAGTTCGGCATGAATTAGAAGGCGATGCGGATTTCACTATTCCATCCACTGTCACCAATGACATGACGGTTATACCTGCCGGCCCAGCAGCCGGTGCTCCTGTTGGCCCAGTATTAGCTGGGGTCTTTGCAGACACGAGCATAAACACCCAGCCAAACTTGCCTGCTAGCGCATCCTTAAGCATCCATCACCAATGGAACGATCGAGTAGCCCTCATGGCTGACGCTACATGGATTGGTTGGAGTTCTGTACCCGAGCTTGCTATTCATTATGACAACCCATCTAAAACCCCTTCCATTGAAGAGTTAAAATTAAAAGATAATATTCGTCTGTCGATTGGTGCCACCTATACTACAAATGGCCCGTGGACATACCGAACAGGCTTTGCATATGATGAGGGAGCCGCTACCGACCAGCACTCCCGTTCACCACGTTTTCCAGATAATGACCGTTATTGGCTAACAGTTGGTGCAAGCTATCAGCTTTCTGAAAGCCTCTCCATTGATGCTGGTTACGCGCACCTTTTTGTCCCCGACACTAAAATAGATCGCCTAGGTGCAACGGACGAAACACTCAACGGCAGCTACGAATCTGATGCCGATATATTAAGTGCACAACTACGCTGGGAGATGTAAATTATTACATGTTCCATTTAAAATACTCTCTATCGATAATTTTTATGCGCACTAACATCAAACAGAATAATAAAAACACCCTCTAACTTATCAGGAGAACATATGGAAAGGCCATGGTTAAAAAGCTATCCCGACGGTGTCCGTGCTGACCTTGATATTGAGATCGACCAGTACAGTTCAATCATTGATATATTTGGAAAAAGTGTACAAGAGTTTGCCAACCAACCAGCCTTCAGCAACTTCGGCACTACCCTGTCATATTCTCAGTTTGAACAAGCAACTGCCTGTGTAGCGTCTTATCTACAAAACACTCTAGGGCTTACAAAAGGCGATCGTATTGCGATTATGATGCCAAATCTGTTACAAAACCCCGTCTCAATATTTGGCGCTCTACGAGCTGGTTTAACCGTCGTTAATACTAACCCTCTTTATACTGCCCGCGAATTGCGTCATCAACTTAAAGACTCTGGTGCCAAAGCTATTATCGTTGTTGAAAACTTCGCTTGCACTGTTCAAGAGGTAGTTAATGACACGAATGTTGAGCACATTATCGTCACCAAAATGGGTGATATGCTTGATTTTCCTAAATCCCTGCTCATCAACTTAGTCGTTAAATACGTTAAGAAAATGGTGCCTCGTTTTTCTTTACCCAACGCCATTTCATTTAAAACCGTCTTATCTGAAGGCTCAAAACAAGATCTTACAACGATACCGTTAGCTCATGATGATATTGCCTTTTTGCAATACACCGGTGGTACAACGGGAGTTGCTAAAGGCGCCATGTTAACGCATAAAAACATGCTCGCTAATATGTTGCAGGCATCAGAGTGGATAAAAAATGAAGTGATACCAGGCAAAGAGACCATCATCACCGCCATACCGCTGTATCACATCTTCTCTTTAACTGCCAACTGTCTAGTTTTTATAAAGGCCGGAGCAGAAAATGTGTTGATTACTAACCCACGAGATTTCAAAGGGTTTATAAAAGAACTGAACAACACACCCTTTACTGCAATAACAGGCGTCAATACACTCTTTAATGCCCTAATTAATACTCCCGGTTTTCATGATATTAACTTTTCTCAACTTAAAATATCACTTGGTGGAGGCATGTCGGTACAACCTGCTGTTGCAGCCCAATGGAAACAAATTACCGGCTGTACGCTTGTTGAGGCATTTGGTCTAACTGAAACATCGCCAGCCGTATGCATTAACCCATTAAAACTTAACGCCTATAACGGCAGTATAGGGCTACCTATTTCTTCTACCTATTGCAAACTGATAGACACTGAAGGTAAAGAAATCACCTCCAATGAGGCTGGAGAGTTGTGCGTGAAAGGACCTCAAGTTATGCAGGGCTATTGGAACCTTCCTGAGGAAACTGCTAACGCTTTTACCAAAGATGGTTGGCTTAAAACTGGAGACATTGCGAAAATGGATGGCGCTGGCTACTTTTATATTGTCGACCGAATTAAAGATATGATTTTAGTCTCTGGCTTTAATGTGTATCCAAACGAAATTGAGAACGTTATTGTTGAGCATGAAGGCGTTTTAGAGTGTGGCGTTATTGGAGTAACCGATAAAAAACAAGGTGAAGCTGTAAAAGCCTTTGTTGTAAAAAAAGAAATGTCGCTGACTGAAGCTGAGTTACTCGAATACTGTAAAAAAAACCTAACCGCATACAAAGTACCCAACAAAATTGTTTTTATTCACGAGTTACCTAAAACAAATGTTGGGAAGGTTTTAAGGCGAGAGTTAAAGTCTTTATAACAAGAGGTTCACTTCATTTCTGCTTTGAGTTAACCTTAATGTAAAGCGAGCGCATATCACGTTATAAGGATTCATATGATCAGTGATACTTTCTCTACAGTAACTAAATTATAGAAATATCAACTTTGCTAGACACGCATCATTACCTAGCACCCTACTGATACTGTTACAAGCTTAAATGAAATGTCGCTTTAAATACATAAAAAAGCCCTGTCAAGCAGGGCTTTTTTAGATTAACTAATGTAACTAATTAGCGTCTAATTCTATATTCTCACGATTTTTATCGACGGTTGATGCTCCAATCCCTTTGACTTTAGTGAGCTCCTTTAAACTTTTAAAAGCACCGTGCTCTTGACGGTATAAAACGATAGCCTCCGCTTTTGCAGCACCTACACCTTTAAGCTCTTTAGCAATCTCTTTAGCCATAGCTGTATTAACGTTTACAGCAAAACTAACGATAGAAAAGCTGAAGCAAAGCACACCAACTAATAACATCATAGTATTTTTCATAAATGTCCCTATTTATAATTAATTAAAATTTAATTCTAAAGCAGGTTCACTCTGACAAAATTAAAGCTTTATGCCTATCAGCATTTGTTTAAATTATTATCAGAAAAAGCGTACGCAGAGTCTTACACGAGCACAGGCTCTATAACTCCCCATTGCTTACAACTGGGACAACACCAATTTAAATCCACAGAGCTAAAACCACATTGCTGACACTTAAAACTAGGCAATTCCTCATCAAGCTGATTTATAATTGTTCTCAAAAATGTAGCTTCATCATTAATTTGCCCATTATCAATCTGTGCATATAGTTTTAGGTAACTTTTAGTCGGGTACTTTACTAGCTTTTCACGCATAAATTCAGATGCTTCTGCTGCCCCTTTTTGCTTGAGCAATACCTCAAGAAAACGACTCATAACACCCGTAGATTCATTATACTTTTGAAGTTCAGCAAGGAACTCAAAAGTTTGTTTAGGTTTACCTAACTGCTCATAACAATTAATGATCAAATCAATGAAGACCGGTACGAACCTCACATCCTGATCCTTGATTTTTAGTAAGTATTTAATAGCTTGCTTAAACTCAGCGTTATCAATGGCAATCTCCGCACTAATAAGGTTTGCTCTTACACACTTAGGGTCAATTTTTAGTGCTTTTCTTAAATATTTTGTTGTACTCAATACTTCATTTTTTTCTTGATAAAGTAGTGCCGCCTCACAATGTAAATGAGACAACAAAATAGGCTGCTTCTGATTTAGCATTAACTCCAGCTTATTCAAATACTCTATCGCATTTAACCATTCTTTTTCCTGCTGAAAAATAGACAAAAGTTGCTGAAGAGCATGGACTTGGTGCAATGGTTCTTTTTCTAATTCAAGAAAAATACTTTCAGCACGGTCAAGCAGACCCGCTCGCATATAATCAAGACCTAGCTCATTTAAAAGGTTAGTTCTTATTTGATGACTGATTTGAGGCCGTGCAATGAGGTTTTGGTGTAAGCGTATAGCCTTTTCAACTTCACCACGCTGACGGAACAGCGTACCCAGCGCCAAATGAGTTTCTATTGTTTCATCATCAACCTCTAATAAGTTAATAAAAACATCGATCGCCTTGTCAGGCTGCTCATTTAGAAGGTAGTTTAAGCCTTTAAAGTAACCCTCATACTCATTTGAAGGCTTCTTAGTTTTAGATTTGTAATGTGTTGACGCAACGTACCATCCACTAGCTGCCGCTACAGGTAACAGCATGATTACAATTTCAAACATTTAGTTTAATTGTTTTGCAGGATACGTTCTTAAATTGCTAACTTCTTTTTTTGTCAATTCCGCCTGTTTTGATAACTTTACATAGCGTTGACGTAACACCCAATTACTCCAAACTTTAGACGCTAGACCCATTAGTGCACCAATAATAAACGAGCCCAGTAGTGCAAATGATAACGGTATTTCTATCCAGCCATAATAATAATTAATATTGATAGGTGCAGAATTTAAAATAGCAAGCACGAAACCTATCACTAAAATTAGTACGAAAAATATTAAATATAAAATTTTCATCACAATCCTTTGAACTTATCCTCATTATGTCAAAATAAATCGTTACTTGATTATAGCAAGCCCAAGTATTAATGAACTTTTTTCTTCATGTAATAAAAAAGCCCCTGTAAAGGGGCTTTTTTATTTAATTCGGTAATTTTCTTTTGCTTCATCAACCCTTGCTCTAAGCTCTTTACCAGGCTTAAAATGTGGCACATGTTTTCCCGAAAGAGCTACTGATTCACCATTTTTTGGGTTACGCCCAACTCTCGGTGGTCTGTAGTGTAATGAAAAACTACCAAACCCTCTAATTTCAATTCTTTCACCAGACGACAACGCACGGCTCATTCTTTCAAGGATACATTTAACCGCCAGTTCAACATCTTTATAGGGCAAATGGATCTGTTGATCTGCTAACTTTTCAATTAATTCTGACTTTGTCACATAACCACCTTAAATCGAAATTAAGCGGGGCATTAAACCCCGCTTAATTTCAAATCGTTTTACTTGTCATCCATTGAGTTTTTGAAGATATCACCCAGGGTTGGAGTGCTTGCATTCTGAGCGGAGTAATCACTCAATACTGCTTTTTCTTCATCATCATCTTTAGCTTTCACGGATAAATTAATCGTTTTGTTTTTACGATCAATTCCGATGAATTTAGCTTCAACCTCATCACCTTCCGTTAGAATGTTTCTTGCATCATCCACACGGTCGCGATTCAATTCAGACGCACGTAAGTAACCTTCAATTCCATCAGCTAGGGTAATAACAGCACCTTTAGCATCCACTTCCTTGACAGTACCTTTTACTAAGCTATTTTTTTCGTTAGACGCTAAGAACTCTTGGAATGGGTCTTGCTCTAATTGCTTGATGCCCAGTGAAATTCTTTCACGATCAGAGTCAATCGCTAGAATGACTGTTTCAATTTCCATGCCTTTCTTGTAATGCTGAAGGTCTTCTTCGGTTTTTTCATCCCAAGAAATATCAGACAAATGCACCAAACCATCAATATCACCATCCAAGCCAATAAATACGCCAAAGTCAGTAATTGATTTAATAAGGCCTTTAATCTTGTCGCCTTTCTTGTGAATAGCTGAGAAATCTTCCCATGGGTTGCCTTTACACTGTTTCATACCCAGTGAAATACGACGACGTGTATCGTCAATCTCAAGCACCATTACCTCGACTTCATCACCCAAAGAAACAATCTTAGCTGGGTTAACATTTTTATTAGTCCAATCCATTTCTGACACATGGACTAAACCTTCAATGCCGTCTTCAATCTCAATAAAGCAACCATAGTCAGTTAAGTTAGTAACTCTACCGCTTAACTTAGAGTTTACTGGGTAACGATCTAAGATATTTACCCAAGGATCTTCACCTAATTGCTTCATGCCTAATGAAACACGTTTTTTCTCTTCATCGTAACGTAATACCAATACTTCAATATCTTGGCCAATTTCAATAACTTCTGAAGGGTGCTTAACTCGCTTCCAAGCCATATCTGTAATGTGTAGCAAGCCATCAACGCCACCCAAATCAATAAATGCACCGTAATCGGTAAGGTTTTTAACCATCCCTTTAAGAATGGCACCTTCTTTAAGATTTTTCAGCAATTCTTCACGTTCTGCACTGTATTCAGTTTCTAGAACAGCACGACGAGAAACAACAACGTTATTACGTTTTTCATCTAATTTAATGACTTTGAACTCTAAGTCTTTGCCTTCTAAGAAAGTGGTGTCTCTTAAAGGACGAACATCAACAAGTGACCCTGGTAAGAAGCCACTTAAGCCACCTACTTCTACTGTGAAACCACCGCGTACTTTGCCAGTGATAACACCTGTAACTGTTTCTTTTTCTTCTGCTGCTTTCTCAAGGAATTTCCAAGCGGCTGCTTTCTTCGCTTTATCTCTTGATAATAGTGTTGAGCCGAGGCCATCTTCAACCATGTCCAACACAACTTCAACTTCATCGCCGATAGCAACTTCAAGTTCACCCTTTGCGTTAACAAACTGCCAGCGTGGAACATTGCCTTCAGATTTTAAGTTAGCGTTCACAATAACTGAGTCATTTGTAATGTCGACGACTAAGCCTGTTATCAGTGTGCCGGGGATCAGTTCAGCGGATTTAATACTTTCTTCAAATAGTTCTGCGAAATTTTCGCTCATGAGGTTCTCTTTATTAATTTCTAAAAATAAGGTCACTTTTAGAAAAGGTTAAGTTAAAAAAAGGCTTGAGCCATTAGCACAAACCACCTTTGTTTCTGTAACACGTTTTATCCCACAGGTGGGATACATCTCATTAAATGGAGTACCTTATCCACTTAAATCAATTCTTATTTGTTCTTCAGCAAATTTAGAACTTGCTGTACTACCTCATCAATCGCCTTATCTGATGAATCTATATAGACTGCATCATTCGGAACAACCAACGGAGACATCGCACGATTTTTATCACGCTCATCTCTTTGCTCTATGTCTTGAACAACATCGCGCAGATTAGCATTTATTCCTTTCTCAATCAACTGCTTATAGCGCCTTTTTCCTCGCTCATCAGCACTGGCTGTTAAATAGACTTTATAAGCAGCGTTTGGAAACACAACACTCCCCATATCACGACCATCGGCTACTAAGCCTGGCATAGCTTGATAGGCTTGCTGTTTAGCCAACAAGCCCTGTCTTACTTTTTCAAAGACTGCAATTTTTGAGGCCAGCTGTCCAACTTCTTCTGTCGCTAATTGACTTCGAACCTCCTCACCATTCAATAAGACACCCCAATGGCCCTTCTCTGTGCGCTTAAATTCTATGTTAACCCGACCAATCAACTCAACTAGCGCCGCTTCATTGTTGATATCAATATTATTTTTAATCGCCGCGATGCCTAGTGCTCGATACAAAGAGCCACTATCCAAATAATGCCAGCCCAGTTTTTCTGAAATACACTTTGAAATAGAGCCTTTTCCTGAGCCACTTGGACCATCAATGGTCAAAATAGGGATTAACTGAGTCATATAACCTCTATGTTAAAACCACATGTCGAGGCCAGTTCGACAAAATCAGGAAACGAGGTAGCAACATTTTCACAATTATTGATCTTAATTTCACCTTCACACTGCAAACCTGCAACAGCAAATGCCATCGCTATACGATGGTCGTCATAACTTTCAATCTCACCGCCATTCACCGCCCCCCCATTTATAATCATGCCGTCTGCTGTTGCCTGAGCATCCACACCCAGTGACAGCAGACCGTTCGCCATCGTTTCAATTCGGTCACTTTCCTTAACACGCAACTCTTCAGCACCTGTTACCACTGTTTGACCTTCAGCATATGCCGCTGCCACAAAAATCACTGGAAACTCATCTATCGCTAAAGCCACAAGGTTTTCAGGCACCTCTATACCTTTTAACTGTTGACTTCTGACTCTAATATCAGCGACTTTTTCACCACCGACTTCTCGCTCATTTAAGAGCTGAATATCGGCACCCATTTTTAACAAAATATCCAGTACACCGGTACGTGTTGCATTAATACCGATGTGCTCAAGTGTAATATCAGAGTTGGGTGTAATTGATGCGGCTACTAGAAAAAAAGCAGCCGATGAAATATCTGCCGGGACATCAATTGACATCGCACTCAATTTTCCACCGCCTTGAAGTGATACTGAATTTCCTTCAGTTTTAACCTCATAGCCAAACCCCTTTAACATTCGCTCTGTATGATCTCTTGTGACCGCTGGCTCAACCACTGTTGTCGTTCCGTTCGCATACAAACCTGCTAACAGCAAACAAGACTTAACTTGAGCACTCCCCATCGGCATCTCATAATGGATTCCCCTTAAAGGTACACCTGCTTGTATTCTTAACGGTGATGTGCCTTTATCTGTGCTTTCAACGGTAGCGCCCATCAATGCTAAGGGGTCCAACACTCGACGCATAGGGCGTTTTGTCAACGAAGCATCACCCACCAACACGCTATCAAATGTCTGACCCGCCAAAATACCGGATAACAAACGCATTGAGGTACCTGAATTACCTACATACAAATCATTCTTAGGCGCAACTAGTCCATGTAAACCGACACCATGTATGCGTAGCCGACCTTCACCCAGTCGCTCAATTTTAACGCCCATATCTTCAAACGCTTTTAAGGTAGCCAAGGCATCTTCTGCCTCTAAAAAACCACTTACCTCTGTTACGCCTTCAGCCAAACTACCAAGCATAACGGAACGATGAGAGATTGATTTATCACCAGGAACACGGAATTTGCCAGTTAACCCATTACTTGGGCCAGAGATCATTTTATTCATTTAATTTTACTTGTTTTGCAGGCTTAAAAAATACTCACGCGCGCCTTGCGCTGATTTAAATATTTCCAGCAACCCTTGTTTATCTTTCGTTGAAATTAACGAGGCTATTTTTTGGTTAAGTTGTTCAAGCTCCATCATCGTCTTCGTCAATTCAGGCCCGTTCGCCAAACAAATATCTGCCCACATTTCTGGGTCACTTGAGGCGATACGTGTAAAATCTTTAAAACCACCTGCGGCATATTCAAAAATTTCACGATCATCTTGTTTGTTTTTTAACACTTCTACCAATGAAAAAGCTAACACATGAGGCAGGTGACTCGTCGCTGCAAACACTTCATCATGATGTTGAGGTGTCATAGTAGAAACGATAGCCCCCAATGACTGCCACCATGCTGTTGATATTTCAACAAAACGCTGACTTGTTTGCTCAACCGGCGTCAAAATACTGCGCTTACCATCAAACAAACTGTCACTGGCTGCTTCCACGCCATTATTTTCAGAGCCTGCAATGGGGTGCGCAGGCACGTAATTAGCTGGCACTTCACCAAACACGTCTATTAAAGCACTTAACACACTGCCCTTGGTGCTGCCAACATCGGTATATAAACAATCCTTCGACCATGTACCTTTCAGCTCTTGAAAGATTGATTCAAAAGAACCTACTGGCGAACAAATAACCACAATATCGGCACCTTTTACCGCCTCAGCAATTGATAACTCATAACGATCAATAACGTTTAATTGAAGTGCCTTTTGTAACTTTTCCTCATGACGACCAACACCAACAATATCAGCACATAATTTATGTTTTTTTGAGGCTTTAGCTATTGAGCCACCTATTAACCCAACACCGATAATGCAGATTTTTTTAAACATCTTGCATGACTCTTTTAAGAGCACTCAAAAATACATCATTTTCGCTCTGCAAACCCACCGACACTCTTAAGTGCTGCGGCATTTTATATGCGGATATTGGCCGTACAATCACACCTTCATGTAGCAGTTTTGTATAAATATCGCCTGCTTTCTCTCCAACATTAACCGAGATAAAATTTCCAATAGAAGGAATATAGTTCAACCCTAGTTTTTTAAAGCCCACTGATAGTTGATCTAACCCTTGCTGATTAAGTTTGCGACTTTTATCAATATACGCCTCGTCATTCAAGGCAGCTTCAGCCGCTACTAAACCAAGTGAATTCACGTTAAAAGGATGTCTTACCCGATTAAGTAAATCAGCAATATCAGGGTGGCTAACTGCATACCCAATCCTTAAACCAGCCAAGCCATAAGCTTTTGAAAAGGTTCTTGTGATAATAAGGTTTGGGTATCTTGCCAACCATTTAGTCGTATCAACACAATTCTTTTGCTCAAGATATTCGCCATAAGCCTCATCCACCACCACGATAACGTGACTCGGTATCTTTTTTATAAATCCTTCAAGCTCATCGGGTTCAATCCATGTTCCTGTTGGGTTATTTGGATTAGCAATAAAAATAACCGACGTTTTTTCACCAACAAGCTGTTCCATAGCGGCTAAGTCATGCCCATATTCACCGGCTGAACCAACGGGAAAAGACTTCGCTACTTTAGCCGTAGCACCTACTGATTGTGTGGCAATCGCATATACAACAAATGAATATTCTGAATAAACACATTCACGCCCTGTTGTTAAAAATACTCGTGCAATAACATCGAGCACGTCATTCGAACCATTCCCTAAGGTGATCATACTGCTAGGAAGGCCCAACTTTTCAGACAGCGCTTTCTTCAAATAAAAGCCATTGCCATCTGGGTATAACGACATATCACCTAAGGCATCATGCACGGCTTTTTTAACCTTCTCACTAGGACCCAGAGGATTTTCATTTGACGCCAGTTTAATAATGTTTTTAAGACCTAATTCCCGCTGAAGTTCATCAATGGGCTTACCCGGCTGATACGGAAACAAGCCATTAATTGGCTCAAACGCTAAATCGCAAAAAAGATTCTCTTTAGACATATTCATCATAAATTAATTTAAGGAAAACTTAACCAAACACGCTCTAAATAACAGCTTTTGGATAAGATCCTAATACTTTTAATAGATTGACATTAGGCAATAGTTCTTGCATCACCGTGGCCACCTTTTCATCATCTTTATGACCGTCAATATCCACAAAAAAAACATAATCCCAAGCTGCCTGCCTGGATGGCCTTGACTCAATTTTATTTAAACTGATACCTGCATATGCAAATGGCGCCAGTACACCTTGCAATGCACCCGCTATATTCTTAGTAGAAATCATCATGCTAGTTTTATCGTCGCCACTGGGTGGGACTTCTTGCTCACCAATGACTAAGAATCGAGTGGTGTTATTCGACTCATCTTCGATATTACTGGCCAATCTATTTAATTGATAAATATCTGACGCAATTTCACCGGCAATAGCCGCTGCGCCCTCTTCTTCGTTAGCCAGCCGAGCCGCTTCAGCATTACTGCTAACGGCAACTGTTTCAACCCCTGATAGATGGCTCATCAACCATTGTCGGCACTGACCTAAAGACTGCTGGTGCGAATAAACCACCTTAATTTCATCCAGCTTATCAGTAGTGGATAAAAGATGATGGTGTATCCTTAGCGCAACCTCGCCACATATATGTAGTGAGGAATTCATGAACGTATCCAATGTATGACTAACAACACCTTCGGTTGAGTTTTCAACAGGAACGACACCATAATGCGCCTCACCATTTTCAACTTCATGAAAAATATCCGCGATAGTCGTCGCTTCAACTGCATGCACAGCATGTCCAAAATGTTTTAATGCCGCTTCTTGTGTAAACGTTCCTGATGGACCAAGAAACGCAACCGTTAACGGTTTTTCCAATGCCAAACATGAAGACATTAATTCACGATAAATACGCGCAACATGTTCATCTTTCAAAGGGCCGGGGTTGTGATCTTTAACACGCCTTAAAACAGACGCCTCTCGATCAGGCCGGTAGAAATCAACGGACTCTCCATCACGCAACTTAACTGTTGCTACCTCTTTTGCCAAATCAGCTCGCTGATTGAACAGTGTTAATAATTGACTATCCAGCTCATCGATAGCATCTCGTAACTCAGATAATGGATCATTAACACTCATAAAGGCTCCTTAGAGAGTTCTAACCGAAAGAACACCATCAATAGCTTTGATTTGATTAACAACCTCTTCGGTTATTTCCGTGTCAACATCCAGCAAGGTATAAGCCAAATCGTTTCTAGATTTATTTAATAAATCCAATATGTTATGGCCTGATTCTGCCAGAATACTAGAAATTTGACCGACCATGTTTGGTACATTTGAATTGGCAATCGCCATTCGGTAACCGCCTACTCTTGGCATTTTAACTGCTGGAAAATTTACTGAATTTTTGATATTTCCATTTTCCAAGAAGTCTTTCAACTGATCGGCAATCATAATTGCGCAATTTTCTTCTGCTTCGGCAGTAGAGGCACCTAGATGCGGCAAAGTAATAACGCGCGGGTGATCTTTTAATAAATTACTTGGGAAGTCGCAAATATAAGCATAAAGCTTACCGGCATCCAGCGCCGCAACAACATCTTCATCGTTAACGATCCCATTACGTGAGAAATTTAAAATAATAGCATTGTCATTCATCGTAGCAATACGACGCGCATTAATTAAATCTTTCGTGCCTTCATTAAAAGGTACGTGAATCGTTACAAAATCAGATTTTGCTAGTAACTCATCAACTGTATTAGCCGACTCTATTGATGATGATAGTTGCCACGCACGCTCAACTGTAATGGCAGGGTCAAAACCCACAACATTCATTCCTAAGTCTTGAGCGGTATTAGCTACTGATGTTCCGATTGCACCCAAACCAATCACACCTAAGGTGCGGCCTGGTAATTCGAAACCGACAAAATTCTTTTTAACTTGCTCTACTTCTTTACTGATTGACTCATCGTCACCTTCAAGGTTTTTAGCACATTCCCAAGCTTGGCAGATATTACGACAGCCTAATAACATGCCAGTTAGTACCAATTCTTTAACCGCATTTGCATTCGCACCAGGCGCATTAAAAACGGGTATACCAAGGGCGCTCATTTTTTCAATGGGGATATTGTTAACACCCGCTCCAGCACGGCCAACCGCCACTACACTGCTAGGAATATCCATATCATGTAGCTTTAAAGAACGAAGCATATAAGCGTCCGGATTTTTCATTTCTGAAGCTACTTCATAGGTGTCTCGTGGAAACTTCTCGAGACCTTTAACCGAAATATTATTCAATGTTTGTATTTTATACATGTTCGTTAACCTATCACTAATTAATTGTTTATCTACGCTTTAGTTCTTTCAAACTCTGCCATCATACTGATCAAGGCATCTACACCTTCTTCTGGCATCGCATTATAAATACTCGCTCTCATTCCGCCGACTGAACGGTGCCCTTTTAAGGTAACCAAACCAGCTGACTTTGCCTCACTTAAAAACAGCGCATCTAGTTCTGAGTTTGCCAAGGTAAATGGAATATTCATTCGAGAACGTGAAGCCAGCTCAACAGGGTTTGCATAAAAGTCTGACCCATCAATGGCGGCGTATAATTTTTCCGCCTTACGGATATTGCGCGCTTCAATTGCAGAGACACCACCATTTTCTTTAATCCACTCAAAAACCAAGCCCATCAAGTACCAGCTATAGGTTGCTGGCGTATTAAACATTGAGTCGGCATCTGCATGGTTTTTATAATCCATCATTGAAGGTGAGCCTGCTTGCGCATGACCAATCAAGTCTTCACGAACAATTGTTAGTGCAATACCTGATGGCCCCATATTTTTTTGGCCACCCGCATAAATTACACCATACTTACTAACATCAACTGCTCTGGATAAAATATTTGATGACATATCTGCCACTAAATCTATTCCACCCACTTCCGGCGTTGTCTGAAACTCAACCCCACCAATCGTTTCGTTGCTGGTGTAATGTAAATAAGCCGCATCTTGATCTATATTCCAACTTTCTACAGCAGGTATAGAGGTAAAATTATCATCTTCTGAGCTTGCTGATACTTGTACATGACAATGTATTTTGGCTTCTTTAATTGCTTTTTTAGCCCAAGCACCTGTATTGACGTAGCAGGCTTTATCATTACCACGCAATAAATTCATCGGCACCATTGAAAACTGTGTTGTTGCACCGCCTTGTAGAAAAAGCACTTTGTAATTAGCTGGTATATTCATCAGCTCCCTTACATCAGTTTCCGCTTTTTCTGCAATGGAAATAAACTCTTTACCTCGGTGACTCATTTCCATGACTGACATGCCTGAGCCATTCCAATCAAGCATTTCAGCTTGTGCTTTTTCTAATACTTCTAACGGCACAGCTGCTGGGCCGGCACTAAAATTATAAACGCGGGACATTTAAATCTCCTTAAAACAATTAATCTGTGATTTCTTCGGCTGGTGAAGCGTCTTCATCTTCACCTTCTTCATCTATATGCTCATCTTCTAAACGCGCTATACGATCTAAGCCAATAACTTTTTCATTCTTACCTGGTCGAATCACACGTACACCTTGTGTATTTCTACCCAAAATAGAAATTTCGTTGGTATGCGTTCTAACAAGCGTACCGCCATCGGTTATCAACATAAGCTCGTCAGTATCATCCACTAACACTGCGCCCACTAGCCCACCATTACGCTCGCTAGTTTGCATAGCAATAACGCCTTGACCACCGCGCTTATGAATCGGGTACTCTTCAATCTGTGTACGTTTACCATAGCCATTTTCAGTGAGTGTTAAAACGGTGCCTGGTTCTGAGATAATTAACGAGATGATTCGCTCTTCCTCTTTCAAGCGCATTCCACGTACACCCGTCGCTGTTCGACCCATCACCCTAACATCGGCTTCTTTAAAGCTTGCCACTTTGCCTGAGCTCGCAAACAGCATGACGTCCTTTTCACCATCGGTGACAGCCACACCCACAAGGGTATCATCATCACGCAAATCGATCGCTATTTTGCCGTTTGCTCGGGGTTTTTCAAACTCTTTGATCAGGGTCTTTTTCACGGTTCCCGACTCGGTCGCCATGAAGATAAACTCATCTTCATTAAACTCTCGAATAGGCAAAATGGCATTAATTCGCTCATCACTTTCCAACGGCAAGAGGTTGACGATAGGTTTACCCCTTGCCACTCTGCTCGCCACTGGTAAATTAAATACACGCAACCAATACACCTTACCTTTACTGGAGAAACACAAAACGGTGTCATGCGTGTTCGCAATAAACAACTTATCAATAAAGTCCTCGTTCTTGGTATTCGCCGCCGTCTTACCCTTTCCACCTCTACGCTGTGCTGTATAGGAGGTCAGCGGTTGTGATTTTACATAACCTTCATGCGATAAAGTGACTACCATATCTTCTTCGGTAATCAAATCTTCAGCGGTTAAATTCAAGAACCTGTCAACAATTTCCGTTCTACGGTCTTCTTGATACTCTTCAATCAGTTTTTTCAATTCATCACTGATAACAGACATCAAACGCACTCTATTCGCCAGAATATCAAGCAAATCATCGATTACGATTAGAAGATCTTTATACTCTTGTAGAATCTTATCTTGTTCAAGACCAGTCAAACGATGCAAACGCAGCTCTAAAATAGCTTGTGCCTGAGCAGGTGATAGATGATAAGAGCCATCCACCAAGCCATGCTGATGTTCTAACTTATCTGGACGAGAGCGACTCGAGTCGGCTTTAGATAATAATTCAGATACCAATCCCGGCTGCCATGATGCCGCTAGCAAACTGACTTTCGCTTCAGCAGGGGTCTTCGCTGCTTTTATCATCGCGATCATTTCATCAATATTCGACAAAGCAACTGCCAAACCTTCTAAAGTATGCGCACGTTCACGGGCTTTACGTAAATCGTAAATCGTTCTACGCACCACTACTTCTCTTCGGTGATCAATAAAAGCATTCAGTATTTGCTTAAGATTCAGGCACTTAGGTCGGCCATCAATTAAGGCCACCATATTGATACCAAAAACATTTTGTAGCTGCGTATGCTGGTACAAGTTATTAATAACGACTTCAGGCACTTCACCACGTTTCAGCTCAATCACCATGCGCATACCATCCTTATCAGACTCGTCACGTAGGCCGGAAATACCTTCTATTTTCCCATCTTTAACAAGGTGAGCAATTTTTTCCATCAAGCGCGCTTTATTCACTTGATACGGCAATTCAGTTACTACAATTGACAGCTTGCTATTTGAACTTTCCTCACCTTCTACGTGATACCTCGCACGCAAATAAATTTTACCTCGCCCGGTTTCATACGCCTCGCGTATACCGCTTGCTCCATTAATAATACCGGCTGTTGGAAAGTCAGGCCCAGGTATACACTCCATCAGTTGATCTATTGTCGCTTCTGGATTATCAATTAATAATAAACATGCCGATGTTACTTCAGCTAGGTTATGAGGGGGAATGTTCGTCGCCATGCCCACCGCGATACCTGATGAGCCATTCACCAATAATAAAGGCACACGCGCTGGCAGAACACTGGGCTCATACTCAGACTCATCATAGTTAGCAGTAAAGTCGACCGTTTCTTTATCTAGGTCCGCCAGCATTTCATGTGACAGCTTAGACATCCTGATTTCGGTATAACGCATCGCAGCGGCCGAATCACCATCCACCGAGCCAAAGTTACCTTGCCCGTCCACCAACATGTGGCGCATTGAAAAAGGTTGCGCCATACGAACGATGGTGTCATAAACAGCGGTATCACCATGCGGGTGATATTTACCAATCACATCACCAACAATACGTGCAGACTTTTTATAGGGCTTATTCCAGTCATTACCCAACACATTCATTGCAAATAATACTCTACGATGCACTGGCTTCAAGCCATCACGCACATCTGGCAAGGCTCGACCAACAATAACACTCATCGCGTAGTCTAAGTATGACTGACGCATTTCGTCTTCAATATTGACAGGGATGGTTTCTTTTACGAGCTTAGACATGTAGCGGTATCTCCTCAGACGCCAAATAATTCAATAAAAACATTAAGAAAACAATAAATACCCCGTCTTAACACGGTCTTTTTATTGCCAACAAATTTATGAAAAATAAAGCTGAAATTATACCCGAAAACCGGCTTGCTTGATAATTTTGTTTGGCCTTGAAAAACAATCTTGTTGAGCAATAGCCATTCTATTGAGCTTAAACAGAGACTAGATAAGGAAACCCTAAAAAAGACAATAATTGGTTGAACTGTATACGCTCTAAGATGACTGGCTTTTAGCGCCTGAAATAGCCACCAACTCACCGCCACTGACCACACAGTTTCTACCCGATTTCTTTGCTGCATACAGTGCTTTATCAGCCACTTCAATCAACACCGATCGGCCTAGGGCTTTTGATACGCCCGGTTCATTTACTACAAATGTTGAAACACCCATCGAAACCGTTAAATTTAACACCTCGCCACTGGTAAGGCTCAACGGTGTCTTTGCAATGGCTTCGCGCATCCTATCAGCCACTTCTATACCTTTTTTTTCAGATGCCGTGGGTAGCACAACAATAAATTCTTCCCCCCCGTATCGCGCTAAAATATCATTGCTTCTTAATTGGCTTCGCAATTGCTCTGCCACATGTCGCAACGCTATATCACCGACTTGGTGACCATAATTATCGTTAACCTTCTTAAAAAAATCGATATCAATAAACAAACAAGACAAACTGTCCCCCGTTCTCAGCGAACGCAAAATTTCTTCATCCATACGTTGTTCAAAAAACCGGCGGTTATTAACCCCTGTTAAGGTGTCAAATAAACTGTTTCGCCTCAGCTGCTCATAATTCAATGTGTTTTCCATACAAACACTGAGCACCTTACCCAAGCGATCCAAAAAGTAGGTTGCCATCTCCGCTTGAAAGCGATCGACCTCATCACTTCCAAACACCATGCAACCAAGGTAAACGCCACGCCTTAATAAGGGAATAATCGCGACTGTTTTAGGTCTACTGGTGTTATCAGGCCAAAATTCTTTTGGCAGCACCTTCTCGGCATCGCCCAACACAATACGTTGAGAGAGGCCCAACTTATCCTTAAACACAGCCGTCTGCGATAGCACAATGACGCTTTGATATTCATCAAACCTAAAGCCATCTTCGGTTAAAAACTGTTTGATTTCACTTTTCTCATCCGCCAACACCAACGACAAAGACTCAAGGTTAAACACCAGCTGAGCATCTGTATAAATATGCTCGACTAACTCCCTTAACGAGTTAAGAGATAATAAACGCATATCCAACTCTTGGAAGCGCTTAAACATCTCCTCATTTTTTTTGACACGCAAAATCATGCCATCCAGATGACTTTGCAGCATACAGACCTGCGTTTCTAAATCGTCGTTTATACTGATTGTAACGCTCCCTGTTGCTCGCCTATCAACTCAATAAAATCCTCTTCAGATAGAACCGTCACCCCTAATGACTCAGCTTTTTTTAACTTTGACCCAGCCTCTTCACCAGCAACAACATAATCAGTTTTTTTAGATACACTACCTGTCACCTTTGCACCTAGGGACTGCAAAGCCTCTTTAGCTTCAATACGCCCCATTACGGATAACGTTCCCGTCAACACAAACACCTTCCCAGCCAACGCTTGATCAGACTCGGAAACACAACTAACGTCGGGCCAATGCACCCCTAAATTCTGCAAAGACGACACCACTTCACGGTTATGCGCTAATTCAAAAAAGGAAACAACATGTTGTGCGACAATGGGCCCTACATCAGGCACTTTCTCTAGTGACTCAGTCGTCGCTTGCTGCAAAGCCTCTAATTGGCCAAAGTGGTTGGCCAAACTATTGGCTGTCACCTCACCCACTTCACGAATACCCAAGGCATATAAAAACTTTGCCAAGGTTGTTGTTTTGCTCTTTTCCAACGCCGCTATTAAATTACTCGCTGACTTTTCAGCCATTCGATCTAAAGCGCATAATTGCTGTTGTTTCAAGCCATATAGATCCGCTGGCGTTTTAACCAAACCTTCAGCCACTAATTGCTCGACAATTTTATCGCCCAAGCCATCTACATCCATCGCTTTACGAGAGGCAAAATGTTTTATCGATTCTTTAACCTGCGCTTGGCAAAACAAACCCGCTGGGCAACGCGCAACGGCTTCACCCTCTATGCGCTCAATAGCCGAGCCACAAACTGGACATTCTGTCGGCATATCAAATATCGGCGCATTGCTTTTTCTTTTCTCAAGCACTACTGACACTATTTCCGGAATAACATCCCCCGCTCGCCTAACAATAACGGTATCCCCCACACGCACGTCTTTTCGGCGCAATTCACCTTCATTATGCAGGGTCACATTCGTTACCGTTACGCCGCCTACAAAAACAGGTACTAACCGGGCTACTGGGGTAATAGCGCCGGTTCGACCCACTTGAACATCAATTCCCATCACCTCGGTCATTCTCTCCTGTGCCGGGAATTTACGTGCAATCGCCCAGCGAGGCGCTCTTGAAACAAAGCCAATCGACTGTTGTAACGCGAGGTCATTCACTTTATACACGACTCCATCAATTTCATAAGGCAGCATCGCTCGCTTTTCCGCCAACCGCTGATATGCCTGATGACACGCCTCTACACCCGTTGCAACTGATACTTGGTCACAAATAGGAATACCCCAACCAGCCAGCAACTCAAACAAATCGTGTTGTGTTTTAGGCATTTGAAACGCCTCTAGCACACCAATCCCATAGGCATAAAAAGCCAAGGGGCGCTTTGCGGTTACTTTGGAATCTAACTGCCTCAAACTGCCTGCTGCTGCATTTCTAGGGTTTGCAAATGGTTTTTCAGACAGGCGAACAGCATCACGGTTAAGCCTTTCAAAGCCAGACAAAGGCATAAACACTTCACCTCTCACCTCGATGGTTTTTGGCAGATTATCACCTTTTAACCTTAACGGTATGGCACTGATCGTTTTAACATTTTCAGTCACGTTTTCGCCTGTTTTGCCATCGCCTCTAGTTGCTGCACGCACGAAAATTCCATCGGTGTATAAAAGCGAAATAGCCAACCCATCAAGCTTTGGCTCTACGAGGTATTCAACTTTATTAGCTAGCGCTACTCTGTCTCGCACACGTTTATCAAAGGCTTCAAATTCGTCATCATCAAATGCATTATCTAACGACAGCATCGGCACGTCGTGCTGCACTTGCTGAAACGAATCAAGCGGTGCCGAACCCACTCGCTGAGTTGGCGAGTCTTCACTGATTAATGATGGGTTTTCAGCCTCCAGCGCCTGAAGCTCACGCATTAATGCGTCATAATCAGCATCAGGAATTTGTGGCGCATCGTATTGATAATAACTCTGGTTATGTCGGTTAATATCTTCACGTAATTGCTGAATACGCTTTTTCACATCATTGTCTCGCATCATCAGGGATTAATTGCCACCAATTGAGCCTGAATATGGGTAATCTTCTCGGGCATCAACTCATTCATCTCGCCGTCGACCAGTCTCGCATCAAGACGCTGGCTTAATTGACGCGCCACTTCTAGCATATCTTCAAACGCTTCTTCTGGATTAACTGCGTCATTTGCCTGAAAAAATAACACAATCCCTGTTGACTCAAAATCTGCCATACTGCCAACAGGAAAAGTTCCCGGCTCTAATATATTTGCCACATGAAACTGCTGAATCTCAGCATCATCTTGCCGTTCATAACGATGAAAAATACCCATATCGCCAAACTCTAAATTGACCTGAGCAAATGCATCCAGCAACGTTGCACCTAAAAAAGCACTACCCTCTCTCGACAAGACGGCTAGCTGAATCACAGGAGATTGAACAGCCACAGGAATATCCTCTTGCACTTCCTCAGGCATAGAATTCTCGGTACTCAACACCTCCGGCTCATCCAGCTCGACAGGGTTTTCTACTGAGTTAACTACTTCCTGACTCTCAAACACTGCTGAAAAAGTGGGCTCACCACTCATCACAGGTTCTACTCGTTCATCATGATTAGGCACGTTAAACTCTTCTGCCTCATTCGCTTTTTTCTTTTGCAGTACATCATAGAAATATATACCCGCCAGTATGACAACACCAACTAACAGCAATATTAACCTTAACGAGTTCTCTTCCATTTCCTATCCTTAAAATAATGTTAGCTACGTTTAACTGGCCGCCATTTTAGCGGCTTCTTCTAAATCCACAGTGACTAATCTTGAAACACCTGGCTCTTTCATCGTAACGCCTGCCAGTTGATTAGCCATTTCCATGGTCGTTTTATTATGGGTAATCAAAATCATCTGAACATTATCCGACATCTCTTTTACCAAATCACTAAAACGCTCAACATTTGCTTCATCTAACGGTGCATCCACTTCATCTAGCATACAAAAAGGCGATGGGTTTAAATCAAAAATTGAGAAAACCAGCGCAACGGCTGTTAATGCCTTTTCACCACCCGATAACAAATGAATTGAACTGTTACGCTTACCTGGCGGCCTCGCCATTACGGTAACACCAGTTTCCAGTAAATCTTCACCTGTTTGCTGCAAATAGGCGTGCCCACCACCAAATAACTTAGGAAACCGTTGTTCAAAACCCGCATTTACTTTATCAAAGGTCTGCTTAAATAGCGCTCTGCTTTCTTTATCAATTTTATCAATGGCAGACTCTAATATTCTTAACGAGTCGGTTAAATCGAGTTGTTGCTTATCTAGGTACTGCTTTCTTTCTGATTGCGCCTCATACTCTTCTATCGCGGTGAGGTTAATCAAACCCAGTTTGTTTATTTTCTCAGCCAATACCAGCACATTATTTTGCCATTCTGGCTCGTTTGCATTTTCCGACATATTGCCTAAAGTGTCCGGCAACTCAATATCAGACTCTTGCAGTTGCTCCACCAACGTCTGTTTACGCACCAATACCTCTTGATGATTCACCTTGGCAGCAGACGCATTTTCTCTAGCCTGCTGCACTTTCTGTTCAGCATCATGCCGGGCTGTTTCCAATTGCCTAATCCGCTGATCGATTGACTCAGTAGATGAGCGCATGCTGACCAGCCGATCTTCAATAGCCACGCGCTTTTTTAACAAACCTTCCAACGCTAACCTCTGCCCATCTAACGGCTCATTACTCATAGTTAGTTGCGTTTTCAAATCAACCACTTTATCAGTCGCCTGCGCCATGCGTTCTTTAACCGTTTGTAATTTTTGGTTAATCAGCGCTTGGGATGAACGTAAAGATTCTATTTTTAACACCAAACGATGCGTCAACTCACGGCAGCGCTGAAGCTCTCGTCTAGCCCCATCAAGTGTTGATTGTGTTGTCGTGCGCTCTTCTTGCAACTGATTTCTCTGCAATTCTATTTGCGCAGCCTGCTCAGTGGCTCGCTCAAGCGCTTGCTTGCTGTTTAGCAAACTCTGTTCATCTTCATGTTTGTTCTGCGTTATTTGTTCAGCATCGGCGGCCACTTGTTGTAAGCGTTGCTGCGCTGACTCAAGCGCTGACTTTTTATCATTAATTTGCATCGCTAGCTTCGACACCTGTTGAACCGCGTTAGTTTCCTGTTGACGCAAGTTACGACCGACATTTTCCAGCTCAGCCAGTTCAGCACGCGAATTCACTAATGCCGCCTCTTTTTGTGTAATTTTTTCTGACAGCTTTTGCAATCGTTTAGTAAGAGATTTTTTTTCTTTCTCAAGCACCAAGGCGCTGTTTTCGTTCTCTTTATCTACAAAACTAACGCTATCGGTCGTTAACCAAACCCCTTCTTTGGTCATCACAGACTCATAAGGCTCAAGTGATCTTAACAATATTTTTGCTTGATCAATCGTTTCAGCAAAGTGGATGTTTTCAAGCAATACCATTGGCGCTAACTCAGAGCTAATTAAACTGGCTAGCGATGTTTTTTTAACGGCTTTTTTTGGCGCTTCTGCAATGTTAAACAATGTTAACTCACCCACAGGAGGTTTTAGGTTGACCGTTAACACTGCATCCATATCGCTAACGCAAACAGCCTGCAACCTTTTACCCAAGGCCGTTTCTATGGCTTTTTCCCAACCCGCAAGCACATCGATTTTCTCAATTAACTTAGGCGCTTTTTCCAATCCCCTATCAGCTAACCATCGGTCAATAGATTGTTGGGAGTCGCTTAAATTAGATTGCTGCAATACCATAATAGATTCTAGCCGGCCCGCGACGCGCGAGGAGTCTTCTCGCAACTCAGCTAAAGCATCACTTTCATCATTCATTAAGGTTCGTAGAGCGGATGTATTGTGCTGATTTTCTTGCAACAATGTTTGCTCTTTTAAATATTTTGTATTCAAGGAATCGTGCTGCTCCTGCAAGCCAGTTAAATCACCGTCCTCTAGTACTTTTTGCAGTTTATTTTGCTCGCTTTGTGTTGCCGTAAGACGTTGCGCTGATTGCATCAGTTGTCGATCTAATTGAGCTATTTTTGTTTTTTCAACATCTATCTTTCTTTTCGGCTCAGCCACTTGATCGGTAAACTCATCCCAAGCCTTCTGCCAATCGCTCATCGCTTGCTCATGGCCAACTAATGATTCAGCTATTGTTTCCTCATGCTGCTTTGCCTCTAGCAGCGCACTCTCAGTCGCCTGAATCTGCTTATTGGTTTCCGCTATTTCCCCTTCACTGTCGGCCAGTTCTTGTTGCGACTGCTCAAGCTGCGTATTAAAGCGCGCCAAATCATCTTGTTGCTGTTGTTTTAAACCTTGCTGGTGTTGTATGGCTTGCTCTAGCTTGGCGATATCCGACCCAATGGCATAAAATTCTGCTTGTACCGCCGCTAAATTTTCACGTTGAACATTATGCTGCTCACGCTGCGTCTCTATATTTTTTTCAAGCTCTCGTTGAGCAGCCAATGTTGCTTCTACTTTCGTTTCTAGTTGCGTGATGATTTGTTGCTGATGCTCATCGTGCTCATGCAAGCCCTGCCAGCGCAACGCCAATAACTCCACCTTAAGTTGACGCTCTTCTGATTTCAGTTCTTTATATCTTCTTGCGGTACTCGCTTGACGCTTTAGGTGACGACATTGCTTATCAATTTCTTCACATAAATCAGCAATACGCTCTAAGTTTTCTCGCGTACGTCGCATTCGGTTTTCCGTATCGCGGCGACGTTCTTTATATTTCGATATACCGGCCGCTTCTTCAAGAAACACTCGAAGCTCATCTGGCTTAGCCTCCACTAAACGAGAAATCGTTCCTTGCTCAATAATGGCATAACTGCGCGGCCCAAGCCCAGTCCCTAGGAATAAGTCGGTAATGTCTTTACGACGACAACGCGAACCGTTTAAAAAATAAACTGATTGACCTTCTCGGTTCACTTGTCGTTTCAATGAAATTTGGCGATAGCTTGCAAACTCGCCAGTAATGGTTGCATCGCTATTATCAAAAATAAGCTCAACAAATGCCTGCCCGACTGGTTTACGCGTTATAGAACCATTAAAAATAACATCTGCCATTTGGTCTCCGCGCAAATGCTTGGCTGAGCTTTCACCCAATACCCACCTGACGGCATCAATAACATTCGATTTACCACAACCATTTGGCCCAACAATACCGACTAAATCACTTGAAAAAGGAATCGTCGTTGGGTCAACAAATGATTTAAAACCGGATAGTTTTATTTTTTCCAAACGCATCGGCTAACGATACAGGATTGTGCTTTTTTCACAAAGAATACTGGCTAATTTATCCGTTAAAAAGCGTCTTTAACCCCGTTCTTTTTATATTCATTGTAAAATGATTTTTTTAAGACAACATCGACGATATTTTAATGAGCACACAACCCAACACTGACTTAGAAACATTCCCTAACCCAAACACTGACCGTGACTACACCATTCGTATCGATACGCCGGAGTTCACATGCTTATGCCCAAAAACAGGGCAGCCTGATTTTGCGACACTTACTCTTGAATATGTACCGAATGAAAGCTGTATCGAACTTAAATCATTCAAGCTTTATGTTTGGTCTTATCGAGATAAAGGTGCGTTCCATGAAGCCGTCACCAACTCAATATTGGCCGACTTAGTAGCCGCTTGCGAGCCACGCTTTATGCGCCTATCGGCTGAATTTAATGTTCGAGGCGGTGTTTATACAACCGTTGTTGCTGAACATAAAGCGGATAACTGGCAACCGAGCACTCCTGTTCAGCTACCTTAAAACTCAAGCACCTGCCTTCAAATAACGTTCAATTCATTCAGTTTCAATTCATCGCTAAGTCTTATCCTTTAACTGCACATTAACAGAACTGCTATTGCAGTTAAGGATAAGATGATGAAAACACTAAACGCATTCTCAATATTTATTTTTTGTTCTTTGCTAATTATTAGCACCGCCTCTTTAGCGGACAGAAGACACTCTGATCATTCAAATAATACTAAGCATTACAGTGGTTTTTCACGCCAGCAAGACAATAAACACGATCGGCACCAACAAAATTGGCACGCGAAAAAGCACTTGAATAAACAGCATTACAAGCAGCAACAGTATGATCGCTATCGCCACCGTTATTCAAGCAACAACTACCACCCCAAACACTACGGCCATAATAAATACCAGCAAAAATATTATAACTATACTAACTACCGGGCTAGGCATTCGAACGATTACTACAGAGCTCAGCGACTTAACAATACACTAAACCGCCTTAATTATTACAACCCTGGGCTCAACCTATATTTAAGGTTTTAATATTGTTCCTCCCTGGTGAGATTCTATTCTCACATACTCAAAGGCGGCCACTTGGGCCGCCTTCTTTTTTTCACTTAATCGGCGCTAACAGCCCTATAAGTTATAGCAAAGATTGCAATAGTTTATTCAAGCGCTGAACAAATGTTGCAGGGTCTTCTAACTGCCCACCTTCACTTAATAACGCTTGCTCAAATAATAGGTTTGAAAGGTCAGCAAACCGCTCATCATCGGTTTCTTCTTTTAAACGTTGAATAAGTGCATGGTCGGCATTGATTTCAAAGGTCGGCAAACTAGCTGGCATATCTTGCCCTGCCGCTTTCATAATACGCTCCATATGCGCGCCCATTTCATGCTCATCTGCTACTAAACAGGCAGGGGAATCGGTTAATCGTGAACTCACCCGCACATCTTTAACTTTTCCATCTAAGGTCGTCTTAATTTGTTCTAAAATGCTGTTTAATGCTTCATCATCCTTTTTATCGTCAGTTGTCTCATCAGTCGCATCGTCTTTATTAACCTCGCCCAAATCAAGATCGCCTTTGGCCACAGACTGTAAGGTTTTACCATCAAATTCAGGCATATGTTGCACTAACCATTCATCAACATGGTCGGTTAATAACAACACTTCAATACCTTTCTTTTTAAAGACTTCAAGGTGCGGGCTATTTTTAACTGTCGCGTATGCACTACCGGTTAGGTAATAAATTTTACTTTGCCCTTCTTGCATATTTTCAATATAAGAAGGCAAGGTTAGCGTTTGCTTACCATCTGTTTTTGTTGATGCAAAACGCAACAATTTAGCAATTTGATCTTTGTTTTTTGTATCTTCGATTGGACCTTCTTTTAGCACTGAACCAAACTCAGCCCAGAATATGTCAAATTTTTCAGGGTGTTTTTTTGATAAGCCTTCAATCAACGACAAGACCTTTTTAACCGCCCCTGCTTTCAACAAATCAATCTGCTTACTTTGCTGTAATAATTCACGTGATACGTTCAAAGGCAAACTATCGGAATCAATAATTCCTTTTACGAAACGTAAGTAACGCGGCATTAATTCGCCACCTTCCATAATAAAGGTTCGCTTAACGTACAGTTTAACGCCACTGGTCGCTTCTCTATCCCACATATCAAACGGTGCCTTAGACGGCACGTAGAGTAATAATGTGTATTCGTTGGTCCCTTCCACTTTACTATGCGTATAAGCCAAGGGGTCTTGGTAATCATGCAGCGTTTGCTTATAGAATTCGTGGTAATCCTCTTCTTTTAACTCACTCTTGGCCTTTGTCCACAATGCTGTTGCGCTATTAACGGTAATATCATCGGGTTCATCTTCTTTTTCTTCATCCTTACTCTCATTTTTCATCACAATAGGAATATCTAGATGCTCAGAAAACTTATGAACAATTGATTGCAAACGGTAGCTTTCTAAAAACTCGTCTTCACCTTCTTTTAGGTGCAAAATTACATCCGTACCACGCGCTTCTTTTTCAGTTGTTTCAATGGTGTATTCACCTTCACCTGAAGACTCCCACTTAACACCGGTGGCTTTATCCTCGCCTGCTTTTCGTGTTATCACGGTAACTTTATCAGCAACGATAAAACCTGAGTAAAAGCCGACACCAAATTGACCAATCATCTGACTATCTTTACTTTCATCACCGGTTAACGATTCAAAAAACTTTTTAGTCCCCGAATGAGCAATCGTACCGATATTTTTCTTAACCTCATCCACCGTCATACCAATGCCGTTATCAGAAATCGTCAACGTACGCGCTTCTTTATCAACCGCTAAACGAACTTTCAGTTCGCCATCAGCTTCATACAAGCTTTCATCTGACAGTGCTGCAAAACGTAACTTATCCGCCGCGTCAGATGCATTTGAAACTAGCTCGCGTAAAAAAATCTCTTTATTGCTATAAAGCGAATGAATCACCAAGTCTAAAACTTGTTTAGTTTCTGCCTCAAAGCCTAGTGTTTGCTTCTCATTCTTTTCTATTGTTTCAGTCATTAAAATTACCTTTTATCCATCAAGTTTATCTACAAAATCTTATATGGGGCCTTGTGAAATATTTTCAAGCCTTGGAATCATGCCAATAAAAATATTACATCCGCAAAACCCGGCTTTCTTCACGAGCACTTTTAAAATGATTGCTTGTTTAGGTTAAAAAACTGAGGTACAACATTACGCTTAATACAAAATAACTATAAAAATATTATGATCAGCTACCTTGTTACTATTCTCTTAACTTTACTGATGTTTGGCATGGGTCTTGGGCTTACTATCCAAGATTTTAGCCGAGTATTTACGATTCCAAAGGCCGCATTAGCCGGTTTAGTGGGCCAATTAATCATGTTGCCGCTACTTGGCTTTCTGCTTTGTTATGTGTTGAACTTAAGTGGTGCAATAGCCATTGGCATTATGCTATTAACGCTCTGCCCTGGTGGCGTATTGTCTAATATGTTTACCCTTATTGCGCGTGGGGACCTCGCTTTATCAGTCACCATGACCAGTATTTCAAGCTTGATCACCGTCTTTACGCTACCGGTTGTTCTTAATCTGAGTATGATCTACTTCAATGATGAAACTATTCATCTCAGCTTACCTTTCCTTAAAACGGCTAGCCAAATCATGCTAATCACTGTTATTCCGGTGAGTCTTGGCATGTTAGTTTTACAGTATGCACCCCGTTTTGCAGCCGCCTCTAAGCAATGGGTCCGAAGAGGCTGCAGTGTTTTCTTACCCTTCCTCATTATGGGTATTTTCATGCAAAATGGCGGCACTTGGTTTCAACACTTCGTGCAGGTCGGCTTATTAACGGTTTGCTTGAATCTCCTCTCAATTTCATTAGGATACTTCATCGCTAAGCTCTCAAAGCTTGAAAAACGCCAAACAAGAACCTTATCCATTGAAGTTGGCGCACAAAATGCGATGCTCGGTGTCACCATTGCAATCAGTCCTTTTTTACTCAATAACACCGATGTTGCCATGGTGCCATCCATCTATGGGGTAACCATGGTAGCCATTTTATGGCTCTATGCCTTAACCATGAACCAATTCGACCGCCTTCAAAAAGCGAGTTAACTGGGCCTTTCATGCTAGCTAGCTTTGCACCACTAATTGTGCATCTTTTCGTATGAAAAAGAGCTTAAACCGGAGCCTATGTAACAACTGACTTAGCTAGTGGCTTTACACATAGCAATAGTAGCTATTAACGAAGCAAATTCATTAATGGCAGTAGTGGCCGAAGAATAACAGGCGCTAAACAAATATATTCGGCTTTTCAGCTCATTGTTTTGCGGTTTAAAGTCAATTAAGACTCGGTAGGCGCTATATTTGGTAAGTGTTAAGATTGTTAACATTAAGCTGAATGGTGGAGAGAGAGGGATTCGAACCCTCGGTACCTTGCGGTACACACGCTTTCCAAGCGTGCTCATTCGGCCACTCTGACATCTCTCCAAGATCAATCTACAAAACGCGGGTAGCCTGCGTTTTTGGGCGGTAAATTATATCAGTTAATTCAGCCCGTTGATTTATTTATTACAACTGTGATTCCAATTCATCCCAACGCTGGTACTTGGCTTGTAACTGCTCATCTATAGATGACAGTTCATTCATTTTGGTTTTTATTTCTTCTCGATCTGCTGTATGAAACTCTGCTGTACTGGTTAATGCTTGCAGGCTTGCTAGTGCCGTTTCAAGCTCTTCAATTTGCTTGGGTAGCTCATCCAGTTCTTTTTGAATTTTAAAGCTTAACTTTGGTTTTTTATTACTCTTAGCTGGCTGCTTGCTTTCGCTAATGACTTTTTCAGCTGGCTCTACTGAACTACTGTCTTTAATAATTTTCGCCCAGTTAGGTAATTCCCCAACATAGTCGGTAATAATGCCATCACCTTCAAAAAACCAAAAGTTAGTCACCACATTTTCTAAAAACTTACGATCATGACTCACCAGTAATAATGTTCCATCGTAGTCAACCAAAAGCTCTTCCAGAAGTTCTAGTGTTTCAACATCAAGGTCGTTAGTTGGCTCATCCATCACAATAAAATTCGCTGGTTGGCTAAATAGCTTTGCCAATAAAATTCTATTGCGCTCCCCACCTGATAAGACTTTTGCAGGTGATCTTGCTCTTTCTGGGGCAAATAAGAAATCACCTAGATAACTAATAATATGTCTATCACGCCCATTAATGGTGATACTTTCACGACCATCTGATACCAGATCAATCACTGTTTTTTCTAAGTCTAATATATCTCGGTGCTGATCAAAGTACGCGACTTTTAATTTCGTTCCATGTTTAACCTGGCCTGAGTCTAATTCAATTTCCTGCAACAAAGCTTTAATTAATGTGCTTTTGCCAATACCGTTTGGCCCCACTAGGCCGATTCGGTCACCACGCATTAGCCGGCAAGAAAAGTTATCGACCATTTTCCGCCCATCGTAAGCAACTGAGATATCTGTCGCCTCTATAACTAACTTGCCTGACTTCTCGCCTGTTTCTACCTCAAGCTTTGCCGGCCCGGCTAAGTTCCTACGATCAGCTCGTTCCCTGCGTAGTTGTTTTAAGGCGCGAACTCGGCCTTCATTTCGAGTTCTTCTGGCCTTAATACCTTGCCTAATCCAAACCTCTTCACGTGCTAATTTTTTATCAAACTCTGCATTTGTTTTTGCCTCTGCTTCCAGCGCAGCTGCTTTTCGTTCAAGGTATTGCTCATAACTACACGACCAGCTGGTTAATTGGCCACGGTCTATTTCTATAATCCGCTTGGCTATGTTTTGTAGGAAAACACGGTCATGGGTAATACAAACAACTGCGCCACGAAATGTAGCCAGTTGTTTTTCCAGCCAAACAATGGTCTCCATATCGAGGTGATTGGTCGGCTCATCCAGCAATAGCACATCGGGTTCAACCACTAAGGCACGCGCCAACCCTACTCGGCGCTTCCAGCCGCCGGACATTTCATCTATTTTTTTCTCCGCTGGTAAATTTAAACGGCTTAATACCGAGTCTACACGTTGCTGTAACGACCAACCATCTAGCGCTTCAAACTGGTGTTGTATGCGACCTAAGGCCTCTAAATCCACCTCTGGGTCTAGCAACATATCATGATAGCGGGCAATTAAATGGCCCACCTCGCCCAAACTGTCCGCAACGGCTTCATAAACAGTTGCCGCATCGGGTAGTTTAGGAGATTGTTCAAGTGTGGCGACAACCACACCAGCTTGACGCCATACTTGACCAGAATCAGCGAGCACCTCACCGGCTAACACTTTTAGTAAGGTCGATTTACCCTCGCCATTACGGCCAATTAAGCCCACCCGTTCTTGCTCGTCTATTTGTAGGCTTGCTTTATCTAACACCGGCTTTAAACCGAACGCGACACTCACATTTTCAAACTTAAGTAATGGCATATTTATACGTCTTGCAGAAACTTTCTTAGTAAATTAAAGGCCAGCGCCGATGCGACTGTTTGTTGCCGTACTGCTCTACCCCACACCTCTTTGCTGTTGGAGATTGAGCGTTGATTGTCAGCCACTGCGGTATAAACAGCGACCGTAGTATCGTTAATTTTTTTATGCATTTGCACAAGGCTTAAGCTGGCTTTGTGTCGGCTATGGTTTTTTTCCGCCACCGCCTCCACCAGTGTTTCACTGATCTCTTCCTGTTCAGCGTCAAAATCTATTGTTAAAGCGGATACCTGTGGGTAAACCAACGATTGAAGCAACCAATCTGCCTGACACTGACGAGCAATATCGCCTTGAGATATCGTTTCAATCAGGCTTAAGGTTTGGTGCTTTTCGCTCATCAATTGAGCCACGCAATCGGGTAGATTACTCACTGACTGATCTAGGCCATCTACAGCAAAAACACTTCCACGTAACGCGCTATTAACCTCATCGAGGTAGGGCCGAATGTTTTCTTCGCTATAGTGCTTAGGAAACAGTAGCTTCAACTCATTTTCTGGCATCCCCGCCCTAAAGCTCACGCGTATATCATCGGCAATGCTTAAGTCATTCACTGCTTGTTGAATATCTGACTCACCCATTCCCATGCTTCTAAAGGTAATTAACCGTGGCGCCTCCACTGCAAACTCGCGCTGTAAGTCATCCAGCAAAAAGCTATCTATCATCTGCTTCATTTCATAGGGCACACCCGGCATAAAATAAAAACGGCAAGTACGCCCTAGTGATGTAAAGCCGGGGGCAGTTCCCCAGCGATTATCAATACGCGTTGAATTTTTCGGCAACATCGCTTGCTTAGCATTAACATCCGCCATTGGGACATTTAGCGTGGCAAAAAACTCACGTATCATTTCTAATGCCTCCGCGTCTAACTCAAGCTCCAAATCAAACGCTTTAGCAAAGGCTTCTGTTGTTAAATCATCTTGTGTGGGGCCTAAACCACCTGTGCATAAACAAAGGTCAGCCATGGCATCGATTTCTTTAAGTACCTGCACCAATTCTGCCAAATCATCAGCCACGGTAATATGTCTGATAACATCAAAACCCAGAGTACGGCACTGGTCAGCTAAAAAAGCGGCATTGGTATCCACCAATGCCCCGGTAATCACTTCATCACCCTGTGAAAAGATGACGACTTTAGGCGCCTCTACTCTATCCATCAAATTGAATCCTATAACTAGTGAACTTGCGTATATTTAATACTCCTGTATCAAATATCAGATACTGCCCTTTTATACCCATCAGCACACCTTCAATTTCAGGTGTCTTATCAAAATTAAAGGAACTTACTTTCGTTGGGTACTCAAGAACTGGATAGTGAATGTCTACTGGTTCAACATCCTTAATAAACGTTATATCGCCGTCTTTATTAGCTGCTTGTATCGCGCTTAATTCACTTTGCGCTGCTTCAATGAGCCGATCTCTTTCCTCAAGCAAGTCTTTTGACTCAGCAAGACCTTTTAGCATTTTTCGCCAATCTGTTTTATCCGACACATGTTTTTTCATGGCCATTTCAACTTGACCTGATTGCAAGCGCGTTTTGACTTTAAAGATAGGTAATGCTTGCGTTGCACCTTGATCTATCCAACGGGTAGGTATTTGTGTGTGGCGCGTGATACCCACTTTTAGGCCAGACGAATTAGCCAAGTAAACAAAATGGTCTTGAAAGCAAAACCCTTCACCCCAGCTCGGTTCTCGGCACGTACCTAAATGATAGTGGCACGTTTCAGGTTTCATAATGCATAAATCGCATTGCGCTAATTTAGTCATGCAGGGGTAGCAAAAACCCTGGCTATAACTTTTCTTGGTTTTCTTTCCACAGTGCAAGCAGTTGATTTCACCTTGATAGGTTAACTTAATGGTTTTTCCCAAGTAGGGGTTTAACTGAATCAACTCATCACCAATGGGTAATGCATACTCAACAGGCTCTGATAGCTTGCTGAGCATTTTCTTTATATGGCCTTCAATCATGCTTTATATCCTAATTCAATGAAGCTCAACCCTATACTAAAGAGTTTCAGAGCAACTTTTTCTGGTGTCTACCTATCGATTATGACGATAGGAAATCGAACGTTTTATCTAAGTAATTTGCGTAATCGGTAAAACCGTGATCACCGCCCTCAATCACTACTTGCCGACTGCCTTGGTAATAATCCACGCCTTTTTGAAAGTCTAAAACCTCATCCCCTGTTTGCGTTAACAAAAGAAAGTTTTCAGCATGGGTCAGTGTCGGCACGTGCAGCTTTTCCAGTTCGCTCAAATGCTCTTCAGTAAAGTCAAAAACCTCACCGGTGTGATAGTTTTCATTCTTACCTAACACATGCCGTAGTAGCACCTGAGCATCTACTGCTGGATTAATTAGTACTGCTTTTTTATTATACTTCTCACTCAAATAAGTGGCATAAAAACCACCCAATGAACTACCAACCAGCCCCCATGGAGTGTCGCCTAAGCTCGCGATATGCGACTCAATGATTGACATTGCTTGAACAGGAGAAGGCGGTAAATCGCAAAGGAACACAGAGTCCTCATCAAGTTGCTCAATATAGTTTTTAACTAACTGCGCTTTAAATGAAGCCACCGAACTACAAAAGCCATGTAAGTAAATAATATGCACGAATCACTCGCTAATAAAAACAATCCGTTAGGATAACCGACCCGTTGCAGGCCCGCCATCATTAACGATCAGTTAGTTATATTAATGGTTACTTTCAGTTTCTTTAGATACCTCACCATACTCTTCAATAAACGCGTCTTCAGGTAATGGTTTGTTAATCAAATAACCTTGAATCAGGTCACACTTATGTTCAGCTAAGAAGTCGTACTGTTCCTGCGACTCAACACCCTCCGCAACCACTTTCATACCTAAATTATGCGCGAGAACAATCATACCATCTACAACAGCCATATCTGCTTTATTCGCAGGTATTTCTTTTATGAATTCCATATCTAATTTCAAGGTATTTGCCGGTAATTGTTTTATATAACTAAACGACGAATAGCCTGTGCCAAAATCATCTATAGAAATACTCACACCCATTTCTTTAATTTCATTCAATTTCCCTAACATGGCATCAACATTCTCTAACACCATCGTTTCGGTAACTTCTAGCTCCAAATACTTCGGCTCTAACTCATACTTACTCAAACAAGTATTTACCAAGGTCACAAAGTTTTCTTCCGCCATTTGCACCGCCGATACGTTAACCGCTACCGTGCCATAGTAAGCACTCTCAGTTTGCCATTTTTTAGCGGTAGCACAGGCTGTATCCAACACCCATAGGCCAATTTCTTTGATCAAGCCCATCTCCTCAGCAACCGGTATAAACTCAGCTGGTGACACCATACCTCTTAAATGATGCTCCCAACGAACCAAAGCTTCTGAACCAACAACAAGACCCGTTAACGTGTCTTGTTTAGGCTGGTAGTACAACGATAACTCATTATCTGCCAACACTTTTCTTAGCTCAGCTTCTATACGCAGTCTCTGTTCTAATACGTCACTCATGTCTTGCGTATAAGTTCGGTAGGTATTTCTACCAGCTGCCTTCGCTGTATACATGGCGGTATCTGCATTTTTCAACAAGGCATCTTTTGACAAGCCATCATTAGGATACATGGCAATACCAATACTCACACCAGCAAACACTTCATTTCCAGCTAAGTTAAAAGGCTCCTCTAATACAGCTAGCATTGATTTAGCCACCTGGTCTGGTGTTAGTTCACCCTTCACATCGCTCAATACAACAACAAACTCATCACCACCAATTCGCGCCAACATATCGCCTGATCGAATACAATTCTTTAAACGTCCAGATAATGCTTTAAGAAGAATATCACCCGCTCCATGCCCCATGCTATCGTTTATATCTTTAAAACGGTCAAGGTCGATAAAAAAGATAGCGACCTGTGTTTCTGTTCTTTGCGCGTGTTCAAGTTCTTGCTGGAACTGTTCAACAAAGGCCGCTCGATTGGGCAACCCTGTTAGCGCATCTTTATACGCTAATTTATGTACATGTTGATCAGCAGATTGTTTAGCTAACAACCGCTTTACTCGCTGCCTTAGAACCGATAAATTGATGGGTTTAGGAACAAAATCAGCGGCACCACTTTCAAATGCTAAATCTACAGATTTTTCACTTTCTAAAGCCGTTGTAATCAGTACCGGAACATTTGCACCACCGGGTAAAGCCTTAATCTCCCTACATGCCTCAAAGCCGTCTTTAATAGGCATCATCGCATCCATAATAACCACGTTAGGTCTTAGTATCTGAAACAATCTAACCGCATCTCGACCATTTGCCCCTAACTCCACTTGATAGCCTTCTCGCTCTAGCACACTCGCAACAGTCATTCGTGTACTTTGGTCATCATCAACAATTAAAACAACTTCCTTCGTTCGTTTTGTTTGCCCCCTTGATGATATTTGCAACGTGGCTAGCCTGCTATTTAATGTTGCTTCAACTAGCGAGAACTCATGCTCTAAACGGTCAACCAGTAATGCAATAGTATGCGCATCAGGCACTTTTTGAGACCAAATATTTTCTATATCCAAACAAATAGATACGAGACCTTCCGCACCCAAATTACGAGAGCTTCCTTTAATTTTATGTGCTAGATCTAGGCATTTAGTCGTATCACCGGCTTCCATCGCAGCAGTTAAGGTCACGATATAAATCGGGCAGTCTAATAAATAAGACTGTACAATTTGTTGAACCCCACTCCCTGTGTTAATAACTAGTTCTTTAAAAACCGAATCACTAATCACTGAGCCATCAGAAACTTCCAGCTCAATATCAGAGAAATGCTCATCATTTAAAGGGTAGCCAAGCTCTTTTTCAAGTTTCGCCAGCAAATCCGGCAATTGAAATGGCTTTAATAAATAACCACTCATGCCACTATTAATACATTGCTCAAGCTGATCTTCCTTATCTTGTGCTGTTAACGCGATAATGATGGGTTGTTTAATGCCCGCACCTAATAAACGAATGGCTTGAGTGGCTTCATAACCATCCATAACGGGCATATTACAATCCATCAAAACAAGGTCATACGTTTTTTCTTTACAGGCTATCAAAGCCTTTTCACCATTATTAGCAACATCGGACCCGATACCCAGTTCTTTAAGCATTGCCGTTGCTACCAGTAAGTTGGTTGCATTATCATCAACAACAAGCACCCTCAAACTTTGCAGCATCTCGTGAGGTTTAACCTTTTTCTCAAGATGTTCTTCGTCACGACCTTTGCCTTCAGAAAATATATCGACTAATGTCATTCTCAACTTTGCATAACGCATAGGGCGATCTATTGAGCCTGAAAAAAGTTCACCCGAATCACCAATAGAGCTTACCCTGCTCCCAAATCTCACCATTGGAATGAGTTTTGTATCGGCAAACACCTCATTCTTTTTAAAACTCGCAAGGAAAGCACTCATATCACCTGAGCTGTAATCCACATTGAATAAACAGACATCTGGAAGTCCTCTAGAGTCTCTCTCAAGGTTTAGGTTTAGCACGGCTTCATCTAAGCTATCAACCACTTCACATTCCACTCCCCAAGACCCCAATATACCTTGGAGGTATTTTTTTGTTGAATCAAACGACTCAACCAGCAAAACTCTTTTACCTGCTAACAACTCGACTTCTTCGGCCTGCTCTTCAAGAGTTATCTCATGAGCTTGCATTGGAAGTAGCACTTTAAAACACGAGCCTTTATCCACCTCACTCGTCACAGCAACAGAACCACCCATCAATTCTGTCAATTGGTTAACAATCGTCAATCCTAACCCTGTTCCCCCATATTCATTTGAATTTTCTGCACTCACTTGACCAAACGGCCTGAATATATCGGTCAATGAACCCTCAGGGATACCTATACCCGTATCTGTAACCGCAATCTCAATCATTGCTCGACCCTTGGACTTAGACACAACGCTCATGGCGAGCGTAATATGCCCCATCGTTGTGAACTTAACGGCATTGCTTAATAAATTACCGATAACTTGTCGGATTCTAGTGGCATCAGCACGAATAAATAATGCAGAGTCTATTGGTAGATCTAAGCAAAGCTCTAGATCTTTCGCTTGAATTTTCTCTGCATATAACAGGGCTATTTGTTCCAGTAATAATCTCAGATCAAGGTCTTTTAGCTCTAGTTCAAAATGACCTGATTCCATTTTACTAAAATCCAACACGTCGTTAATCATCTGAAGTAAAGATTCACCCGACTTACTCGCCACCTCTAGATATTCATGTTGGTGTTCTGGCAAACCCATTTCTTTTAATAGATTAACCATCCCCAAAATCCCATTAAGGGGCGTCCTAATCTCATGACTAACATTCGCTGCAAAGTCAGATTTAATCTTAGCAATTTGAACAGCTTGGTCTCTCGATGACTCAAGCTCACTACTTCTTTTTTCAATCACCTCCATCATCTGATTGAATGATTCAGACATTTGGCTGAATTCAGCAGACGCGTCATAATCAGCTCTAAGCTCTGTTTCCCCTGAAGCTGCTTGAATCATAATAGACGAGAAGGCTTCTAACAGCCTAGTTAACCGCCTAGCTAGTAAACTGGTTAGGAGCGACAAAAAGAACGCGATAGTAATAATAATACCTATATTAGTAAAGAACATTGACGCTATAGAGGTTATAGCGGATGGACGATCGAATATAACCATCAAGTAATGTCTAGTATCCCCACCACTTTTGTTTATTTGAACGGTAAAATAAAATGCATGTTCAGTTTCTCGCTCAAGATTAACCCCTCGTCGACTATCATCTTGCCACCCACTAATTGACTCATAATCACTGTCTTTTTTTAACGAAAATTGCTCCTGAAATTCCTCATCAAACAAAATAATTTTTTGCAGGCTTTGAAATTCTTTAAACGATTTGAATGTGCGACTCAATAGTTCATCAATACTTCCTGAAAAAGGAATAAGCACTTGATTTGCTAATGCTGATGTAAGCGCTTCACTTTGGCTAATATATGCGGCACGCTCTTTTTCATATGCAACATAAGAGATTAAGCCCGACGAGACAACCGACAAACATATCGCACCCAACAAAAGGGCTCTATTTAGTTGCTGGCTAAATTTTTTTACATTCATAAGTCGTTAACGAATAGCTATCAAAGTCCATTTACTCCATGCTTGGCGCGCGGCCATACTATTTCAACTCATACACATATAATTTATATCATAGTTGAAAAGCTCAATATTAGTTTTAATACCAAACAACTAAAATTTCCGTCGGCAAGCACTTTGTACATCGTTATAATACCTTTCATTAATTCATTATGGAGTGACACATCATGTCATGGCTTTCAAACAAACCCATTCCCGTTAGCGAACGACTTATTGTTGCCTTAGATGTGCCTGACATCCCAAGCGCTAAGGCCTTAGTGAGCCTACTCGGTGATAGTGTTGTATTCTACAAAATAGGGCTTGAGCTATTTATGTCTGGCAATTATTTTGACTTGATTGATTGGCTCAACGAGCAAAACAAACGCATTTTCGTCGACCTCAAGTTTTTTGATGTACCCGCAACCGTTGGCCGTGCAGTTAAACAACTTAGTGATAAAAAGGTCGATTTTGTCACTATCCATGGCAACAATGCCATTATGCAAGCTGCCGCTGATCAGAAAGGCAGCCTAAAAGTTCTCGCGGTCACAGTGTTAACCAGCTTAGATCGTGGTGATTTAGATGACCTAGGATTTAAGTGTGATATTGAAGAACTGGTCACCTCACGTGCGAAACGGGCCATTGAACTCGGCTGTGATGGTGTTATTTCTTCTGGGCTAGAAGCACCTGGGCTACGAGAATCGTTAGGCAAGAATTTCTTGGTTGTATCACCCGGTATTCGCCCTGTTGATAATCGTCCTGAAGATGATCAAAAGCGTGTTGTCAGTGTTGAGCAAGCATTTCACAACGGAGCAGACCATATTGTGGTGGGCCGGCCTATTCGTGATGCAGAGGACCCTCGACAGGCTGCATTGGATATCCAAGATAACATTCGCGCTATTTTTAGCGATTAACAACTCAATAAAAGGAGACCATAATGGTTGAAAATATTAAGAGTTTTACCCAACCCATTTCAAAACTTGTTGAATTAAATACTCAACATTTTGATACGCTTATGCAAGCCCAAAAAAAAGCGGCCGAAGATTACCGTGCTCTGGTTCAGCAACGCATACAAAGCGCATCAGACATTAAAGACCCCGTCGCTTTAGCAAGTTTCGTCACCGACCAAATGGCCTTAGCTCAAAGTAACTATGAAAAAATGGTAGGTAATAGCCGTACAATGTTTGAAGCCATGACAGGCTATAACGCTGAAGTGATTCAGCTATTCCAAGAAAGCACCGCTCAGCTTAAAGAGGAAATAAAAAAAGAAACAAGCCTTAAAACTAAAAAATAATAAAACACATGAGCTCTTCCCAATAAAACATATTGGATGGCAACACAACGTAATGTTGCGCTGCAATATTAAATGTTTTATACTCTGTTTAACTTAAATAAACCTTAACGGAGAGATATCATGAACGACTTTAATGCTTTTTTAGCACCGATTACTAAATTAATTGAATTAAACAAAACTCAATTTGAAAAAATGGCAGCCGCTCAGCAAGAAGCGGCTAAAAATTACGCCGAACTTACTGAGGCACGCATCAAAGCTGCTGTTAACATAAAAGATGCTGAAGCACTTAATGCTTTTGCTAAAGAACAAGTTGAGCTAGCACAGTCTGGCCTTGAGAAAGTTGTTGCTGATAGCAAAGCTTTATTTGAAGATACAAAAGCTTATAACGAGCAAGTTTTAAACATCGTTAAAGAAAGCACGAGTGCATTAACACCTAAAAAATAAGCACTTTAGAGATAAGTCAAAAAGCCGTGGCCAGATGATCACGGCTTTTTTATGCTCGAAGCTTTATTTAAAATAGAAACTGCTCCTTATAAAAGTTAAACTAGTGATCTTAACGAATCTTACTCATTCGTCACTAAACAACTCAACTAATAAGGAGATTGCAAATGGCTTTAATTTCTCTACGCCAACTACTTGACCACGCTGCTGAAAATAACTACGGCGTCCCTGCTTTTAATGCTAATAATATGGAACAAGTTCATGCTGTGATGCAAGCGGCTGATGTAACCAATAGCCCCGTTATTATTCAAGGCTCTGCTGGCGCTAGAAAATATGCAGGCTCTTCATTTTTAAAACATTTAATTCTTGCTGCCGTTGAACAATACCCACATATCCCCGTTGTTTTTCACCAAGATCACGGTACAAGCCCAGCTATTTGCCAACGCTCTATTCAACTTGGCTTCACATCGGTGATGATGGATGGCTCATTAGAAGCCGATGGTAAAACGCCTAGCAGCTACCAGTATAATGTGGACGTCACTAAAAAGACCGTTGAGATGTCACATGCTTGCGGCGTGTCAGTAGAAGGTGAGCTTGGCTGTTTGGGTTCATTAGAAACAGGTGAAGCAGGCGAGGAAGATGGCGTTGGCGCAGCTGGCGTACTAACCCACGAACAAATGCTCACAGATCCTGAAGAAGCAGCTGATTTCGTTAAACAAACCGGTGTTGACGCACTGGCTATTGCTATTGGAACCAGTCATGGTGCCTACAAATTCACCAAGCCCCCTACTGGCGACACATTAGCGATCCAACGCATCAAAGATATTCATGCACGACTACCTAATACCCACCTTGTTATGCACGGCTCTTCATCAGTGCCTCAAGATTGGCTAAAAATTGTTAATGATTTCGGCGGTGACTTAGGCCAAACGTATGGCGTACCAGTTGAAGAAATTCAACAGGGCATCAAATACGGTGTACGCAAGGTCAATATAGATACCGACTTACGCCTAGCCAGTACTGGCTCTATCCGTCAACATTTAACAGAAAATCCTAAAAACTTTGACCCTAGAAAGTTTTTAGCGGTATCAACTGAAGCTATGCAAGGCATTTGTGAGGCTCGTATGAATGCTTTTGGAACATCTGGACAGGCTAGTCAAATCAAACCAATTGATCTTGAAGCGATGGTTCTTCGTTACGAATCTGGGGAGCTGAACCCAGTCATTAAGTAAGCACACGCCTACTGACACATCAGTCATCTAGTTGCAAAGCGACAAAAAATTGTCAATGTGCCAGGTTATTACCTGGCACTGCTTTGCCCTCTGATGACATCAAGCATTCTGGTTGTTTTATACCGCTCTCACTCTATTCGCCATCAAACAGTGACCTTCAAACTGTAAACTTAAATTTTCCACCTACAAATGTAGTCATTAATTAGCTTTTACTGAAAACTCAACTAATCTATAGATCATGTCTAAAGCATTACTCATCAAGTTTTCTTTTTTTATTTCACTGTATTTTTTATCTAGCTGCTTTCAGCAATCATCCTCATTAGAGTCCGTTATTGATCGTGGTGAACTGGTCGTTTTAACAAGGGTAGACCCAACGACCTATATGCTTAATAAGTCAGGCCCTTATGGGTTTGAATACGAACTAGCCTCTTTGTTTGCCGACAGCCTTGGTGTCAACATCCGTTTTACCTTTGCAGAAAATTTTCAACAGTTATTACAATTAACCACTAAGCAAGAAGCTGATTTTGTAGCCGCTGGGTTAAGCGTCACCCCTGGACGGAAAAATCAACTACATTTTACGCCGCCATATTATGAAGTCACACAACAAGTTATTTACCATAATCGAATACGCCGGCCAAAATCAATTTCTCAACTGACCAGCCCTTTCTTCGAGGTATTGGCCGGTTCTAGCCATGCTGAAAACCTTCGAAAAGTTAGCACCTCCCATCCAAAACTCTCTTGGCATGAAGTCAGTGACAGCACTGTTCTAGAGTTAGTCTCCATGGTTAATAATCATTTACTTGATTACACCATTGTAGATTCAAATCAATTTCAACTAATTCACAGCCAGTACCCCAATCTAAATATTGCATTTGATATATCCAAACCTGAAAAAATCGCTTGGGCCTTCCCCTTAAGTCAAGACCACAGCTTATACAATGAAGCCGTTAGATTCCTTGCTGAAATAAAGTCCAATGGCGTACTCAAGCAACTTCAAGATAAACACTTCGGTTACTCCAAACAGTTGAACTACGTTGGAATTTGTACATTCAGGCAACACGCAAAAAGTAGGCTACCAAAGTTGAAAGGGGTTTTTCAGCGTGCTGCTGATAAATACAAGCTTGATTGGAAGTTACTTGCTGCAGTCGCATATCAAGAGTCTCATTGGAATGAACATGCCATCTCCCCCACCGGCGTGCGTGGCATTATGATGCTAACAAAAGCAACCGCTAAACAGATGAACGTCACTGACCGCTTGGATCCTGAGCAAAGCATTAAAGGCGGTGCTCGCTATTTATCAACACGAATTAAAAAAATACCAAAACGCATTACTGAGCCAGATAAAACTTGGATGGCCCTCGCCTCCTACAATATTGGTTTCGGCCATTTGGAAGATGCACGCATTTTGACTCAACAAGAGGGTAAAGACCCTGACAAATGGGTTGACGTAAAACAACACCTACCACTTCTTGCAGAAAAGGAATGGTATAAAAAAACAAAGCATGGTTACGCACGTGGTAAAGAACCTGTTACCTATGTTGAAAATGTTAGACTCTATTACAACATGTTAAATCAACTTGAATCTAATCGTATAAAAGGTAAACAAAACCTACCTAGTAGCTACCCCGCTTTAAATAAAAATTTACCGGCTTTATAAGGCTCGCTTCATCCAGTCGATACAGTAGTTGAACACCTCCTGTTTTTCTGGTTCGTGATGTAATTCATGGTAAAAGCCTTGCCATATTTTTAATGTACATTTCGGGCCAGCACGCTTGGCAAATAATGCGCTCGCCTGATGACTGGTTAACCCATCAGCATCGCCGTGCATCACCAAAAGAGGGAAATTGACTAACGATGCCTCTTCTAATAAACGCTGCCCCTCGTTTAACATCTGAGTACCGAGTTTGGCTGAAATTTTACCGTGCATTAAAGTGTCTGTCATACGGCTTTCTAACAGTACCTTATCTCTAGTTAAAACTCGTGGATCTATTGCACTAGATAGTGACAAGGTTGGCCAAAATGATTGTACCAAACGACCCAACATCAACTTCCATTTAGGCGGTTCAAACGTCGGCTTAAATAAGGGTGAACTTAAAATGACACCTTTAAACTGACCGGGGTGTGACAAGGCATATTTGATCGTTAAAGTGCCACCCAAACTATGCCCATAAATAAAGTGAGGCTTCCCTATATCAATACCGGATGCTTTATACAAAAACCGATCAATATCTCGTATTATTTGCTGAAAATCATCACTATGACCACGTTGACCACCAGACTTCCCATGTCCGCGTAAATCAAACGAAACAACCTCAATACCACAAGATGTATAGTATTCAACCATGTCTTGGTAGCGACCACTATGCTCGCCTAAACCATGTATTAAACAAACCACCATCACCGGCTCATCATCAGGCTGCCACCTAACGGCATGCATAGGCATTCCATCACTAGCAAGCCATCTTGTTTCACTGTATTTTGCCATTATTTTCCTTGCGCTATGATCAACACAATTGCAATAACCTAGTAAGTCACCCTGATTAAGCTGATAACCGCCTTAAAGTATCCTATAGCCCTTTCATTTACGCCTTTTTTTAAAAAAAGCGGTTAATAACTCAGAACACTCCTTCGCCAGCACGCCCCCTGTCCACTCAACATGATGGTTTGCATAAGTAGCTTTAGTGAGTGATAGCGCACTACAAACAGCGCCCCTTTTTTCATCCAACGCACCAAACACAATGCGTTTAATACGCGCATGTTGAATAGCCCCCAAACACATCACGCAAGGTTCAAGAGTGACAAAAA
>OJDD01000006.1_pt1 | contig 111083 bp, 110 predicted proteins | sample 1592591 | NCBI WGS metagenome assembly OJDD01 (sample SAMN05416809, study PRJEB24817) | seawater metagenome | isolation source: Sea water | place: Canada:Atlantic | collected 2013-07 | reverse complement strand
TCAAGAGTAACGAGCTTCCTTTCGTGATCCGATTCCACAATTATTCACCTAACGCTTCGCTAAGTTGCACTTTGGCCGTAATGGAGTTTTGGGGTAAAGTGCCGAAGGCACCCCAAAACGGAAAGCAGGCCAAAGTGTCAACTTTAGCGTATTGTTAGGCCAGACTTTCCCGTACATGAAAAACATTTCCTTCTGGGTCATGCCCGTTACAAACAATAAAACCAGGCCCTTGCCACTGTTCAAAATCAATGCCACCGCCTAATTCCTGTGCCACCGACCTTGCTACCGCGATGCTGGAAACCGTAAAGAAGAATTTCAATGCTGAATCACGAGTTTTTGGCGGTGTATCAATGGTTATATTCAATGACCTATTTTCCGGGATGCGATGAATAACAAACTGAATATCTGGTGATTGAAGGACTGTTACGTCATCGGAGTCATGGAGCCGAGACATCCCAAAAATCATCTCATAGAAACTAGAGAGGCGCTTTTTATCTTTGACATATATAGAAAGACCAGCTCTTGCGGGACCAGACATAATTTCTCCTATTTACGATGTATTTAAGGGCCTAACGCCGCCATAAACGGCGTGAGCTTGCGAGCGTCCGGCGACCGAAGGGAGCGTATTTAATGGCTTTGTTAGATGCCACCTGCCTAGTGCTGCACTGCATCGAGTTCTTCTCTAGCTGCTTTAGCAAGTAACCCTCGATCAACACCTAAAACTTTAAATGCTCTTGGAATTACACCATGTTCTATAGAGGCTGCCACGATTATTATATGTGCTCCGAGTAAAGGACGCTCTTTATCTTTTTTCTTCAAAGCGTAAAGAGATTTCATTAAATTTTGTCCTGACGGCTGTGAATCATGAACAACTTTATCGGACTTTATAGGCTCTGGGGTAATTTCAATAGCTTCTTGAGCAATACTGACAGAACTTAAAGCCTCATCATATTGTACTTTAATCGCTTCTTGGAATTTCGCTGAATCAACCCCAAACTTTTCAAATGCACGCCTAGCCGTGCCGTCCTCCAGGTTAAGAGCAGAAAGCACAAAATGTTCGGCTCCTGGCTTTTCTTCACCCGCAATATTGGCCTGCTCATCTGCTCCTGGTATTAATTTTCCGATAGTTTTCATATCACGAAAACGAAGTAAGATACGTTTAAACATTATTTTTCCCTAGTTTGACTCTCGCATTTTTGATATGTGCTGCATGACGTTTATGAGCGGCTTGTTTTGAAACGCCTAGCGCTTCTGCTACATCAGACCAGCTCCATCCCTGCTCTATAGCTTCCTTCACAGCTTTACGCTCCAGTTGATCAGCAGCACGACGCATCGCTACTACAGCAGCAAGTACCTTTTCAGGTGTTTTCGAAGACGGTAATGATTTAATATCTGACATGCGTCAACTATAGTTGACAGAAAGACTATCGTCAACCTAAATTGACAACGATCCATGAAAGACAAGAGTGATAATGATGGGCATCTAACGCCCGAGCTCACAGGAGAGCGACCGAAGGGAGCGAATCCTGTGGAGCTGATTGTTAGCCATTTTTAATCTCAATATTCAACACGAGCCTCTTCAAGCCTTTGGAAGGAACGATGATTTTCACGCAACACATCATTTGCTAGTTGTTCTAGTTCAGCTGTTAACTGATTGAGGCCTGCTAGTGTCGCATGCCCTTCAGTAAAAACCTTTCTGTGCTCATCAGGAACATCAATTGATTCACGCAGGAATTTATTCGATTGAAGTTCGTGGCAATAATCTAAACAAGAACCCAAAAGTAATAGTTCGCTGCCCCTGGGATGGCTTAGTTTTTCCTCTGATATATTGAAGGCAATCGACACAATGTCATAACTTGATAAATCAATATTTTCGGTATCATATTTTAATGACTTCATAAGCCTACATGCTTTGCGCAGCCCACCATTAGTTTTGTTATCTTTGTGTTCTATCCATGCATTGTGAAGAAATGGAGTATTAGCCAACCTGCAAGGAACTGACTTGTCGAGTATTTTAACTCCACGATATATATCATTATTGGTCTCAACGTATTTATTCGTGTTGTACCAGTTAGACGGCACAACATCTACTTTTCTTGTTAATGAGCCACCCTCAATTGAAATAGACTTACTTCCATTTTTATCAATAGTTGCTTGTGGAAATGCTAATTCGAGGGAATATTCCGATTCTTTCCTCAGATCTAATAAGTCTTGTAAAGGATCACCTTTATATGGAGATACTGGTTCTTGAGGCTTCTCTAGCGAAAAAAACTTATCAATTAAAACTAATAGATCAATATCACTCTTTGCTTTTATATGAGTGTCATTAGTTACAGAGCCTTGATATTTATATTCACACTTTTCTGTAAGTCTATTTTCTAATTGATTACGGATACGCTCTCCTTGGGCATACGTATTCTTCGTGTACTCTGGGTCAATTGGCTGCATTGCCCCTATGACATACTTAACAGAATCAGATTGGGAAATATTGCGATATGTTTCATTTAAAAGTTTGGCTTCTACAATGTCTACATCTAGTCTGCGTTGATTAAGCCTATCTAATCGAGGCATTACTGTTTCTCCTTATTAAGTTCCATAGTCCCTACCGTAGTGCGGTGTCTGTCTGTGTAATATGAACCTGATGCTGATGAAGTATCTTCAGCAAATAGCAACTCACTAGAGCCAGAGTGATTCTTTAAATCAAGCTCGTCTGCATTAGGTTTATTATTGTATTGATACAGTAATCTATATCCAATACCATCTTCATGATAAATGCTTGCTGATATGCTTTTTGACTCAGATTGCGACGTTTTTGAATGAATTAATATTTTTGACCACGATTGAGATATAGATATCGTTGACACCCAGTCGTAATTAGCAGGCTCTCCATTTTTTAATATTGTATGGCCTTTACACTCCCAAGTTCCATTTAGATCAGGAACCAAAAGAACCTTTCTAAGCCAGTTTATCTTCCACAAATATTTATTAAATAGAAAATATAAACCTGCAAATATTCCAAACACAGGTACAGCAACAACTGGAGCAGAACTCCAGCCAGCATTAACTTCTAAATAGGCGACAATAATATCAGCTACATCTTGTAATAGCGGAGCTGTAGTAATTGCAATAAGAGCAAGAATAAAAAGAACTTTCTCTTTCGGATGTTTATCTATTGAATAATCATGCATTGATAGTTCCTTTATTGGCTAACAGTGTTAATAAGCGGAACTCATTATCCACGTATTAGTTGTATATAGATGGATAGGTTTTCCATGTATTTTCATATTAAATAGCAAACATGGAATATTAAAGCGATGATAAGCCTCTATGTAAATCGGCCGTTATATCGTCAACATTTTCCAAACCGACCCCTAAGCGTACTAGGGAATCGGTAATGCCTGCTTTGTTTCGTTCCTCTTCGCTTAGTCGCCCATGCGTAGTGGTTGATGGGTGGGTAATCATGCTTTTAACATCGCCTAAGTTAGCGGTGATGGAAATCATTTGTGTGGCATCGATGACTTTCCAAGCGTTTTCTTTACCACCTTTTACTTCAAAGCTGACGATGCCGCCAAAACCTGTCTGTTGTTGTTTGGCAAGTTCGTGCTGGGGATGGTTGGCTAGCCCTGTGTAATATACTTTTTGTACATTGGCTTGTTGTTCTAACCATTGCGCAACAATCAGCGCATTGGCGCAATGTTTTTCCATCCGCAGTGATAAGGTTTCTAAGCCTTTATGAAACACCCATGCATTGAATGGACTCATGGTGTGGCCTGCGGTGCGTAAGATGGGGTATATTTTTTCTTCTATGAGTGCGTTATTGCCAACAACTGCCCCGCCAACACAACGGCCTTGGCCATCTATATATTTAGTGGCTGAATGAACAACCAAATCGGCACCTAAGCTGAGTGGTTTTTGTAAGGCGGGTGTGCAATAGACATTATCCACCACTACTAGGGCATCGTTTGCGTGAGCTAATTTGGCCAATTTTTTTATATCAGCCACGTTACCCAATGGGTTAGAGGGTGTTTCTAAAAAAAATAACCTTGTATTGGCTTTAGTGGCTGCCGCCCATGCGTTAATATCGTCTAGGTCAACAAAGGTGGTTTCTACAGCAAATTTTTGCATGATGTTTTTGAACATCAACGCGGTATTACCAAACACACTGCGCGAACAAACCACATGATCACCCGCATTTAAAAGGCCTAGGCAAACTACATTAATAGCAGCCATACCAGATGAAGTAGCCATGGCCCGCTCGGCACCTTCCATTATGGCTAGGCGTTGTTCAAATGCCCTAACGGTTGGGTTGGTAAAACGTGAATAAATATTACCCTCGGACTTGCCTGAGAAACGCTCGAAGGCCTCTTGAGCACTTTCAAACACATAGCTTGAGGTTGGAAAAATTGCATCGCTATGCTCATTTTCTGGCGTTCTATGTTGGCCAGCTCTTATACCTTGCGTTTCTATGGAGTAATGTTGCCAATCGTTATCTGACATTTGCGAGCCTTTTAAAGTTAATGAGCATTATGTAATTCAATGACGGTTGGGTCTAAATCATTCATGCTTTTTTGATCATCTGAGCGGTTTAAGCCCTGCTCTTTAAGGTATTCATCACTCACTGTGCCGGTGACATATTTTTGATTAAAACAAGCAGCATCAAAGTCAACAATGTCTGGATTGCGCTTTCTAACCGATTCGAAAAGATCGTCAAGTTCTTGGTAAATTAACCAATCTGCACCTATCGCTTGCTCTACTTCTTCGGTGGTTCTGTCATGGGCTACTAACTCATCTACCGCTGGCATATCAATACCGTATACATTGGGGTAACGTACTGCCGGTGCGGCGGAGGCAAAATAAACATTTTTTGCACCAGCTTCCCTTGCCAGTTTAATAATTTGGCCAGATGTTGTGCCCCGAACGATAGAGTCGTCCACCAAAAGAACATTTTTGTCTTTAAACTCTAGGTCAATAGCATTAAGTTTACGTCTGACTGAGTTTTTACGTTCTTGCTGACCAGGCATAATAAAGGTTCTGCCAATATAGCGGTTTTTAATAAACCCTTCTCTAAATTTCACATCGAGCATATTCGCTAGTTGTAAGGCAGATGTTCTACTGGTATCAGGTATAGGTATCACCACATCAATATCGTGATCGGGTCTAATTCGCATAATTTTTTCAGCTAATTTTTCACCCATTCGTAAGCGTGATTTATACACTGAGACGTTATCTAAGATCGAATCGGGACGCGCTAAGTAGACATATTCAAATATACACGGGGTTAAACGATGGTTTTCGGCGCACTGTTTGGTATGTATAACCCCACCTTTTTTGATAAAGATGGCTTCGCCAGGAGTAATATCGCGAATTAATTTAAAGTCTAAGGTGTCTAACGCAACGGATTCGGAAGCGATCATATAATCACTGCCCTGATCTGTTTCACGTACGCCAAAACAAATAGGTCGAATTCCGTTCGGGTCGCGAAAGCCAACAACGCCAAAACCAGTAATCATTGCAACAACGGCATAAGCACCTTCACAACGCTTATGCACCGCTTCTACGGCTTTAAAAACGTCTTTTTCATTAAGCTTTAATTTACCTAATGCTTGCAACTCATGGGCAAAAACATTCAAAAGAATTTCAGAATCTGAATTCGTATTGATATGACGCTGATCTTCAATAAACAGCTGTCTTTTTAGTTCAGCTGCATTGGTTAAATTGCCGTTATGCGCCAAGGTAATACCAAAGGGTGAATTCACATAAAAAGGCTGTGCTTCGGCTGAGCTTGAACACCCTGCTGTCGGATAACGTACATGGGCTATCCCCATATTCCCCTTTAGCTCTAGCATGTGGCTGGTTCTAAAAACATCGCGTACTAGGCCGTTAGCTTTTCGAAGATGCAGCTGACTACCTTGACACGTGACAATACCAGCGGCATCTTGGCCACGGTGTTGCAACACGGTTAATGCTTCGTACAATTCTTGATTAACATTCTGATGGGCAACAATACCCGCAATTCCACACATATTTAATTCTGCCTTTTTATAAACCTAATATGAAAAATACCCACTAACGTCTTCGGGTATTTGCTCTCGTAACCAAATAGAAAATTCTTGGAAGGGACCAATCAATGTTGATTCAACCCACCATGGATCTTGTGGTAAGGGCGTTAAACCGGCTAATAAAATTAGTACGGCAATCACCACCATTCCACGCGCAATACCAAACAAAAAACCGGCAAACCTATCGGTACCTGTTAAGCCCGTTTTATCCACAATTTGACTGATCAAATAGGACAACATTGAACCTAATATTAACGTTAGTAACAGTAAGATAATAAATGCCGCAGCGATTCTTACTGAGGGTACGTCTATGAAGTCTACAAGGTAGCTTGAAAACGGCTGACAAAACCTAATACCAACACCGATTGAAATAACCCAAGTACCCAGCGAAAAAGCTTCTTTAATTAAGCCTCGGAATAAACCAATGAGTGCAGAAACAAAAATAACGCCGATAATGACATAATCAACCCAAATAAAAGTATTTAAAACGTTAGTAGACACGGTTCAACCCTATGGGTATTGCACAACAATAGTATTAGGAAGACTCTGCTCTTTTTGAAGCCGGCTGTTTATAGCCTCGGCTTTTTCTTTACTTAGTTCTGGGCCAACTCTCACACGAAAAATATTACCCTTTTTAGAAGACGACTCTTCAACAAACGCAGTAAACCCCGCTGCTTTTAGTTTACTGGCTAAGGCATTGGCATTTTTTGAATCAGAAAAACTACCTACCTGAACAACCCAGGCAGAAAGTCCTTCTACTGTTTTTACCTTAGGCGGTTTAGGAATACTTGGTTTTGATACCTTGGCAATTTTAATACCGGACTCTTTAGAGATTGAAACCGTTGCTAAGCTGTCTTCTTTTTGTTCTGGCAAGGTTAAAATATTAGCGTCTTGCGCTGGCTCTTTTGGCGCCTCTGGAATATCGATGGTAATGATATCTGTATTGCTTGGCTTTTGCCCGATCAGCATCGGTAGAAAAATAACAACCAGTGAAATAAGAATGATGGCGCCAATTAAACGTTGTTTTAAAGGTTGTTCCATAAGAATTAACAGACTGTTATTGAGGAATATTTGAGCGCATTATAACGCTTCTAAACAAGCTTCTACCACATAAAAAGAGCCGAAACATATAACTAAATCATTGCTGTTAATCGTGCGCTTTACTTCCTGCAAAGCCAACTGAATTGAATCATGTTTTAAGCATTGTTGTGAGCACTCAACCGTTAAGTATCGGTGTAAATCCAATACCGGCAAAGATCGCGCTGACTCCAGTGGCGCAATATGCCATTGATCTATAAGACCAATAAACGGTTTAACCACCTCGTCTAGTTGCTTGTCGGCAAGAATTGAAAAAACAGCATGCACTTGCCCATTAACTTGTTTAGTTTTAATAAATTGCGCCAGCACGTTGGCAGATTCGGCATTGTGGGCTACATCTAAAAAAATATCGGGTGTTGATCTAATTTTTTGCAAGCGGCCCAATAACGACGCCTGCTGAAGGCCAAGCTCTATACTGCTTCTGTTAACCGGCACTTCTGTTTGAATATTTGCTAACAAACTAACAACTGCACTGGCATTTTGTATTTGGTGATCACCCTGTAAAGCCGGTAATGGATAATAGCCGGCCAGTGAATGCTTGGCTAATAAGCACCAGCGATTATGTTCAACCTGAACGTTAAAGTCTTTTGCTGCTAGGGTTAGCTGTGTGCCTAGTTTTTTTGCATACTCAAGCAAACTAGAAGGAACCGTTGCATCACCACAAACAGCCATTTGATTAGCCCGCAACACACCGGCTTTTTCTAACGCAATTTGACTACGATCATCGCCTAACCAATCAATATGATCAACAGAAATACTGGTAATTAGCGCCGCATCTGCATCGACTATATTAACGGCATCTAAACGCCCGCCTAAACCCACTTCAAGAATTTGGATAGCTACTTTTTGGTCTTCAAAAATATCTAGCGCAGCCAGTGTACCAAACTCAAAATAGCTTAAGCTGGTGGCTTGCCTTGCTGCGTCTATTTTAGCAAAAGAGCGCGTGAGTAAGGCATCCGCTACGGGCTTCCCATTAATTCTAATGCGTTCATTATAGCGTTTTAAATGCGGTGTACTGTAAACACCGACTTGATACCCTGCTGCAATAAAAATTGCTTCCAGCATGGCAACGCTAGAGCCTTTTCCATTCGTGCCAGCCACGGTAATGGTATAGGCAGAATGAGACGATGGCAGGCTTAATGTTTTATAAACACTGGCAACCCGCGTTAATCCAAGATCAATTTCTTTAACATGGCATTGCTCCTGCCATGTTAGCCAATCATCTAGTAAAGATGTCTCCGACAGCCCTGACACCACTCCAGTGCTTATGGCTGCTCTTCAGTATCGTCTGATACTAATTCAGCAACGGGTATCTCTACACTTTCTAGTACATGATGGCCTGCATGTAATAAAGAAAGGATTTCGGTGATCGTTTTACGCAATTCTCTACGGTCAACAATCATGTCTATTGCGCCGTGTTCTAGCAAAAACTCACTACGCTGAAATCCTTCGGGTAACTTTTCGCTCACTGTTTGCTCTATCACCCGCTGACCAGCAAAACCAACCAAGGCATTAGGCTCTGCAATGTGCACATCACCAAGCATCGCTAAACTGGCTGATACGCCGCCCATGGTAGGGTCTGTTAGCACGGAGATAAAGGGGATTTTTTTATCCGCTAATTGTGCCAATGCCGCGCTTGTTTTTGCCATTTGAAATAGTGAAAACAAAGACTCTTGCATCCGCGCACCTCCACTGGCAGAAAAACAGACCAATGGAATATTTGATTCTATTGATTGGTTAACCGCACGCACAAATCGCTCACCAACAACCGAACCCATAGAGCCGCCCATAAATGAGAAATCAAACGCAGCGGCCACAAGTTCCATTTCAAGCACCTTGCCTTTCATAACAATCAACGCGTCGGTTTCGCCGGTGGCTTTAACAGCAGAAGCATGACGATCTTTATATTTTTTACTGTCTTTAAATTTAAGCGGGTCTAATGATCTAACTTCTTGACCAATTTCTTCTCTACCGGCCTCATCTAAAAATGAATCTAACCGAGCTCGCCCACTTAAGCGCTCGTGATGGTCACACTTAGGGCACACATATAAATTGCTTTCTAAATCTGTTTTATAAAGAACGCTTTGGCAATTATTACATTTACACCATAAACCTTCTGGAACAGAGCCTTTTTTCTTGCCACTGAGTTGTATGCCAGACGGTATTAATTTTTCAAACCAGCTCATAAATCACCTAAATTTTATTATTGTGTGACAGCATCCATCGCTGTTCGCATTTCACTTAACAAACTAGAAATCCCTTGTTGCCCTTGAGTTTGATTGTCTAAGTGATCTGTAATGCAGTTTATCAGGGCACTGCCCACAACCACTGCATCGCCTATTTTAGCAATATTCGCAGCAATGTCGGCATTTTTAACGCCAAAACCAATCGCGATCGGTAAAGAGGTATGCTGCTTAATTTCTTTTATTTTTGTTTCAATCTCACCTAACTCTAGGTTCCCTGCCCCTGTGACACCTTTTAGCGACACGTAGTAGATATAACCTTTCGCTACAGCAGACACCTTTTTAATACGGTTTTCATGACTGGTTGGAGATAATAAGAAAATTGGTGCTAAACCGTGCTGATCATATGCGGCTATTAAATCGGCACTTTCTTCAGGCGGTATATCAACGGTTAACACACCATCAACGCCTGCTTCCGCGGCGGCGCTGGCAAACGTTTCATAACCCATAAATTCAATAGGGTTTAAATAGCCCATTAAAATAACAGGCGTGGTTTGATCGGTTTCCCTAAATGCGCGAACAATTTCTATGACGCCTCGCAAGGACATTCTGTTTGCTAATGCTCGTTCACTGGCGCGTTGAATAACAGGACCATCCGCCATCGGGTCTGAAAAAGGTACTCCAAGCTCTATGATGCTGGCACCTGCCTTCACCATTTCATGCATGCAATTAAGGGTAAAATCTGCGCTGGGGTCTCCCGCTGTAATAAACGGAACCAAGGCTTTTTGTTTTGAATCTTTTAATGCTTTAAAGCACTGATCTAAACGACTCATAGCTCAATTCCCTCTAGTTCTGCAATGGTAAAAATGTCTTTATCGCCTCGGCCTGATAGGCACACCAAAATGGTTTGATCTTTACTCATTGTTTTCGCTAACTTTATTGCATAAGCCACGGCATGACTGGACTCTAAGGCCGGAATAATGCCTTCTACTCGGGTTAATTGATGGAAGGCGGCGAGTGCTTCATCGTCTTTAATACTCACATATTCAGCACGGCCAATATCCTTCAACCACGCATGCTCGGGGCCAACACCGGGGTAATCGAGCCCAGCAGAAATGGAATGTGTTTCTATAATTTCGCCATTTTCATCGGCCATTAAATAGGTTCTATTTCCATGTAAAACCCCTGGTTTACCGGCATTTAAAGGAGCCGAATGTTGCCCTGTTTCCACCCCTAAACCAGCAGCTTCTACACCATAAATGGACACTGATTCGTCTTCAATAAAGGGGTGAAAAAGCCCTATTGCATTAGAACCACCACCAACACAGGCCACTAAAGCGTCAGGCAAGTGCCCTGTTTTAGCCATCATCTGTTCACGAGACTCACGCCCAATAATGGTTTGAAAATCCCTTACCATTGCCGGATACGGATGAGGACCTGCGACGGTACCAATAATATAATAGGTATTATCTATATTCGTTACCCAATCTCTAAGTGCTTCGTTTAGCGCATCCTTCAGTGTTTGCGAGCCAGAGGTAACCGCAACAACTTTAGCGCCTAACAACTTCATACGGTAGACGTTTGGCGATTGGCGCTGTATATCTTCTGCGCCCATATAAATAACACATTCAAGTCCAAGCCTTGCTGCAACAGTTGCCGTTGCTACCCCGTGTTGGCCTGCTCCCGTTTCTGCAATAATTCGGGTTTTACCCATACGCTTGGCGAGTAACGCTTGGCCAATCGTATTATTTATTTTATGCGCACCAGTGTGGTTTAAATCTTCTCGTTTAAGGTAGATTTGAGCGCCGCCCGTTTCTTTAGTTAAACGTTCGGCGTAATAAATAGGTGATGGGCGACCTACATAATCATGTAGATCAGCATCTAATTCGGCAAGAAAATCGGGATCGCGGATAAATTTTGCGTACGCCTTATTCAGCTCATCAATCGACTCCATTAAGGTTTCACCAACAAACAGGCCACCATATGGGCCAAAATGACCACGTTCATCGGGTAAATTATAATCTGTCACTACCGCTTGTTTTTTATTGTCACTCGTTGGCACGTTTTACCTCATGCATAAATTGTTTTATTAATAGGTGATCTTTCACACCTTTGCTTTTTTCTACACCGCTACTCACATCAACTGCGTACACATCGGTATTTTGAACCGCTTCATACACGTTTTGGGTATTCAGGCCACCGGCCAAGATAATGGGCAAGTTACTTTGTTTGGGTAGCAAATCCCAGTCAAACGTTTGCCCGGTACCGCCATATTGCGTGCTATCAAACGCATCGAGCAATAACCCAGATGCTGAATGGTAGGTATTCGTAATATCACCTAACTGGGTTGTCTCACGCATTCTAATCGCTTTTAAATAAGGCTTGTTAAAAGATGAGCAGAATGCCTCATCTTCATCACCATGAAACTGCAAAAAATCAAGCGAAAGCACTTTTAAAGCCTCAGAAACATATTCATAATCAGCATTAACAAAAAGCCCTACTTTGCTGATAAATGGAGGTATTTTATTAATAATCTTATGCGCAGTATTTATATTTATAAAGCGCGGGCTTTTATTGTAAAAAACAAAACCTAAGGCATCAGCGCCATAATCAATAGCCGCTAAAGCATCGTCCAGTTGAGTAATTCCACAAATTTTTACACGTGTTCTTAAAGGCATGTCTGTTTACTGACTAAGTTTTTTTCTATTGCATCACTAAATGGCATAAAGGCGTCCAAGTTATTTAGCCCGTATTCTTTGGGGTAGTACACCCCTTTAAAATACAAGCCATTCGGTAGCGCCGTAGCACCTGCTTGTTTACGGTCTTTTGCTTGCAAAACCTGTTGAGCAAATTCCGGAGGTTTTTCACCGGTTCCAATGGGTAACAAGGTACCCACAATATTACGCACCATATGATGCAAAAAGGCGTTTGCGATAATATCGATGATGATTTTATCATCGATACGTTTAATAACAATCGAATGCATCTGTTTTACTGGAGAGTTCGCTTGGCAACCTTGTGCTCTATATGAGGTAAAGTCATGAACGCCTAATAAGTAGTTCGCCCCTTGCTGCATAAATTTCTCATCTAATGGATTGAAAATCGTGGTGACATGATGCCGCCTTAAGGCCGATTTTACCCAACGGTTTAAAATTTCGTAACGGTAATAACGTGCTGCAGCAGAAAAACGCGCATGAAAATTTTCAGGTACCTCTTTAATCCAAATAATTCGAATATCACTGGGTAAGTTAGCATTTGTGCCAAACACCCATTGATGCATTTCTCTGTGTTTATTAGTTTCAAAGTGAACCACTTGCTCAAAAGCATGTACGCCAGCATCTGTTCGCCCAGCACAGACAACCGAAACGGGGCCAGAAGCCAGCAAAGACAACGCTGTTTCTACTTTTTCTTGAACGGTTTCTTGGGTATTTTTTTGTCGCTGCCAACCATGATATCGAGTCCCATCATATTCAACCCCTAACGCTAGCTTCATAACGGTATATTAGTTAACAAAGGCGAGCATTACGCATCAGTGCTTTCATGTCACGCACAGCTACTTCTAAACCGGTCATCACCGCGCGGGCAATAATGGCATGGCCAATATTCAATTCGACTATTTGTGGGATTTTAGCAATTGCCTCCACATTATGATAATGCAAACCATGCCCTGCATTCACTTGCAGCCCTAGGCTATCAGCATACCTAGCAGCACTCACAATTCTGTTGTACTCACTGTCTTGCTCAGACTCGTTTTTTGCATCAGCATAACAACCTGTATGTAACTCAAGCATGGTGGCTCCAGCTTCTTTTACCGCATCAATTTGTTCTTTATCGGGGTCAATGAAAGGCGACACTAATACCCCCGCAGATGATAAAGATGAGCAAGCCTGTTGTAATCGCTCGAAGTTGCCAGAGACATCCAAACCACCCTCTGTTGTTAACTCTTCCCTCTTCTCTGGCACTAAACAACAGGCGTGTGGTTTTACTTGGCAGGCAATATCAATCATTTCACTGGTAACGGCCAGTTCAAGGTTAAGTCGCGTATGAATGTTTGATGCAATAGCAGTGACATCGTGATCTTTAATATGTCGCCTATCTTCACGTAAATGAATAGTAATACCATCAGCACCTGCTCGTTCGGCTATAAAAGCAGCATCTAACGGAGAGGGGTACTCGGTACCACGCGCGTTTCTTAACGTGGCTACATGGTCAATATTAACGCCCAGTAAAATAGAATGTTTGTTCATAATAAGAAGGTTAAAAAATTAAATAAATAGATCACGACTTTTTAGCATTTTACCATCCAACTGATGATCAATTAACCTTCTCATCAATCGCTTTGCTTGTTTAAGTTCAGTTTTATCGCTTAACACATTATTATTGAGGTTAATCAAGGTGCTACCTAAAACCGCATCGGGGTGATGATTAGATTCGAGCCTTGGCCCTTGTCCTGGCTCATAAAGGTAAGATTGATCAGCGTTAATGGGTCGATTTTTTTCAATATCCACATCGAGTACTAACCCGTAACCTATTTGTTCAAACAGGATTTTTTCAAACTGCCTAAGATGCGCTTCTATAGAGGAACTGGATGATAGTTTAATAATAGTGTCTTCAAATGCTTCAAATAAAACAGGGTGAGGATCATGTTTATGCAGGAAGTTTAATACTAATTCATTAACATAAAACCCACAGTACAAAGAGGCCCCTTGTAATTGCTTTATATTTACACTTTCATCAACACTGGTTAAGGTTTTAAGGTCATTTTTCCCAACCCATGACAAAGACAATAAGCGGAAAGCTTGTAGTAATGACCCATGTTTTGAATTTTTAGCTTTTGAGCCCCTCGATAAAATTGAAACAATGCCCTCATGTTTAGTAAAAACTTGATGGATTAGGCTGGTTTCTTTAAAGGCTTGGCTTTTTAGGATAAAGCCGAGTTGCTGTTCAACTCGACTCATTTAATATATTTTTTATGCGCAATCTCATCAAAACAACCGCGAGCTATTCAATCCCACGATAGCCTAAACTAATTAATTCACGCTCATTGTCAGACCAATTCTTTTTAACTTTAACCCAAAGGTTTAGATACACCTTTGTTTCAAGCATTTTCTCTATATCCAATCGTGCTTGAGTGCCAATCTCTTTTAGCCCAACTCCTTTATCGCCAATCACTATATTCTTCTGCCCTTCCCTTTCTACCCAAATAACGGCATAAATTCGCGTGATTTTTTCTTCTACTTTGTATTGATCGATACTAATACTTAACGAATGGGGTATCTCTTGACCTAAACGGCGTATTAATTTTTCGCGAATAATTTCTGTGGCCATAAATCGTTCAGAACTATCAGTGACCTGATCTTCTGGAAACATAAGATCACCCTCGGGTAAAAGCTTTAGCAATAATGTTTCAAATTCGCCAAGTTGCTTTCCCGTAAGCGCAGAAATAGGAATGATAGACTTAAAATCGTGTTCAAGACTGATCTTTTGTATAAATGGTAGCAGCGCTTCTTTATCGCTAATTTTATCAATTTTATTGATCGCTAAAACAACCGGCGCACCTTCGTTTTGTAGCTTTTCAAGAATCGAGATATCAATATCATCCCATTGCATATCATCTTTAACCCAAACAATAACATCTACGCCCATTAGGCTGGTATCCGCGGTTTTATTCAGGTATTTATTCAGCGCTTTTTTACCGCCTAGATGCATACCCGGCGTATCCACATAAACGACCTGTGAGTCATCGGTCGTTTTGATACCTAAGATTCTATGTCGTGTTGTTTGTGGACGCCTTGAGGTAATGCTTATTTTTTGACCCAATAAGTTATTTAAAAGTGTTGATTTTCCAGCGTTTGGGGCACCTATTAAAGCCACAAAACCACTTTTGAATGTTTTATCAGTCATTAAAGTAAACTCTCTAAGATTTTTGATGCAGCTTTTTGTTCAGCTTTTTTACGTGAACTGGCCGTTGCGTGAACAGCTTCGCTGAGGCCAGCAACCTCACACTCAACTTTAAACTGCTGGTTATGATCAAGACCGGTGGTGGAAACAACCGTGTACGTCGGCACCGCAACACCGCGTGACTGCAAATACTCTTGTAATTGTGTTTTTGGGTCTTTTGTCGCCGTATCTAGTGTTAATAATTCAAGCTGATCCTTAAGTACCATAAGCACCCATGAGCTTGCATCGTCTAAACCTTTGTCTAAATATATAGCTCCAATAATCGCTTCTACAGCATCTGACAGAATTGATGCACGGTGCTTGCCGCCGCTTTTCATTTCGCCTTGACCAAGCACCAGATCGTCACTTAATTTAAGTTTTTTAGCAATCGCTGCTAATGAATCTCTATTGACCAAGTGCGCTCTTAACCGACTCATTACGCCTTCATCTACCGCTGGAAACCGCTTGTAAATCTCGTCGGCAACAACAAAACCCAAGATAGAATCACCTAAAAACTCTAAACGCTCGTTGTTATTTTTGCCAATACTCCGATGTGTTAATGCCTGTTCAAGTAAAGCAAGGTCTTCAAATGTGGCACTTATTTTCTTTTGTAGCCTGCTAGCATCAAAGCTCAATATCTATTCCTATGTTTATTTAAAGAGGTACGTCAAACTGATCACTAAAGGAGAGAATAATATCAACATTGCCGAAATAGTCTTTACGTACTTCGTACTCTACTTTCATTGTGATTTCACCCGTAGAGCGACTAATTTTGGCATCTTTAGCGTTGATACTAGTGACCTGATTAACATCTAATTTTTTTCTAAGTAAACCCCTAATTTCCGACACAGACATATTTTTTATGCCAGGGTCATTCTCGAGGGTTTCCAGCGCCGTTTTAACCGCGAAATGCTCCATATATACGGGAAAAACTTTTAGTACACTCAATGTAATAATACCAATGATCCCTAAGACTAAAAGTAACCCTATAAAGGTTAACCCTTGCTGTTTTGATGACGTCATAACCTATTCCCCTTTTATAATTAATTAAATTATTAATGTATTGTAGAGCCGAGCCTTTTCCAATCAACACCGCTATTACTGGAATCCCAGTTCATCCAAATCATAAATGCCTTCCCCACTATGTTCTCTTCTGGGACAGTTCCCCAATAACGGCTATCGTTACTATTATCACGGTTGTCACCCATCATAAAGTAATGTCCTTCGGGAACAACGATCTCGCCTTCAATAGATGGCCGCTCACTCATAATCAATATATCATGCACTTGATCTGGCAATAGCTCGCGTTGCAGTAATGAGTTTGTCATCTTATCACCTTGTCCTACTCCATCATATAGACCCAATGGCTCCTGTGATATTTGTTGGCCATTAATATAAACATGCTTATCAAAATAACCCACTGTATCGCCCGGTAAAGCAATAACTCGTTTAATGTAGTCTAATGAAGGGTCTTTTGGATAACGAAACACCATAATATCACCTCGTTCAGGCTTCCCAACATCAATAACTTTCGTATTGGTAACCGGTAATCGCACACCATAGGAGAACTTATTCACCAAGATGAAATCACCAATTAACAGCGTTGGCATCATAGAACTTGAGGGTATTCTGAATGGCTCAAAAATGAATGACCGTAAAACCAACACCAAAAACAACACCGGGAAAAAAGACTTTGAATACTCAACTAAAACAGGTTCTTTACGATTACCCAAATTCTTTTTTGAACGCTGCAACAGCCAATAAACCGCAGATATTATTCCTGTTATAAAGGTCGCAAGAGTAAGTACGGCAGAAAAATCAAAATGCATTAGTCACTCCCTAGTTTTAAAACAGCTAAGAAAGCATCTTGAGGAATTTCGACATTACCTACTTGTTTCATACGTTTTTTACCGGCTTTTTGTTTTTCTAATAATTTACGTTTACGTGAAATATCGCCACCATAACATTTTGCGGTCACATTCTTCCTAAGCGCTTTAACAGAGGAGCGTGCAATAATTTTGGCACCAATCGCTGCTTGTATAGCAATTTCAAACATTTGACGTGGGATGAGTTCTTTCATCTTATCGACCAGCTCTCTCCCCCTATTTTGGCTAATTCCTTGATGAACAATCAGTGACAAGGCATCCACCCTATCCCCGTTAATAAGGATATCTAATTTAACTAATGGCTCTGCTTGGAAGCGTTTAAATTCATATTCAAACGAGGCATAACCTCGGCTAACCGACTTTAAACGATCGAAGAAATCTAACACGACTTCACTCATTGGCATTTCATAACTTAATGATACTTGCTTGCCCATATACTGCATTTTGGTTTGCACGCCACGCTTATCAATACATAAAGTGATAACACTGCCTAAGTATTCCTGCGGAACAAGAATGTGCGCTTCGATAATAGGCTCACGGATTTCATTAACGGTTGAAATATCGGGTAATTTTGCTGGGTTATCCACTTCAAGAATCTCACCATTATGCAATAAGACTTGGTAAACAACGGTCGGCGCTGTAGTGATCAAGTCTAGATCGTATTCACGCTCGAGTCGTTCTTGAATGATTTCCATATGCAACATGCCAAGGAAACCACAGCGAAAACCAAAACCTAGCGCATCGGATGTTTCCGGTTCATAATTTAATGAGGCATCATTTAGTTTTAATTTATTCAGTGCTTCGCGAAGGTTTTCATAATCATTCGAACTGGATGGAAACAAACCTGCAAAAACACGTGCTTGAACTTTTTTGAAGCCCGGTAATGAGGTTTCTGATGGGTTACTTGCGAATGTTATGGTATCGCCAACTGGTGCGCCATAAATATCTTTAATACCCGCCACCATAAAGCCAACATCACCCGGATATAGTGCATCAAGCACTTCTCTTTTAGGTGTAAAAACGCCAACTTGATCGACCAAATGTATATCGTTTGATGACATCATTTTGATCTTTTGTTTCTTTTTGATAACCCCATTAACAACACGAATTAAGGACACCACACCCAAGTAGTTATCAAACCAAGAATCAACAATCAATGCTTGTAACGGTGCATCTGGATCGCCTTTTGGCGCGGGGACATGTTTAACTATTTGCTCTAATACACGCTCAACACCTAGCCCTGTTTTAGCACTAATTTGTGGCGCATCTATTGCCTCAATACCAATGATTTCTTCAACCTCTTCAGCAACCCTTTCTGGCTCAGCTGAGGGTAAATCAATTTTATTTAATATCGGTAATACTTCTAGGCCCAATTCAATAGCGGTATAGCAATTAGCAACACTCTGCGCCTCTACCCCTTGGGCAGCATCAACGACCAGCAACGCACCCTCACACGCCGCTAAAGAGCGCGACACTTCGTAAGAAAAGTCCACATGACCGGGCGTATCAATAAAGTTAAGCTTATAAGTTTGACCATCGTCCGCTTTGTAATGCAGCGTAACGCTTTGCGCTTTAATGGTAATGCCTCGTTCTCGCTCGATATCCATCGAGTCAAGCACTTGCTCCTCCATTTCACGTTCAGTTAATCCACCACACAGGTAAATTAAGCGATCGGCTAGGGTAGATTTCCCATGATCAATATGGGCGATAATAGAAAAATTTCTAGTTAAACTGATGTCAGGCACACTTTTTCTCGTCAATCTTGGTCGAAGACCGTGAATTTGTTAACCGCATTAGAAAGCAATCCAATTAACTTAGCTAAAACGCCGCAAATGCGGCGTTTTGTATTATTGCTGACATTGTACCTATTATTTTTTCAAAGCGAGGAAAATTGGGTTGCCTTGTCGATTAATTAGCACAGAAATAAACTTCCCATCACCCATTTTTTTGGCTAATTTCTTGAGATGCTCAATATTTTTAACATTTTCCCCATCCATTTGCATAATCACATCACCTGGACGAATACCTGCTTTTGAGGCTACTCCGTTAGCAACAGACTCAACAATCACACCATGTTTTGGTATTTTTAATTCATCGCGCTGCTCTTTAGTTAAGTTTTTAACAGACATCCCCAGCATCATATTAGCTTTTGAAGCTTTCTCTTTCTTTGCAGGGCTTAATGTATCTCCTGGGAGTTTTTCTAAGGTAACCGTTAAGGTTTTAGCTTTTTTGTTACGAATAACCTTAACTTGTGCCTTCTTAGAAATATTTGCTGAACCGACAATGGGCGGCAATGCAGACGAACGACTGATGTTTTCACCATTAAACGCCACAATCACATCGCCTACTTGAATGCCGGCTTTTTCTGCTGGGCTATCTGGGATAACCTGGGCAACCAATGCGCCTTGCGGTTTATCCATGTCAAAGGACTCGGCTAGTTCACGCGTAACATCTTGGATGCGCACACCTAACCAGCCTCGTACAACATGACCGGAATCTTTCAATTGATGGCTAACATTCAAGGCGACATCTATCGGTATTGCAAAAGATAAACCCATAAAGCCACCTGAACGACTATAAATTTGTGAGTTGATACCGACAACTTCGCCATCTAGATTAAATAAAGGCCCACCTGAGTTGCCTGGGTTAATTGCTACATCTGTTTGAATGAAAGGGACGTAGTTTTCCTTTGGTAGACTGCGACCTTTCGCACTCACAATACCCGCGGTAACAGAACTGTCAAAACCAAAGGGCGAACCAATTGCAAACACCCATTCACCAACTTTTAGGGATTTAGATGAACCAAATTTCACCACTGGAAGGTTATCCGCTTCCACCTTCAACAACGCCACATCTGTGCGCTCATCACTACCAATTAACTCGGCTTTTAACTCTCTTCGATCTTGTAGGCGAACAAAAATTTCATCTGCATTTTTTATAACATGATGATTGGTTAATAAAAAACCATCATCTGAAATGATAAAACCTGACCCTAGCGAACGAGTCTCTTGCTGTCTTGGCATTTGCCCTTGGCGTCCAAAAAAGTGCTTTAGTAAATCACCATAGGGTTGGTTGTCTGGAAACTCAAAACCTTCTGGTAGTACGCTCTGTTGCTGATTTTTTTGAGTGGTACTGATATTAACGACTGCACGACTGTTTTTTTCAACTAACTCAGTGAAGTCGGGCAAGTTACTTGCCTGAACTTGGCTAAAGGTAAAAAACAATAATAGCGAAGTAATAATATATCGACGAAAGCTCATATACATAACAGGGTCCTTATTAAAACGGTTTAAAAAAAAATGGGGGTTGTTAAAGTTTTTTCAAGATAACCGGGTTGATTGTTTGTGGTTTCAAATAGTGTTGAATGAGGTATTTAATCAAATAATAGCAAGCAGCAAACCCAGCAATAGCCAGAAAAATAGTGAATAGTTCCCCCTCTAATTCGAGCTGTGGGCCTAGGTATTGCCCTAATAGAGCAAATAGAAACAGTGCACATAAGGGAGCAAAGTAGATCAACGCTGTTAGCCCAATAAAAATACTCTCTCCAATACCTATCAATACGTGATCGCCTTTTTCAAGCGGTATTTCCGAATACATTTTTAATTCAATCTCTTTAGCACCAAAAAATTTTGATAATATCGAGGTTGAACATGAAGCCGCCTCATTACATTGATGGCAACTCGAACTTTGAGTCGTTAACACACTCACCCAGTGTTGCTGAACCGATTTTACGATAGCTTGCTCTTCAATCATCTCTGCTCTCAAACATTATGATAAACCTACTGCTTTATACCTTGCCTTCTGCATCCATTCTTTAACACTAAAATCTTTTACATTCGTTCTGGTTTATATGCAGCGAAGGATTTCTAACAACGGCTCTTATATAGCCCAAACTTTGTGCTAATAACCTTGGGGGGAATTCGCTGTATTAGCTTTTTATCCACGTAATATTTAATGCGAAATTACCGCTCAAAAGTAGCTAATCGAGCGGGTGGTCTACGAATAGTCTCAACTAGCTCTTCATCTAAAGGCTCTTCACTCACAAATACTTCAATCGGCTCTTTCTGAATAGCCACGGTAAGCCCAGCATTAGTTGGCTCAGTTGAAAACACATTAATATCTGCAATAACGATCGTAAAAATAGCGACAGAGGCTGCTAAAGCTACCCCTATATATCCCTTATTAAAAGGCTTCTTTGACGCCGGCTCAAAAATGGTCGGTTCATCAAGCAATGCCGTTTGAACATTGAGTAAAAAAGACTCTTTTTGAACACTAGCATTGTTGCTTAGAGCTTCTCGAATAAGCGCATAGCGATCAAACTGATGAGCCAATACCTCATCACGCTCAATACATTCTAATAAGACTTCTGTTTCGGATGTATCTAACTCACTATCCAATAGCGATGAGATTTGTTCTTTATAAATATCGTTCATCCCTGTTCCTATATCTTATTGAATTTAATCCAGTAATGGTTTTAGAATTTTATCTACCGCTTCACGTGCTCTGAAGATACGTGAGCGTACAGTACCTACTGGGCAATTCATTTTATTCGCAATCTCTTCGTAACTCATGCCATCTAGTTCTCTGTATCTAATTGCACTTTTCAATTCGTCAGGTAAGTGTTCAATCGCCTGTTGAATCGTTTCTCTAATTTCTTCACTTAACAACAAATGCTCAGGTGTATCACCCTCTTTAAGCTTGAATGCATCCTCAAAATTCTCTGCATCATTAACATCCACTTCATAATTAGATGATCGTCGTGCCTTGGAAACAAGGTAGTTCTTAGCCGTATTAACAGCTATCCGATAAATCCATGTATAAAAAGCACTTTCACCTCTAAAGTTAGGTAACGCTTTATAGGTTTTAATAAATACCTCTTGAGCAACATCTTGCACTTCACTTGCATCACGTACATATCTAGCAACCAATTGAGTAACTCGCTGCTGATATTTAATGACTATTTTATCAAACGCTTTTTTATCACCCTTTTTAACCTGCGCTATTAATAGCTGGTCATCCTGATCAGACATGCACGCTCCTGATGGCCCGATCTAATAACGCTAACACCTGCCTTAAAGACAATGAGATCAACGAGTAGTTCAATTGTTGAAAAGAAAAAATCAATTTTTTAACAAATCCGTGTAAAGTAACAAAGTTTTTCTATTATGGCCTTTTAGAGCTAGTCTAATCAAATTTATTAATATGTCAGATAACACGTTCTCATATGACGTCATTATAATTGGTAGTGGTGCTGCAGGACTTGGGCTAGCGCTCTCGCTACCGAGTCATATTCAAATTGCAATCCTTTCGAAATTAAACATGTCCGAAGGCAGCACCTATTATGCTCAGGGTGGCATCTCTGCTGTTTTAGATGATGCTGATTCACTTGAGTCACATAAGATTGATACCATTAAAGCAGGCGCCGGCTTATGCCATGACGACATTGTCGACTTAGTTGTTTCTAACGGTAAAGCAAGCATTGACTGGTTGATGGCTAATAATGTGGAGTTTTCTACTCGAAAAAACGTGCGCTCTGATAACGAACTTCACTTAACAAAAGAAGGTGGGCATTCCTATCGGCGGGTTGTACATGCAAATGATTCAACAGGTAAAGCCGTGCAAGTGGCACTCAATGAGCAAGTCCTTAATCGCGATAATATCAAGATTTTTGAACACCATAACGTAATTGACTTAGTGACCCGTAAGGATGAAAAAACGGGTAAAAAAAGAGTCACCGGCTGTTATGTTTTAGATACCAAAAAAGATGCTGTCTTTAGTATGAAAAGCCCTTGTGTGACACTGGCTACAGGTGGTGCCAGTAAGGTGTATCTATACACTAGCAATCCTGATGTTTCCACCGGTGATGGCATTGCAATGGCCTGGCGTGCTGGCTGCCGCGTAGCCAATATGGAATTTATGCAATTCCACCCAACCTGTTTATTTCACCCCGAAGCGAAGTCTTTCTTGATCAGCGAAGCGGTCCGTGGAGAAGGTGGTTTATTGTTACTCCCTGATGGGACGCGCTTTATGCCTAACTTCGATAAACGCGCAGAACTAGCGCCACGTGACATTGTGGCCCGGGCAATCGACCATGAAATGAAACGTTTAGGCATCCCTTCTGTTTTTTTAGATATTAGCCACCGTACAGCAAAATTTACAAAATCGCATTTTCCAATGCTATATAAAAGGTGCCTCGATTTTGGTTTTGATATGACCAAGGAGCCTCTACCTGTGGTTCCTGCTGCTCACTATACCTGTGGTGGCGTTATAACCGACCGTAATGGCCTAACTGATATAAACGGCCTATATGCCATTGGAGAAACTGCCTTTACTGGCCTGCACGGCGCTAACAGAATGGCCAGCAACTCAATTCTTGAGTGTTTAGTTTTTGCAAAACAAGCCAGTATTGATATTACTCAATACTTAAAAACTGCCAAACCGCCTTCTCAGATAAGAGCCTGGGATAACTCAAAAGTCATCAACTCCGATGAAGCTATTGTGGTCTCGCATAACTGGGCTGAATTGCGACAGTTTATGTGGGATTATGTCGGCATCGTTCGCACGACAAAACGATTACAACGAGCTAAACACCGGATAACCCTGTTAAAACAGGAAATTGATGACTATTACATGAATTTCCACGTAACGAGTGATTTCCTAGAGCTCAGAAATTTGGTGACAACTGCTGAGTTGATTATAGATAGCGCCCTACTTCGTAAAGAAAGCAGAGGCTTACACTACACGCTTGATTTCCCGAACCTGGATGACAAACACTTTAAAAAAGATACCGTGCTAGACCCTAGCCGCTAGAAGCTGTTTCCTATACACCTTTAAAGCAACTCGTAAGTGTCTTTTTTCCTCGGTCGTCATAGAGTCATTTGCCAATATTACTGCGATACTTTCTGATGTCGATTGGAAATTAAGAAAATAAAGTGGACCGAGAATGACACTACTTTCTATTAAGCGATAGCTATCAGCAGAACCATCATTTTTAAACAGTGTCCAACAAGCGTCCGCTTTACAGTGCAGTTTCAACACCTGTCGGTAATTTAATACCCCCGAATAATGCGTATAAAAAAACATAGCAACGGTACTAAGGCTAAGTACAATTTGATGAACTAGGCTTAGGTTATTAACCCAGCACGCTATTAACACTAAAAGGAAAGATGCATTAATAATCACATTAAGCGTTGTTGATGGGCTTAAGGTGATTTCAAACGCTGGTATGGATTTTTTCAACGATATTCGCTACCTCTGGATCAGCAGGCGTGATGTTATAGAGCATAAACCCAAGAATATCAGGGTCCTCTATATCCAGTAGCTTATTAAATGCTTCTTTTTCTGTTTCTGGCAAATCATCATAAGATAATTCAACAAAACGAGTAAATAAAACATCAAGCTCTTTGACGCCACGTCGGCAACGCCAAAGAAGCTTTGATTTTTCAGACATTAAGCAATCTTGCGTTCAACTAACAGTTTTTTAATTTCAGCAATGGCTTTTGCAGGGTTCAAGCCTTTCGGGCAAGTTTCCGTGCAGTTCATGATGGTATGGCAACGGTATAATTTAAACGGATCTTCTAATTCGTCTAAACGCTCACCAGCATTTTCATCACGTGAATCGGCTAACCAACGATAGGCTTGCAATAAAATTGCTGGACCTAAATAACGATCACCATTCCACCAGTAACTTGGGCAAGATGTTGAACAACAAGCACATAAAATACATTCATATAAACCGTCTAGCTGAGCACGGTCTTCTTTTGATTGAAGGCGCTCTTTATCTGGTGGCGGTGGTGTTGTTGACTGAATCCAAGGTTTAATAGAAGCGTATTGAGCATAAAAGTGCGTCAAATCAGGCACAATATCTTTTACAACAGGCATATGCGGCAATGGGTAAATCTTAATAGGACCATCAATGTCGCTCATGTCTTTGGTACACGCTAAAGTGTTTTTACCATTAATATTCATTGAACACGAACCACAGATGCCTTCTCTACATGAACGACGGAAGGTTAATGTGGAGTCTACTTCATCCTTAATTTTAAGGATTGCATCAAGTACCATCGGGCCACAGGTATCTAAATCAAGGTTATAAGTATCAATGCGTGGGTTTTCACCACTGTCTGGATCCCAGCGATAAACTTCAACCACTTGAATATTTGTTGCACCGGCGGGTGCAGGATAGGTTTTACCCTTTTGAACAACAGAGTTTTTTGGAAGTGTAAATTCAGCCATTTATATATCCTCTTTAAGCCTAGTAGACGCGTTTTTTAGGCGGAACAACATCAACATCATCTGACAATGTATACATATGAACAGGTCGATATTTAATGTCGACTTTATTTTTATCATCAAACCACATAATAGAATGTTTATGCCAGTTCTCGTCATCACGATCAGGGAAGTCCTCACGTGCATGACCGCCACGGCTTTCTTCTCTATTTAAAGCACCTTCAATCGTTACTGCCGCTTGTGCCAATAAATTATCAAGTTCCAGTGTTTCCACTAAATCAGTATTCCAGATAAGTGAACGATCAGATACTGAGACGTCTTTAAATGATTCTTGAACTTCTTTTAGTTTATCAACACCTTCTTGCATCGACTCGCCTGTTCTAAACACAGCAGCGTGCTTTTGCATGGTTTTTTGCATATCCAAACGAACTTCAGATGTTTTCTTTGAACCATTAGCGTTTCTAAATTTGTCTAAACGCGCTATTGCTTGCTCACATGCTTTCTCACCTAGGTCAGGATGGTCTGTGCCCGGCTGAACGACTTCTGCTGCTCTGATTGCTGCTGAGCGACCAAACACCACTAAGTCTAACAATGAGTTTGAGCCCAATCTGTTAGCGCCATGTACGGAAACGCAAGCCGCTTCACCAATCGCCATCAACCCTTCCACAACCTTATCAGGGTTATCTCCATCCAAGGTCACCACTTCACCTTTATAGTTAGTTGGAATACCACCCATATTGTAATGAACTGTCGGTAATACAGGGATAGGCTCTTTGCTTACATCAACGCCTGCAAATATTTTTGCACTTTCAGCGATACCGGGTAGGCGCTCTTCAATTACTTCAGGGCCTAGGTGCTCTAAGTGAAGGTTGATATGATCTCCTTCTGGACCAACACCTCTACCTTCGTTAATTTCAATCGTCATCGAGCGACTCACAACATCACGTGATGCTAAATCTTTAGCATTTGGTGCATAACGCTCCATAAAACGCTCGCCTTTAGAGTTGGTCAAGTAGCCACCTTCACCGCGTACGCCTTCGGTAATTAAACAACCTGAGCCATAAATGCCAGTCGGGTGGAATTGAACAAACTCCATATCTTGTAAAGGCAAGCCAGCACGTAGCGCCATTGCATTACCATCGCCTGTACAGGTATGTGCAGAAGTACAAGAGAAAAATGAGCGGCCATAGCCACCAGTTGCCATTACCGCCATATGTGAGCGGAACAAATGAAGTGTTCCATCATCCATTTTAAGCGCTAATACACCACGGCATACCCCGTCGTCATCCATAATTAAGTCAAGCGCAAAGTACTCAATAAAGAACTCAGCATCATGCTTAAGTGACTGTTGATAAAGCGTATGAAGAATCGCGTGCCCCGTTCTATCAGCAGCAGCACAAGTACGTTGCGCTGTACCCTCACCATAGTTAGTGGTCATGCCACCGAAGGGACGCTGATAAATTTTACCTTCTTCGGTACGAGAAAATGGCACACCGTAATGTTCTAGTTCAACAATCGCTGGAATCGCCTCACGACACATGTATTCAATAGCATCTTGATCGCCTAGCCAGTCAGACCCTTTGACCGTGTCATACATATGCCAGCGCCAATCATCTTTACCCATATTGCCCAATGCCGCACTAATACCACCTTGAGCTGCAACAGTGTGACTACGTGTTGGAAATACTTTAGTAATACATGCTGTCTTTAGGCCTTTTTGAGCCATACCAAATGTTGCACGTAAACCAGCACCACCGGCACCAACGACAACAACGTCGTACTTATGTTCGGTTATTTTATAATCTTCGATATTCATACAGCTCTAGCCTCCAACGGCAATACGTACCACCGCAATAATACTTGCAGCAGCCAATAAAAATAATAATAAATTGGTAGCCATAATCGCAAAAATTCGCATGGCTTTGCCACCAATATAATCTTCGTATATAACTTGCATACCCAAAGCCGCATGATAAAACGCAGCAACAATTAAACTAACAATTAATGCAGCAGACCAGGGTGAGCCAATACATTCAATAACTGTGTTGTAATCAGACATACTTAGCACAGCCACTTTAAATGCAAACCACACTGTTAATGGTATAAGCGCAATAGCAGTGACTCGCTGAGCCCACCAGTGATGTACGCCTTCCTTTGCTGATCCAAGGCCTTTAGCCTGGCCAAGTGGTGATCTTAAACTCATGTTATGCTCCCGCGCCGAAGAAAAATGCAACAATCCAAACTAACAGTGTTAGAAAAACTGAAACCCCTAAAACGATATAAGATGTTTTTTCAACTGCCTCTTTTTCAAAACAATAGCCCGCATCCCAAACCAAGTGTCTAATACCGTTTGATAAGTGAAAAAACAAAGCAAACGTCCAACCGAGTAAAATCAATCGTCCTATAAAACTACCCATGAATTGTTGAGCTGAGTTGAACGACTCCTCGCCACCGGCCAATGCTAATAACCACCAAACTAAGGCAATAGTTCCAATCGTTAAGAACCCTCCAGTACCCCGATGAACAACTGAGAGTAATGCAGATAGGGGTAACCTATAAACATCTAGGTGTGGTGATAGTGGTCTGTTGTTGCTACTCATATATAACCTCTTAGTGAGAAATGCTATTTAAAATTAAATTAAAAATCGATGCATCGGCCATTTTTTTCCCAATCACCATAACGAGTTGGTTCGGGCCCAGGTCGTCCATTAATTTCCTTGCTTAGCTCGGGTTTGGTGTTGCTCGTGGTTTCTTTAGCTTCATCTTTAGATACCTTAGAAACACTTACTTGATTTGTGACTTCTTTTTTCATCAAAATTCAACCCAATTAGAAGCCGATTAGATTAAAACATCAGTCATTTATATTCAAGGTTATACTGATGTTTTTTGTGCCGCAACATTAATTATTTAGCGATACAATATAACTCTTCATACTAAAATTTACTTGAAATAATATGAGCTCTATTACTGCATATAACCTGCAAAACACAAAAAGCATCATCTCTTTCGCGGGTATTGATGCTGCAAGCTTCTTGCAAGGACAAACGACCTGTGACGTCTTAAGTTTAGACGAAACAAACAGCGTTTTTGGTGCCTTATGTAATCCAAAAGGTCGCGTTATTAGCCTCTTCCACCTTGTAAAATGTAATGACATTTTTTATATGCTCCTGCCATCTGAGCTATGCGAAAACATCATTAAACGACTAAAAATGTTTGTATTTCGCTCAAAGGTCAACATTGATGATGTTAGTAATCAATTTAGTATTCTTGGCGTCAATGAAGCCTTAACAGAGCAACTAGCTAAACCTTTTGCTTATATTCGATATACAGAAAATGACGATTTAGCATTATTACTTATCCAAAACAACAGCATTAAAGAGTTAAGCTCCTGTTTTACAATCAACAGTAATAATAACGATTGGGAAAACTTGCTAATATCAGCCTGTATTCCTGAAATAACGCTTGAAACCAGTGAACAATTTATCCCACAAATGCTAAATCTTGATGCATTAAAAGGCATTAGTTTTCAAAAAGGTTGCTATACCGGGCAAGAAGTGGTTGCCCGTATGCATTATAAGGGCAGTGTTAAGCGTCGATTAACCAGTTACCAATCGGCATCGCCCTTCGATACCGGAGAGCAACTATTTATCGATGATGATGCGAACAGCATCGGGACTATTTTAAATTCTATCCCTGTCGATAAGGAAACCTATGCAGGGCTTGCTGTACTGAAAGTATCATTCAGTCATGATCAAGAGATAATACTTAAAAAGAACATTGCAATAACCATACGGCACCCAACATATAAACTAAATTAAATACTGACCCATTTGTTATGTGGAAGTATCCTCAATCAACAAACTAGGCACAGACATAAAGCTGAGGGTCTGTCGTTATTTTAAAAGTAGTTCTACATATATTTAAGTTTTGGCAGTCAAAATCTGGAACAAAATATGCGTTATAAATTAGCTTATAAATACACTATAAATATATGATTTAAATTGATTTATATAGAAAATAACCACGCATAATGTGGGCAATAAACTAAGTGGTGAGTTTTAACTTTTTACTAAAGGTCAATACTGGAATATTATCTGAGGCTCCCTGCTTTCTTTAGAAAAAAGAACGACTTTAGTTATAAATACTTAAGCATTTATAATGCATAAGAAAATCAAACTGATTAAGTAATCAAGATTGATAAACGCAGATAAGATCCAATGAAAACTCGTGATCAATAATAGCTGTTGTAGAACCCTTTAATAGAGCCATATCAACACCAACCTTAACTACGGCTGCTCTACGAGTTTAAAGTTTGAGGTAAGAAACCTTAAGCTCCTTCTTTATCTTATTATTTTTTTAGCTAAAATTTTTACAATTACAGCCATTATTAAAAATGGCTATTCACTAGGTACTTAAACATATGTTGAACCTCTGAAGCAATTCAACTTGGATAGTACTAGCGTTACACCCAGCCAGTTTTAATACATTAACCTAGTAGAAAGTCTTAGTTTTCTGGTTTCATATGAGGAAATAATATTACGTCTCGAATAGAGGCAGAGTCTGTTAAAAACATTACTAAGCGATCAATTCCAATTCCTTCACCAGCGGTAGGAGGCATTCCAATTTCAAGTGCTCTTATATAATCAGCATCGTAATGCATTGCCTCATCATCGCCCGCCTCTTTATCTTCGACTTGTTGTTTAAAGCGTTCTGCCTGATCTTCAGAATCATTAAGCTCAGAAAAGCCATTGGCCACTTCTCGGCCACCAACAAAAAATTCAAAGCGATCTGTTACAAAAGGATTATCGTCATTTTTACGAGCTAATGGCGACACTTCAGTTGGGTAAGCTGTAATAAACGTAGGCTCATGTAATTTATCTTCAACCGTTTTTTCAAATATCTCAATTTGAATTTTACCTAAGCCATAGCTGTCTTCTACAGGGATTTTTAAGCGCTCGGTAATTTTTAGCGCAGCCTCTTTAGTTGCTAAATCTTCCTCTGTTATATCAGCGTTGTAATGCAGAATTGACTCAATTACCGTCATCCGTCTAAAGGGCTTACCGAGATCATAATCTTCTCCTTGGTAATGCACCACATGGCTGCCAAGCACCTCAGATGCTAACTTTCGTAACATATCCTCGGTTAAATTCATCACATCGTTGTAATCAGCATACGCTTGGTAAAATTCAAGCATGGTAAATTCTGGGTTATGCCGTGTTGAAAGCCCCTCGTTTCTAAAGCTGCGGTTTATTTCAAATACTCGCTCAAAACCACCAACGATTAAACGCTTTAAATATAACTCTGGCGCAATACGTAAAAACAACTCCATATCTAATGCATTGTGGTGAGTAGCGAATGGTTTAGCTGTTGCCCCACCAGGAATGACGTGCATCATCGGTGTTTCAACCTCCATATAGTCATTATCTATAAGGTATTGACGGATAAAACCAACCACTTTACTGCGAACTTTAAAGACATGGCGAGATTGCTCGTTCATAATCAAATCAACATAGCGCTGACGATAACGTTGCTCTTGGTCGGTTAAGCCATGAAATTTTTCCGGTAGAGGCTGCAACGATTTTGTGAGTAACCGAATAGCTGAAACGCGCACAGATAACTCATCTGTTTTGGTTTTAAATAAAACACCTTCAACGGCGATAATATCGCCAATATCCCAGCCTTTAAATGTTTGGTAATGCCCTTCTGGCAACGTATCTCGTTGAACGAAAAGCTGCATACGGCCTGTCATATCTTGAACATGGGCAAAACTGGCTTTGCCCATCACTCGTTTTGCCATTAAACGCCCAGCTAATGAAACGCTAATCACTTTTTCTTCTAATGTTTCTTTATCAAATTGATTATATTCGGCAAGCAAATTTTCTGCATAATGCTCACGTTTAAAATCATTAGGATAGGCATTTCCTAATTTTTTAATATCAGCTAATTTTTCACGGCGCACAGCAATTAATTTGTTCTCATCTTGCACTGGCTTATTGTTCTTTTGATCACTCATTACTTAAATTCCACTTTTTAAACTAGCTTCTATAAATTGGTCTAATGCTCCATCAAGCACTGCCTGTGTATTACCGGTTTCAACACCGGTACGCAAATCTTTAATTCGGGACTGGTCCAACACATACGACCGTATTTGACTTCCCCAGCCAATATCTGATTTACTCTCTTCTTGGGTTTGTTGATCGGCCATTTTTTTCTGCATTTCAAGTTCATACAGTTTGGCCTTTAACTGCTTCATGGCCGTTGCTTTATTCTTATGTTGAGAACGATCATTTTGACATTGCACAACAGTATTGGTTGGCTCATGAGTAATGCGCACGGCTGACTCGGTTTTATTCACGTGTTGACCACCTGCACCACTGGCTCGATAGACATCAATCCTTAAATCTGCTGGATTAATATCAATTTCTATATCGTCATCAATTTCTGGTGAAACAAACACAGCTGCAAATGATGTATGTCGACGACTACCCGAGTCAAAAGGGGATTTTCTAACCAAACGGTGTACGCCAATTTCTGTTCTTAACCAGCCATAGACATAATCACCCTGAATAGAAATCGTCGCACTTTTAATGCCGGCTACGTCACCTGCGGAAACTTCTATGAGCTCTGTTTTGAAATGATGCTGCTCGGCCCAACGAAGGTACATACGCAATATCATTTCTGCCCAATCCTGCGCTTCTGTACCACCGGAGCCCGCTTGTATATCTAAAAAAGCACTATTAGCATCCATATCACCAGAAAACATACGTTGAAACTCAAGCGTTGATACTTTTTTTTCGTACGACTCTAAGTCAGATTGAATTATTCCAACCGAATCATCATCATCCTCTTCAACTGCCATTTCTAACAGGTCAGTTGCATCATCTAAGCCTGACGATAACTCACAAATGGTGTTTACAACGAGTTCTAACTGCCCTCTCTCTTTGCCTAAGCTTTGCGCATGGATAGGATCATTCCAAGCTTTAGGGTCTTCAAGCTCTCTTAAAACTTCAGTTAAACGTTCTTGCTTTGTTTCAAAGTCAAAGATACCCCCTAAGAGAAAGCGTACGCTCTTTAAGGTCTGCAATTTTATTGGTAATGGGGTTTAGCTCACGCATGTAAATAAAAACTGGGTTTATTCGGTAGTCACTGGCTCTTCAGAACCTTGTAACAAGGCATCGAGTGTATGCCATGGTAGAGTTGCACATTTAACACGTGCTGGGTATTCGCAAACGCCTGCTAACACCGCTAATTTACCTAACTCATCCATTTCTACATGTTCACCCGTTGCCATTTTATGAAATAGGCTAAACAAGTGTTGCGCTTCATCTTCGGTGAGGCCTTTTACAATATCAGTCATTAATGAAGCAGAGGCTGTTGAAATAGCACAACCTTGCCCTTGAAAACTGGCATCACTAATTTTACCGTCCAAAAACTTGATAAATAGCGTTAGACGATCACCACATAAGGGGTTAAAACCGTCTATTTGACGATCCGCATCGTCCATCGCACGGAAATTCCTAGGATTTCTATTGTGATCAAAAATTACTTCTTGATATAGGTCTCTTAAATCATCTAACATTAGCCAAACATCTCGATTAGGTTTTCAATTCCAGCCATTAAAGCATCAACTTCTTGATGCGTATTATACATGGCAAAAGAGGCTCTAGCAGTGGCTGGTACTCCAAAAAAATCCATTACTGGCATAGCACAGTGATGTCCGGCACGTACTGCAATACCTTGATGATCCATCATTGTTCCAATATCGTGAGGGTGAATCCCCTCTAGTACAAATGATAAAATGGCCCCTTTATTTTTTGCCGTTCCAATCACCCTCAGTTTGTTAATTCGCTTAGCTTGCTCAGTTGCATAGCTAAGTAGGCTATCTTCATGGGCAGCAATCGCATCTATTCCAATATTGTTTACATAATCAATAGCCGCACCCAAACCAATCGTGCCGGCAATATTCGGTGTACCCGCTTCAAACTTATAGGGTACTTTATTGTAAACTGTTTTATCAAATGTGACGGCACTAATCATATCGCCTCCCCCTTGATAGGGCGCCATTTGCTCTAATTGTTCCATTTTCCCGTATAACGCACCGATGCCTGTTGGAGCGTATAATTTATGCCCTGAAAACACATAAAACTCGCAATCAAGCGCTTGAACATCAACTGAGATATGCGGAATAGCTTGTGCGCCATCTACAAGAACGGGAACATTATGCTGATGGAGCAATTCAATCATTTGCTTGATTGGATTAATGGTACCCAGCGCGTTTGACATGTGGGAAATAGCTGCAAACTTAGTGTTTTTACTAATGAGTTTTTCAAACTCTTCAAGTATTAATTCACCCTGTTCGTTTATCGGAGCAACTTTTAATTCAGCCCCCGTTTTTTCACATAACATCTGCCAAGGCACTATATTGGAGTGATGCTCCATAGCTGTAATAAGTACTTCATCACCAGCTGATAGTTTTTCAGTAAAAGCATTCGCAACTAAATTGATCGCTTCAGTTGCCCCACGTGCAAAAACAATTTCTTTTTCCGAGCTAGCATTTAAAAACTGCTGCACTGTTTTACGCGCATTTTCGTAAGATAAAGTTGCCCGTTCACTAAGCGTGTGTACACCACGGTGAATATTAGCATTATCATTCTGATAATATTCAACAAGGCTATCAATAACCGCTGTCGGTTTTTGGCTTGTTGCCGCATTATCAAGATAAACCAATTGCTTACCATGAACCTGCTGATCTAATACTGGAAAGTCTTGACGAATTCGTTCTACGTCATAGCCTACTACCTTCTCTACTTTTTGATTCATAGCCACTCTTTTTTCATACCCGCTTGTGGAAAACGTTTAAGTAATTCTTCTAATACCGCCATTCGCAATGGCTCGAAGTCGATACGCTCAATCATCTCATTAGCAAATGCAAAGGTCAGCATGTTCTTAGCTGTTTGTTTGTCAGCACCCCTTGAGCGCAGATAGAAAATAGCCGTCTCGTCGAGTTGACCAACCGTTACACCATGCGCGCATTTAACATCATCAGCATAAATTTCAAGTTGTGGCTTAGCATCTACTTCTGCACGATCAGATAACAATAAGTTACGGTTATTCATTTTAGCATCAGTCTTCTGCGCATCTTGGGCAACGACTATTCTGCCCTGAAATACACCACGAGAATTATCACCCAATACACCTTTATAAAACTCATTACTAACCGCGTGAGGCTGAGCATGATTAAGGCGCGTATGGTTATCCATATGTTGCTTATCTTGACCAACATACAGGCCGTTTAAAGTACAATCTGACGCTTCACCAAGTGTTCCATGTATTTCGCAGCGAGATAAATTCGCGCCAAATGTATAGTTACTTTGATTAAAAATAGCATTATTTTCTAGCCGAGAATATACGCCTCCAATATGGTAAGCCTTAAGCGATTCAGCCTGTAGACGGTTATGAGATAAATTTGCATTTGGCTCCACAACCACTTCAGTAATCACATTAGTGTGATGACACGATTCTTCTACTGAATGGAAGGTTTCAATAATACTGGCTTTAGATGATGCTTTTGCAAGCACCAAGTTTCGACTATTAGTTAACTTAAGTGCCGCTTCTTTTGATGAGATAAAGGCTAATTGAATAGGTTTATCAAGCACTGTATTTTCTTCGATTGAAATAACAGCGCCGTCTGTAAATAAGGCCGTATTAAAATTAATAAACCCAAGAGCAGGTGTTTCTACTGTTGAGTCTAATAAAGATTTGACCAACGATTCATGTTCCGACAAACCCTCACTTAACGCCGAGACAGTAACACCGGCTGATAGCCCGTCCATTGAAGAGAACTCCGCTTGGTAAAAACCATCGACAAAAACTAAGTGATAGCAGCCTTCTAATAAAACTGCCTTCACAAAAGCTGCGTCAAGCTTGCCAGGCTTTTCAGCGACGGCAAACTGCTTTTTCTCAATCGGCGAGATATTAGTATAACGCCACTCTTCTTCACGTAACGTTGGAAAACCAGTTACAGAAAATGCTTCTATGGCTTTCTTTCGTAAGCTGTTCAACCAGCTAACATCTTGGCCCACTAAGTTATTTTCATGCGCCGACAATAAGCTCGTGTAATGCGTATTAGGTAAATGCGTAACAGACATGTTTAACTCGCTATTTTTTCATCAACCCAAGCATAACCCTTCTCTTCTAACTCAAGGGCTAATTCGGGACCACCCGATTTGACAACCTTACCGTGCGCCAACACGTGAACATAATCCGGTTTAATGTAATCTAACAGGCGTTGATAATGAGTTACTAATACAAAAGAACGCTTAGGGTCACGCAAGCGATTAACCCCTTTTGCTACAATTTGAAGTGCATCAATATCAAGACCAGAGTCGGTTTCATCAAGTAAGCATAACGTCGGCTCCAGTACAGACATTTGTAAAATTTCATTTCGTTTTTTCTCGCCGCCAGAGAAACCCTCGTTGACTGCGCGATAAAGAAATTTTTCATCCATATCTAAGTCTTTCATCTTATTTTTTACCATGGATATAAAATCCATTGCATCCAGTTCATCTAAACCCTGAAATTTACGAATACCATTTAGCGCGGCTTTAAGAAAATAGATATTGCTCACACCTGGGACTTCAACTGGATATTGAAACGCAAGAAAAACACCAGCCCACGCACGTTCTTCGACACTCATTTCAAACAAATCTTTACCGTTAAATAACACACGCCCTTCGGTGATATCGTAACCTTCCCTACCAGAAAGAACATATGACAAGGTACTTTTACCAGAGCCATTAGGCCCCATAATCGCATGCACTTCACCTGCACCGATTTCTAAATTAATACCTTTAAGAATTTCTTTCCCTTCAACACTTACGTGTAAATTTTCAACCTTTAACATGTCTTTGATCCTTAACTTTTTATTTTTTAACCAACACTGCCTTCAAGACTAATGCCTAGTAGCGCCTGCGCTTCCACTGCAAACTCCATCGGTAATTCTTTAAACACTTCTTTACAAAACCCATTCACAATCATGGATACAGCATCTTCTGCAGAAATACCGCGCTGCATACAGTAAAACAATTGGTCTTCGCTGATTTTTGAGGTAGACGCTTCGTGTTCAATCGTTGCACTGGGGTGTTTTGTTTCTATATATGGAAAGGTATGAGCCCCACATTGGTCACCCATCAGCAAGGAATCACATTGCGTGTAATTTCGCGCATTTTCCGCATTACGACCTACTTTAACAAGGCCACGGTATGTGTTTTGCCCATGTCCTGCAGAGATCCCTTTTGAGATGATGGTGCTACTGGTATTTTTTCCAATGTGCATCATCTTTGTGCCAGTATCGGCTTGTTGATAATTATTGGTTAGAGCGACTGAATAAAACTCACCAATAGAATTATCTCCCTTCAAGACAACACTTGGGTATTTCCAAGTGATGGCTGAGCCTGTTTCTACCTGCGTCCAAGATACTTTGGCATTTTCTTCGCGACATTCTGCACGTTTTGTAACAAAATTATAAATACCACCTAGGCCATTTTCATCACCAGGATACCAATTCTGCACCGTTGAATACTTGATTTCCGCATCCTTTAAGATCACCAACTCAACCACTGCCGCATGTAATTGATTTTCATCGCGCATTGGTGCCGTACAACCTTCTAGATAACTAACGTGACTGCCTTCATCGGCAACAATTAATGTCCGCTCAAACTGCCCGGTGTTAGCCGCATTAATTCTAAAATACGTAGACAGCTCCATAGGGCAGCGAACACCTTTAGGGATATATACAAAGGAACCATCACTAAACACTGCTGCATTCAATGCCGCATAAAAGTTATCAAACTGGGAAACGACCGTGCCTAAGTATTGCTTGATCAGCTCCGGGTGCTCCTTAACTGCCTCCGAAAAAGAGCAGAATATTACGCCTGCTTCAGCCAATTTATCCTTGAACGTGGTTGCAACCGACACACTATCAAACACCGCATCGACAGCCACGCCCGCAAGGCGCATTTGCTCTTCTAGAGGAATACCTAGTTTGTTGTAGGTACTGATTAGCTCAGGATCGACTTCATCTAAACTCTTTGGCCCATCGTCCATACTTTTAGGAGCTGAATAATAGCTAATGTCCTGAAAATCTATTTTAGGAAATTCAACAAATGACCATTCAGGATGCTCCATTGTTAGCCAATGCCGGTAAGCTTCCAACCGCCATTCGAGCAAAAACTCAGGTTCTTCTTTTTTCGCTGATAAAGCGCGAATAACATCTTCATTCAAGCCGGGCGGAAATGATTCTGACTCAATATCGGTCACAAAGCCATCCTTGTATTCTTGGCCAATCATATCCTTTAAATTTTCATTAGATGCTGACATCTAGTTCTCCACTTTTAAATCACTTGTTTTGACTATCTCTGGCACACTAAAGCTGACTGCTTGCCGCCTAACAGGGGCAATCATATCGGCCAAACTAACCGCTTCTATTGCCGTATAAACAGCTCGGTTAATTAAATGCCAGTTACCTTTAATTTCACACGATGATTCCTGTTCACATAAGCCTGAAACCGTACTGCATTCGGTCATACTAATGGGCCCTTCTATCGCCGTGATTATTTCTGCAACATTAGTTTCACTTGGTTTTTTAGCCAGAGCATAACCACCTTTCGAACCACGATGAGAGACTAACACATTCTTTTTTGTTAACAATTTAAGAATCTTACTCACTGTAGGTAACGCAACACCTGTTGCATTTGTTAAATCGGAAGCAGTATGAAGCGCAGCCGGATGATGGGCAATGTGCGTTAAAATGACACTCGCATAATCTGTTAATTTACTGACTCTAAGCATAGTAACCTCGTATATAGGACTATTTTAGTACTATATAGTTCCACTGTACATATCTATTTAAGTTACAACTGAATTTAACGAGTAATAAAACGCAGTATAAGTAACATCGTTAGACTAAGCGGTTTAGCCAAAGCATAAATACTTAAACACTGAGTTATTTTAAACCTCCAAAGCCTATGTAGATCTACTTACTTAAGAAAGCTCATGGTTTTATTCTTTTAGCGCTAACTTAATTTTCAGGACGTTACCTGCAAATTCAATGACGTCACCTGAAACAATTTTTTTCCGCTTCCTAGTTTCCACCTCACCATTTAGCAGCACCAAACCTTGGCTAATAACTAACTTAGCCTCACCTCCACTAGGAACAAGGCTCTCAAACTTTAAAATTTTATATAGCTCTACAGGTTCTTTTGGAATTTTAACGTCAATCATGCTTATACTTACTCCTTATGGGCAGAATGTTTTTGCTTTTTCATCAGCTAGATCATAATACTGATACAAGCAGATCATTGCAGATTCATTTGATACGTCAACATTCATACTCTGAAATCAATCGTGCACCTACTTGGCTACTATTTCCTGAATATTGATTAAAATCCTCTCACTATTATCGATCCAAAGCCCATCAATTTTGGGACTATACACCGACAGTAAACCTTACTGTTGAAATACTGTAAAAGGGTTCTGCATAAGTTACCTAGTATTAACGGCTCTGACTTAGGCTCCGCAAATAATTTACGACCAAGAGTTTTCTGCGCTGATTTAAATAACATTTTCCACACGTCAACACACATTGAGTATCGAGGTTAAGGCCACTGCTTGCTAAAGTCGCGCCTTTCGGCGCTTACCTCTTTTACCGTCACTACTAGGTTCCTAGAGACTTATGCTATTGGGTATTTTTAAACAGGAAAGCATTAATGAGCTTCCTCAATGTTTTTCACCATTAGCTGCACACTTGAGCGTCCCATATATGTATTGACATCTAATTGATACACTACGCTGACTTGACTCAAGCCGATAATGCTATCGGGATTCTCTACGTTGAAATAGATGGCATCTATTTTTCTATTATAGGTCAGCGTTTCTAACTCTAATTTAACGTGTTTTTGCGCTAAAATACGTGCATTTTTCACCTTAAAGCGACCAACAAAAACTGGCTCAGGGAAGTTTTGCCCCCAAGGACCTGCTTGTCGTAGTGTTTCAGCCAATGTTATATTTATCTCTTGATCAGGTATCTCCCCATCAACTAACAAGATATTGTCAGGCACTTGGTTATTCAGGCGTTTTTTCACCGCTTGGTTAAATGCCTCAATGAATGTTTCTAAGTTTTTTTCAGCAATACTCATACCCGCTGCCATAGCGTGGCCGCCAAATTTTTTTAACAACTGGGGGTGCAAACTGGCAACATCATCCAATGTATCCCTTATGTGCAGACCCGGAATTGAACGTGCCGAGCCCTTTACATCGCCGTTATCTGCCGTAGCAAAAGCAATCACAGGCCTATTCAGCTTCTCTTTGATTCGCGATGCTAATATGCCGATAACACCTTGATGCCAATGCTTATCGAACAAACAAACACCCCACTGCTGATGTTGATTTTCGCTTGGTTTAAACGACGCTAAAATATTGTATGCATCTTGCTTCATATCCTCTTCTATTGAGCGACGTTCCACATTCAGCATATCCAATTGCTCAGCTATAGCTAGCGCTTCTTGAGCATTATCAGTCAGTAAGCACTGAATACCGAGCGACATATCATCTAAGCGGCCTGCTGCATTTAAACGTGGGCCAACAGCAAACCCTAGGTCACTCGATACAACCCGTTCTGGTTCTCTTTTAGCGATAGTCAGCAACGCAGTGATACCTGGCACACATTTTTTTGATTGGATCCGAAGCAGACCCTGATGAACCAGCTTACGGTTAATTTCATCCATCGGTACAACATCTGCTACCGTTCCAAGTGCCACTATATCAAGCAGGCTGGCAAGATTAGGTATAGGTAAACCCTTAAACGCACCTTCCTCCTTAAGTGATGCTCGCAAGGCTAATAGCACATAAAATATCACCCCGACACCAGCCAGCGATTTACTTGGAAATTCGTCACCCAGTAATTGCGGGTTAACGATAGCATCAGCGTTTGGTAATTGCGCTGGCGGCAAGTGATGATCGGTCACCACCACTTTACAGCCTTTTTCAATAGCGTAAGCAACCCCATCAACACTGGAAATACCATTATCAACGGTGATAATGAGCTCCGGCTTTGACTGCAAGGCAACCTCTACAATTTCGGGCGTTAAGCCATAGCCAAATTTAAAACGGTCCGGCACCACAAAGTCTATATCACGTGCACCCAACATGCGTAGACCGCGAATAGCTACCGCACATGAGGTAGCACCATCGGCGTCAAAATCGGCAACGATCAATATCTTCTTACCTAATTGAATCGCCTCTTTAATCAGTACTACTGCTTGATCGATACCCGTTAAAGAGCAATAGTCTGGCAAATTCTTTAGCGTGCGATCAAGCTGGCTGGTTTGAGTAACACCCCTATTTAAATAAACTTGACGTAAGACGGGGTGAATATCTAGCAGAGCACTAGCATCATGAGCAACAGCTTCACGATGCTTGATATTGATCGATGAACCAGCTGGTTCGATAGCACTCACCCTGACTGCTTATAATTTATCTAATATAGCTGCCTTAACGGCATCTAATGATGCATCAATTGCCTGTGGATTAACCGCACATTGAGCAATAGCCGTATCTGGATCTTTAAGTCCGTGCCCTGTCAATGTGCAAACAATCGTACTCCCTTCAGGAATTTTGCCATTTTTTATATCTCGAATAGCACCACCAACAGAGGCCGCCGAAGCAGGCTCACAGAAGATACCTTCTTTTTCTGTCAATAATTTTTGCGTGGCTAAAATTTCCTCATCGCTGAGCAAATCAAACCATCCGCCAGATTCTTTTTGTGCTGCCCAAGCTTGCTTCCAAGATTGCGGACGACCTATACGAATCGCTGTTGCAACAGTCTCAGGATCATCAATCATTTCACCCTTTAAGAAAGGCGCTGCACCTGCCGCTTGATAACCGACCATGACTGGCCGTTTATCAGCCGTAAACACTGATCTGTCAAATTGACAGTCGCCATCACAGAATGCGCAAGAATCGGTTACGTGTTCACCTGCTGGCTGTGCCATTTCACTATAGCCAATCCAATGAGCAGTAATATTGCCTGCGTTACCAACTGGCAAACAATGGTAATCAGGCGCTTTGCCAAGCGCCTCAACAATTTCATAAGATGCTGTTTTTTGTCCTTGCAAACGATAAGGATTAATTGAATTCACAATGGTAACGGGTGCATGTTCTGCCACTTCTTTAACCAGCTGCATACCATGATCAAAATTACCCTTTATTTGAATAATTTCAGCGCCATGTATCATCGCTTGTGCTAGCTTGCCAAGTGCAATCTTTCCCTCAGGTATTAACACAAAAGCTTTAATACCGGCACGTGCTGCATAGGCAGCGGCAGATGCGGATGTATTGCCAGTCGACGCACAAATAATAGCCTTACTGCCCTCTTCCACCGCTTTGGTTACTGCCATTGTCATACCGCGATCTTTAAACGAGCCGGTAGGATTCAAGCCTTCATATTTGACATAAATATCAACATTCTTACCTATTAACGTAGGAATATTTTGCAACTGGATGAGCGGCGTATTGCCTTCACCTAAACTAATTAAACGTGTGCTATCAGATACGGGCAATACTGATTTAAATTTGTCGATAAGGCCAATATAACGATTTCCTGTAGGCATAGTTATTCCTATTGTAATGATTCAACACGGATTCGTACCGCGGGTTGATTAATTGAATCGAGTGATTCAATTTGTTGTAAGGCTGTAATTAATGATTTTTCTAACACGCTATCGGTCAGCAAAATCACTTGAGCATTTGCACCGTGCTGTTCAGGCTCTTTTTGTAGAACAGCTTCAATACTGATTCCATTATCAGCAAGAATTTTTGTCATAGCGGCCATAACACCTGGTTTATCTTCCACTGATAAACGTAAATAATACGCCGATGTTATCTCCTCTATAGGAAGAATTGGAAGTTCATTTAATTGATCACTTGAAAAACCTAATGCTGGAACAGCATGATCTGAAGGAGCACCTAATTGGCGACAGATATCAACAATATCAGCAATTACTGCCGACGCGGTTGCCTCTGCACCTGCTCCTGGCCCGTAATACAAAGTTGTTCCAACCGCATTGCCTTTAACCACAACCGCATTCATTACACCATCAACATTGGCAATCAGTCTTTTTTCTGGAATAAGTGTCGGGTGTACGCGCATTTCAACGCCATTTCCAGCTTTTTTTGCAACACCAAGGTGCTTGATACGATACCCAAGCTCCTCGGCGTAAGTAACATCAAGCGGTGTCACTTTAGAGATACCTTCAGTATAAACTCGCTCAAAATTAAGCGGCATACCAAATGCCAAGGAAGCAAGAATGCACAGCTTATGCGCTGCATCGATGCCTTCTACATCATATTCAGGGTCGGCTTCTGCATAACCTAGTTCTTGCGCTTGTGCTAACACATCGTCAAAAGCACTCCCTTTATCGCGCATTTCAGTCAGAATAAAGTTGCCGGTACCGTTAATGATCCCTGCCAACCACTCAATACTGTTCGCGCTAAGCCCTTCTCGCATTGCTTTAACAATTGGAATACCACCGGCAATAGCAGCCTCATACGCTAAGGTGACATTATTCTTAACAGCCTCAGCGAACAGCTCATTACCATGATTTGCAATTAATGCCTTATTTGCTGTGACAACATGCTTGCCGTTAGCAAGCGCTTGCAGAATAAGGGATTTAGCCGGCTCTTCACCGCCCATCAATTCAACAACTATTTGAATATCCGGATCGTTGACCACCTCTTGTGAATTAGTTGTAAGCTGTATCGTATCTGTATCGCAAATGCGCGTACGAGTGATATCTCGGGCACTTGCTGACGATACGATAATTTGGCAATTGCTTCGACGTGAAATATCTTCAGCGTTTTTGGCTAAAACATTAACAGTGCCACCACCTACTGTTCCTAGACCTAATAAACCAATCTTTACAACTTTCAACAGATTCCCCTTCGTTCAATTTGAGGGCAAGATTATACAGGAATTCCCCGCTGCCGAATAAGCAGTTATATCAGATTATCATTTCTGAACATTTGCTTAATACCACGCACCGCTTGGCGGGTACGGTGTGTATTTTCAATCAAACCAAAACGCACATATTCATCACCAAAGTCACCAAAACCGATACCAGGAGATACCGCTACTTTAGCCTCTTTTAATAATTTTTTAGAGAATTCTAATGAACCCATCTGACGATATTGCTCTGGAATTTTCGCCCACACAAACATCGTTGCTTTTGGTTTTTCCACATACCAACCGACTGCATTCAAGCCGTCACATAGAACATCTCGTCTTTCTTTGTACAGGGCTCGAATATCATCAACACAGTCTTGCGGGCCTTCTAAAGCGGCAATAGCCGCCACTTGAATGGGGGTAAACATACCGTAATCTAAATACGATTTTATACGCGCCAGAGCACCAACTAATTCTTTATTACCGCACATAAAACCAACCCGCCAGCCTGGCATATTATAGGTCTTCGATAAGGAATAAAATTCTACCGCAATATCTTTTGCGCCCGGCACTTCAAGAATAGACGGCGCCTTATAGCCATCAAAGACTATTTCTGCATAGGCATTATCGTGAACAACCCAAATATCATGCTCTTTAGCCATTTTTACAACTTTTTCAAAAAACTCTAAATCAACACACTGTGTTGTTGGGTTTCCAGGAAAGTTGAGCACCAGCATTTTTGGTTTGGGGTATGACGTTTTTATCGCTTTTTCCAGTTCATGGAAAAAATCCACTTCAGGGCTAATAGGCACATGGCGTATATCAGCACCTGCGATAACAAACCCATAGGGATGAATTGGATAAGCTGGATTAGGTACCAGCACGGCATCACCGGGTCCAAGTGTCGCTAAAGCCAAATGCGCTAAGCCTTCTTTTGAACCAATCGTAACGATCGCTTCCGTATCAAAGTCTAGGTCTACATCATATTTTGTTTTATACCAACCACAAATAGCTTTGCGCAGCCTAGGGATACCACGTGAGACTGAATAACGATGCGTATCGCCGCGTTGCGCAGCCTCTGTCATCTTGTCGACAATATGCTGCGGGGTTGGCTGATCTGGATTACCCATACCAAAATCAATAACATCTTCGCCTGCAGCACGCGCTTGAGCCTTCAGATCATTAACGATGTTAAAGACATAAGGAGGCAGGCGTTTTATTCTGGCAAAATCATGCATGGTATTTTAAAGGTCATTATGTGAGTACAGATTTGAGCGCGATACAGTACTCACCTGAATTTTAACTGTCAACATTAATATAACTATATAAGGCCTATTAACAGCCTAATGATTAGTGCAATAAAACAGAGGCAGACATACCCTCATTTTCAAGAATAGAACGCAATGATTTAAGTGCTGACATCTGAATTTGCCTAACACGCTCACGTGTAACGCCCATTTCTTTTGCAACCTGCTCTAGTGTGGAGGCATGATAACCTCGTACACCGAAACGACGTGAAATAACTTCTCTCTGCTTATCACCCAATAACTCAAGCCATTCAACTAAATTTTCGCGAACTTCTTCTGATTGCAGGATATCCGTTGGCTCTTTAGCATCCTGATCAACCACTGTATCTAATACTTGCTGATCCGAGTCTTTAGACACAGCAACATCCAATGATGAGGTATTCTCTGCATGCATACGAAACATTTTCTCAACCACTTCTACAGGTTGGCCAGTTTCTGCGGCAACATCTTCAGCACTGGCTTCACGATCTAGTTGCTGGCTTAGCTCTCTTGCCTTTTTGAGATAAATATTCATCTCTTTGATGATATGGATCGGCAAACGAATAGTCCGTGTTTGGTTCATGATGGCTCTTTCAATGGTTTGCCTAATCCACCACGTTGCGTAGGTTGAAAAACGGAAGCCTTTTTCTGGGTCAAACTTTTCAACTGCGCGAATCAGACCTAGATTTCCTTCTTCAATCAGATCAAGCATAGGAAGGCCTCTATTCATATAGCGTCTAGAAATTTTAACTACAAGGCGTAAATTACTCTCAATCATGCGCTGTCTTGCAGGTTGATCCCCTTTTTGCACGAGCCTACCCAGGTCAATCTCTTCCTGTGCCGTTAACAAGGTAGAGCTACTTAACTCATTTAGATATAATTGAGTAGAGTCACCACCAATAGGTGTGCGCTTTTCTCTATCTCGCTGACTGCTACCAGAACTCAATTTATTATCCCTAGACTTTGTTTTAATATTTCCTTGCATTTTATTCCCCCAATTTAGGCAAGTACTTGGTCACAGAAACGGGTTTACCATGCCGCCTCATTTCGAAGAAAAGAACACTGCGTTTTTTATTATCTATGCCCATTTCAGCTATCGCTTGCCCTTTTTTCACAAAAAAACCTTCCTTCACCAATAAACGCTTATTGTACCCATAGGCTGTTAAGTACTCATCATTATGCATAACAATCAGTAAATTACCGTAACCCTTCAAACCATTTCCAGCATAAACAACTTTTCCGCTTTCACTGCTTCTAACAAGTTCTTTAGAGTGCCCATATAACACAACACCTGATTTCACACGTTCTTTTTCAAGCTTCTGGACCCTTATCGGCCATTGCCACTTAAACTTTAACCTTTTTTGATAATTATTTGAAGTATTCTTTGTTATCTTTTGTTTTATAAGTACTTTATTTTTTGTAGCTAAGCTCTTTTTTTTCTTTTTAATGGTTGATTTTGTTGCAACTAATGCTAATTTCTGCCCTTTATAGATGGTATAAGGCGAAGAAATATTATTCCATTTAGCGAGTGATTTATAATCTTTCCCATTCTGCCACGCGATTGAATACAAGGTATCACCTGTCTGGACAATATGAGCTGTCGGTGAAACTGTCTTTGATGGAGCATGCTGACTATAAACAGGTGCGTATATATTCGAACTAGAACATGAAGCTAGAAAAACAACCAACAATAAAACTGATATCGCTGTATAAATATTCCTCATAAGCCTCTAGTTAAAGCCTTTAATAAAACTGATAAAATAACAATCCTACAACAATGATAAAGCTAGTTACCCAACCAATCATTTCCACATAGTCATTTAATTTATGGCGTAAGGTATCACCGCCAAGAGACACCAAAAAAGCCACTAAAAAAAAACGCGCCCCCCGCCCAATGATAGATGCAAATAAAAACGGGACAAACAGCATACTCAACATACCAGCAGCGATGGTAAAAAGTTTATAAGGAATAGGTGAAAAACCTGCTATTAAAATTGCCCAAAAACCCCATTCGGCAAACCAACCCATAACGTGCTCAAGCTTTTCTGTATAGTTAAGCGTCGCGATTAAAGGTTCAATTAACTCAAAAGAAAACATCCCAATTAAGTAACCGAACACACCACCAACTACCGAACCAACCGTTGTTAACAATGCGAAGTAGAAGCTTTTTTTAGGTTTCGCCAAACACATAGGTGCTAGCATCACATCCGGTGGTATCGGAAAAAAAGAAGACTCAGCAAAGCTTAGTGCGAACAGATATTTATTGGCCTTAGGGTGGACTGACCAAAATAACACTCGGTTATACAAACGTTTAAACAACTCGATCTCCTACGCACGGCCTTTAAGAAATGGGACAAAGCTAACCGGTTCAATAGTTTCAACTTCATAAGCCGATTCTGTCCGAGTCACCCGCTGTAAAACTTGTTGACCCTCCTCACCAATAGGAATAACCAACTTAGCACCAATCGTTAATTGTTCTAATAATTTCACAGGGATTTCAGCAGGTGCTGCAGCAGCTAAAATGCCTTGATAAGGGCCACAGGCCTTCCAGCCCCAACCTCCATCCGAATGTTTAAAGCTTATATTTCTAAAGCCAACATCTGTTAACACATTTTTGGCTTGCTCTTGCAGAGGCCTAATTCGCTCAACTGAAAACACCCTTGGAATTAAGCTTGCTAAAATGGACGACTGATAACCAGAGCCTGTCCCCACTTCCAAAACATTTTCAGGAAGGCCATCTTCAATCAATAGCTCTGTCATCCGTGCCACCATATAAGGTTGCGAAATAGTTTGTCCATGCCCAATCGGTAATGAAGTGTTTTCATAGGCACGGCTTGATAAAGCCTCAGCCATAAACAAATGACGCGGCACTTTCCTCATCACAGCCAGAACACGTTCATCTTTAATACCTAATTCTTGCAACTGAAGGATAAGTCGGTCACGTGTTCGTTGAGAGGTCATGCCAATTCCTAACATGTCTTTCATAATTCAATACTCTCTAGCCAATCGCCCAAGTGTTCTAAACGTTGATAATTTGTTAAATCAATTTTAAGTGGCGTAATCGACACATAGCCATGCTCAACTGCATAAAAGTCTGTTCCTTCACCCGCATCCTGTTGAGCACCCGGCGGCCCGACCCAATATATTTTCTTATTTCTTGGGTCTCGCTCTTCAATCACTGGTTCGGAACGATGCCGCTGCCCTAACCTTGTTGCCTTAAGTCCTTTGATTTTTTCTATCGGCAAATCAGGCACATTAACATTTAATATCGTGTCAGCTGGGAGCGACTTAGCTTTTAATGTTTTCAGTAATTGAACGGCAATACATGCAGCTGTTTCAAAATATTGGGGTTGGCTAGCATTGATAGAAATGGCTATAGAGGGCAAACCTAAAAAACGGCCTTCTGTTGCAGCCGCGACCGTGCCCGAATAAAGCACATCATCCCCCATATTCTCACCATTATTAATACCAGAAAAAACAATACTCGGATCCTCTTCCAACAAGCCCGTTATCGCTAAATGCACACAATCTGTTGGCGTACCGTCAACGCTGAAAAAACCATTCTGCATCTTTTTCACCCTAAGCGGCATATCCAATGTTAACGAGTTACTAGCAGCGCTTCTATTTCGATCGGGCGCCACCACAGTGACACGGGCAACCTCCGACAGCTTCTGTGCCAACATTGATAACCCTGGTGCAAGGTATCCATCGTCATTACTTAGTAAAATATGCATTAAAATTATCTAGATAGGGCTGTTAGGATGATTAAAAGACTTAAGTTTTGTTAAACTCTTATTATGCCTGAAGATAAAAACAAAGACCTCAGTTCAGATGAAGATTATCTATTATTTAGAGAGTCCATGCGTGATGTAAAAACACTCGTAAAGAACGAACGGTATATTTTTGCAGAAAAACCCAAACCAAAGCCCGTTAAAAAGAACCTTGTTATTGAAACAAGCCCAACCGATCTATTCACTCAAGAAACTAATACCATTGAAAGCAATGAGGTTCTTTTCTTTACCCGTAATGGAGTCCAACACAAAACCCTTAAGCAGTTAAAGCGCGGCAACCTTATTATTGATGAGAAAATAGATTTACACGGCTTAACGCAACAGGAAGCATATCAGCTACTGCTTGAGTTTCTTGTAGAACAAACAAGCCAATGCCATCGTTGTATTTTAATCGTGCACGGAAAGGGCATTGGCTCACTCAATAATAGGCCCGTGCTAAAAAACTTAGTCTACAACTTACTTAAGAATGAACCGTCTGTTCTTGCTTTTTCATCCGCGCAGCCAAGAGATGGCGGAACGGGTGCCGTCTATGTTTTACTAAAAAGCATATAGGTACAATAAAAGCACGCCCAAACCCAATCGATAAATAACAAATGGCAGCATTCCCACTTTATCAAGTATTTTCAGAAATAGCGAAATACAGGCAAATGCACTAATAGCGGATATAACGACCCCAGCCATAATGGCAAACCAATCAATTTCAATAGGGCTACCCATCAACTCTACTGACTTTAACGCACCCGCTAGAAATATTAATGGAATGGATAATAGAAAAGAGAACCTAGCAGCGGCTTCTCGAGTTAAGCCTAAAAACAGTCCTGCAGTCATCGTTATGCCCGAACGTGAGGTGCCGGGAATAAGTGCTAACACTTGATATAATCCAACAATAACTGCAGTTTTAATCGTTATTTCGTGCTCATTTTTAATTCGTTTCCCTATGACATCTGAATACCACAATAGCAAACCAAAAAAAATCGTTGCCAATGCGATAATCAATGGAGATCTTAAGTAATGTTCTATTAAATCGCCTGCTAACAAGCCGACAAGACCCACCGGGATGGTACCGATTATTATCATCCACGCTAAGCGAGAGTCTTGGCTATGCTCTTGTTTTGCAACTGAAGCAACCCAGCCCGCTATCAATTGCTTTATATCTTTCCGAAAATAGCTCATAACAGCCACCAGCGTACCCACATGCACGGCAACATCAAAAGCGAGCCCTTGATCCTGCCATCCTAATAAAAGCGGCAATAAAATTAAGTGCGCAGAACTTGATATAGGTAAAAACTCTGTTAAGCCTTGCAATAAACCTAAGCCCAAAATTTGCTGAAAATCCATTAATTCACCCTATATAACGCCATCTGTTGTATTAATTAACTCACGTATAATTGCCGTCGCGTAACTTCCCGAGCCTAAGCTAAAAGACACTTGCAACTTATCATCAGCCAACAAGTTAACTTTCAGCTCCTGAGGCACGACTCTTAAGGAACGGCGAGCTGCCTCCATATTTGCTTTTTTTAGGCCTTCATAAAAAACATTATTTTCAATTCGAATACTATTTTCTAGCTCGCTAGCCTGGCCCGACGTTGCATCATTATGTGTACCGAACAAGGGCCCTGTTGGGTGGATGTCGTGCTGCACCAGACGTTCAGTTATTTCTGAACTGATTATCTCTTCACTAAAATATTGGCGTGTACCAGCAAGATTAAATGCATCCCCGTCTAATGCCTTATCCCAATTCTGATCACTCACGCGCTGAGCTAATACTTGATTGAACAGAAAGGAGCGAGCTGACGATAAAAGCAAGCTTTTCATTTTTTTATTTTTTATCGATTCACCTTTTAAAAACAAAGTATGCACACGCTCTAAGTTTTGGCATAAATAACCAAAACGTTGCTGCATAAAATAATTTGGCACCCCAAACTTTTTAATACAATCAACACGTTTATATAACAACTCTTTATCAACATTAAGCTGTGATACAACAATATCAAAGGTATTAAATTTGATAGCGCCTCTTTTAAGTTTTTTTAAATGACGGGTTACTTGTTCAACCTTAATCGAGTCATTTTCTATCTGCTGCCAATCGGGGCCTTCTTTTCCTGGCAACTGCACACTGAACCATTGCTTTGTTAGCCCATGTCTATCTTTCATACCCGCATAGGAAACTGAACGCCTTGGTAGGCCCGCGTGCTGAGCTAATATTTTAACGATGTCATCGGTATTTAAACCAATTTTCTGAATGAATAAGAAAATATGCTCACCAGCACCAGAAGGTTCAAACGATAATTGCTCTGTTACTTGAAAGTATTCAGGCTTTTCTTTAAGCACACCAAGGCCAACTGCGCCTCCATGAGCATAAGGTAAATCTGAAACATGTGTCGTAAAGCTCATCTTACTTAGCTGGCAGGCACTAATAACACAACAGCATGGGTTTCTATCCCTTCTTGTCGTCCGGCAAAACCCATTCCTTCAGTTGTGGTTGCCTTAACATTAATTTGAGATGAATCTGCTTGTAGATCAGCTGCAATGCACGAGACCATAGCCTTTAGATAAGAAGCTAACTTCGGTGCTTGCGCAATAATCGTTAGGTCAACATTAGCTATTTTTAAATTCGCTTTTTGCACAAGCACAAACACATCGCGTAATAAAATACGGCTATCAATATTTTCATACTGAGCACTCGTATCAGGAAAGTGCTGACCAATATCACCTTGAGCTATTGCGCCTAACAATGCATCACATAATGCATGCAGAGCGACATCGCCATCTGAGTGCGCCAACAAACCAGACTCATAAGGAATATCAACACCTGCTATGACAAGCTGTTTCCCCTCAACGAATCGATGAGCATCATAACCGTGACCTATACGCATACTTCTTTTTCCTGCTGTTCCCTATAAAATCGAGCTAAATTTAAATCCGAAGGAGAGGTGATCTTTATATTATCGGGATGACCTTCAATAAGCTGAACTGGCTGTTTCAACATCTCTATTGCACTGGCTTCATCTGTGACGGTAGAGGCCCTATCTCTTGCTAATAACAAGGCAGCCTCTAAGGCTTCTAGTTTAAATAGTTGTGGTGTTAAGGCACGCCAGACAGATGAACGATCTAATGTCTCAACCGTTAAATGATCCTTAACTTTTTTAATCGTATCATGGATTGGAGCAGCCAAAATTCCACCGATTTGCTGCTTTAAAACAGCCTGTATTAGGGCAGAAATATCGCTGCGTCTAACACATGGTCGTGCGGCATCATGCACTAAAACCCAATCATTTGAGCTGGCTCGATGTTTGATTAAGCGTATACCATTTAATACCGAATCTGCACGTTCTTCGCCACCATCAGCAACCGTTATTCGCTCATCAGTTGCATATACACTCTGCTGCCACAAATCATCATTCGCTTGAATACAGACAACAATCTCGCTTAACTCATCACATGATAGTAATCGTGCTAACGTCGCATCAAGAATAGTACTTGCGTTCAGTTTCAAATATTGCTTTGGAATAGCCGCTTGCATTCTAGAGCCGATGCCAGCTGCCGGCACAATACACCAAATTTTTTCAACCTTACCGTGCATGTTTTGGCTCGATATACTGAAAGAACGTTTCATCCCGACCGACAAAACCTAGCTCGCTACGCGCCTTGTTTTCAATAACGTCCAACCCGCCTTTTAAGTTATTGACTTCCGCCTGTAATGCTTTATTACGTTGCGTAAGTGTATTATTTTGTTCTTTTAGATTGCTTATACGCTGCTCTAATACCCATGAAGCTTGAACTCTTCCTTCAGCTACCCACAGTTTAAACTGTAGATAGCCGAAAAGAATAACAAGAATGGCAAGCAGAACCTTCAAGCTAAGCTAGGTATTTAAATGCCTTTTTACCCGCGTAAACTGCATTCGCGCCCAGATCTTCTTCAATACGTAATAAACGATTATATTTTGCTACACGATCAGAGCGACAAAGCGAGCCCGTTTTAATTTGGCCTGAACAAGTCGCCACAGCAAGGTCAGCAATCGTAGTATCTTCAGTTTCACCAGAACGATGCGAAACAACAGATGTGTAGCCTGACGCATGCGCCATTTTTATCGCCGCTAATGTTTCTGTTAAAGTACCAATTTGGTTAACTTTAATGAGTATTGAATTGGCAATATTCTTATCGATACCTTGCTTGAATATTTCTGGGTTTGTAACAAATAAATCATCACCAACCAACTGAACTTTATGACCTAATTTTTCGGTCATATAACCCCAACCACTCCAATCATTTTCATCCAAACCATCCTCTATAGAGATAATAGGGTATTGATCTACCCAGTCTGCTAAAAAGTCTGTCATCTGATGCGAGTCAAAACGCTTGTTTTCAGAGGCTAAAAAATACTCGCCATTCTCACAAAACTCAGAACTTGCAACATCTAAACCCAGTGCTATATCTTCACCAGCTTTTAGACCCACCTGCTCAATGGCTTGTAAAATAACCTCAATGGCTTCTACGTTCGATGATAAATCAGGTGCAAAACCACCTTCATCTCCAACTGATGTACTCAAGCCCTTTGCTAATAACACCGACTTCAAGGCATGAAATACCTCTGTACCATAACGCAACGCTTCGCTGAAATTAGGCGCACCTACAGGAAGAATCATAAATTCTTGTAAATCCACACTATTATCTGCGTGCGAACCACCATTAATAATATTCATCATGGGTACTGGCAAAATAAAATCTGTATCGCCCAGGTAGCGGTACAGTGGTATGCTGCCTTCATTGGCAGCCGCGTGTGCCACAGCTAGTGATATACCTAGGGTAGCATTAGCACCTAATCGAGCTTTATTATGCGTCCCATCAAGCTCAATCATTGTCTTATCGATAAGCTGCTGGTCACTCGCATCCAAGCCTAGTAAGGCATCTTTTAATTCGCCATTAACATGGCCAACCGCTTTTAAAACACCTTTGCCACCGTAACGGCTTTTATCACCGTCACGCAATTCAATGGCTTCACGCTCACCCGTAGACGCACCAGATGGAACCATTGCGCTGCCAATAACACCCGATGCCAAAGTAACATCTGCCTGGAGTGTAGGGTTACCTCGTGAATCAAGAATTTCACGTGCTTTTATATCAACTATCTTTGCCATAACTTCCTCAGAAAAATCTCTTATTTTAAAATTCGTTTTCAATAAACCCTGCTTGTTTCACAGCATCGTCTATCGTTTTCATAATACCAAGTAGTGCCTTCATCTTAGCCAGTGGCACTGAATTTGGCCCATCACTTAATGCATTTTCAGGCTCAGGATGTGTCTCCATGAACACACCGGAAACACCCGCAGCCATTGCTGCCCGTGCCAGTGTAGGTACAAATTCACGTTGACCACCAGAAGAGCTCCCCTGTCCACCAGGCAATTGCACCGAATGGGTTGCATCAAAAACAACAGGCGCATTTGTTTCACGCATTACCGCCAATGAACGCATATCCGATACTAAATTATTGTAACCAAATGAAGCACCTCTTTCACATACCATGATGTTCTGGTTACCTGTAGAGCGGGCTTTATCAACAACGTGCTTCATATCCCAAGGTGCTAAAAACTGCCCCTTTTTAATGTTCACTGGTAAACCTGTTTCAGCAACACGGGTGATGTAGTTCGTTTGCCGACACAAAAATGCGGGGGTTTGTAACACATCAACTACCGAGGCTACCTCATCCATTGGGGTATCTTCATGTACATCTGTTAGTACCGGCACACCAAGCTGGCTTTTTACTAATTGCAGCACACGCAAACCTTCTTCAATACCAGGGCCTCTAAAGCCATCAATAGAAGACCTATTCGCCTTATCGAAAGATGATTTATAGATAAACGGAATACCTAAGTCGTCCGCTATCTCTTTTAACGTACCCGCTGTATCAAGCGTCATCTGCTCACTCTCTACAACACAAGTACCCGCTATTAAAAAGAAAGGTTGATCAATGCCTATATCAAATCCACAAAGTTTCATCTTTATTCTGCCTTTTTGATATCGTCTGAGTATTCAATAGCAGCTGAAATAAAACCACTAAATAAAGGGTGACCCGTTCTTGGTTTTGACGTGAACTCCGGATGAAACTGACACGCTAAAAACCATCTGTGTTCTGGTATTTCTACAATTTCAACCAAGCGACCATCCATTGATTTACCAGAAATTTTCAAGCCTTCAGCCTCGAACTGTTCTAAAAACGTATTATTGAACTCAAAGCGGTGTCGATGGCGCTCGGTAATTACATCCTTACCATAAACCTGATGTGCTAACGAACCGGGGACCAACTGACATTTTTGACTACCTAACCGCATCGTGCCACCCAAATCAGAGGTTTCATCTCGTTTTTCAATTTCCCCCGTTTCACTTAACCACTCAGTGATCAGACCAATAACAGGGTAAGGCGAATCAGGCATAAACTCGGTACTATTTGCGCCTTCAAGACCAATTTTATTTCGTGCGTACTCAATGACCGCAGACTGCATTCCCAAGCAAATACCTAAGTAAGGCACATTATTTTCGCGGGCATAACGAATCGTCGCAACTTTGCCGTCAACCCCTCTTTCTCCAAAACCACCAGGAACAAGAATAGCATCAACGTCACTTAGCGCAGCAGTACCATTTTTCTCAATCTCTTCAGAATCCACCTTTACAATTTCAACCAGCGTTTTAGTCTGAATGCCTGCGTGAATCAACGACTCTGTTAATGATTTATAGGCATCTGCATGGTCGATATACTTACCAACCAGGGCTACCTTTACTGACTCGGTCGGTTCAAATAGCCCATCGACTACATTCTGCCAGTCTGATAGATCTGCTGGAACGGTATCCAAATGTAATTTTTTAGCGACGATTTGATCTAAGCCTTGATCATGCAGCATCATTGGGATTCGATAAATACTATCTGCATCTAACGCAGTAATAACCGCTTTCTCATCAACATTGGTAAACAGCGCGATTTTTTTGCGTTCTGACAAGGGAATCGGACGCTCAGATCGACAAATCAACACATCCGGCTGAATACCAATCGTCCGTAGCTCTTTTACCGAGTGCTGTGTTGGTTTTGTTTTTATTTCTTTTGCCGATGCGATATAAGGAACCAATGTTAGATGCATAAATAAGCAACGATCATCACCTAACTCCACTCGCATTTGACGAATCGCCTCCAAAAAAGGCAATGATTCGATATCACCTACCGTACCGCCAATTTCTATTAGGGCAACATCAACACCTTCAGCACTTTGAATAATATTTCTTTTTATCTCATCAGTAATATGAGGAATAACTTGAACTGTTCCACCTAAGTAGTCGCCACGTCTCTCTTTTTTGATAACTGACTCATAGATTTGGCCGGTCGTAAAATTGTTCGCCTTAGACATGATGCTATTAGTAAAGCGTTCGTAATGACCCAAATCCAAGTCCGTCTCGGCACCGTCATCGGTCACATACACTTCACCATGCTGGAAAGGGCTCATTGTGCCAGGATCAACGTTGATATACGGATCCAGCTTAGTCATCGTAATGCTTAAACCACGAGCTTCAAGAATTGTTGCCAGTGAAGAGGCGCAAATTCCTTTCCCTAATGAAGACACCACACCACCGGTTATAAAAATAAACTTAGCCATACAAACCTATGAAGTCAAAAATAAAAGATACTCATTATACGCGAATAGACTAATAAGAAAGCATCCAGCCAATATATTTAAGTAAAACTTGAGCTTATTTAATTCGTAACTCTGGGTGGGCCCAGTTTATCTGATAAGACGCTTCATTCTGATCAGCTAGAAATGCTTCGGCTACCCAAAGGTCTGCTACAGCGACCAACTCATCACCTATGTAAATTAACGGCAACAAATTCCTCACCCATGGAAGCAGCCGTTCCTCATTGAGTAGCTTTTTTAATTGCTTATGACCAGATCGCCCCGCTAATTTAATTCGCTCTCCGCCTTGCCTCGTTCTAACGGTAACAGCGGATGAATCCCATAAATCACGCTTAACCCCCCTCCCCAACCCCTCTTTTATACTGAGGTTACCAAGAGAATCAGGCAAAACAAGCTTGTTACCTTGCCACTGAACCGATTGAAGCTGATTTTTTTCATGGCGTGGTATATAAAATAATGCACCATCAAACAACCTAACCTCGTGCTCAGCCCAACCTACAAGAGGTAATTTATCTGCCTGAACCGTTAACATTTTTAAGATTTGCTCTAGAATTTTTTCTGACGGCGATCGAACACCTTGAGCTTTAAGCCACTGGCGTATAACTAGCCGTTGAATCTCAGGCTTCTGAGTTAATACTAATCCTATATCTAATTCATCCTTATCCATCGTCAATAATATGGATGATGCAATATCAACTAGAATTGACCCTGCCTCTGCACAATGGGAGGCAGAGCGCGCAGTTGTTTTAGAGAAAGCAGGCCATCTGCTTTGCAGCAAAGGAATCACCTGTTGACGTAGAAAATTCCTATCGTATGCTTCGTTTAAGTTACTTGAGTCTTCAACCCACTGCAGCTGTTCTTTTTTTGCATAAGCTAGAAGCTGTTGTTTACTGAACTTTAACAATGGCCTTAGGATTAAACCTAAACCAAATGCGTTTATTGTGGGCATGCTGGCTAAACCATCAACACCAGCCCCGCGTAACAACTGCAGCATAAACGTTTCAGCTTGATCATCTTGATGTTGCGCAGTTAGTAAGACACTGGATTCATCAATATAATCTGAGAGTGCTACATACCTTGCTCGCCGCGCGGCTTGCTCTGGGCCTTCACCCTGATCATTTTGTGCGTTTACTTTTTGGGAAATAAAGGGAATGGCCAGTGCTGATGCCATTTGTTGACAATGTATTGACCAACGAGAAGAGTCATCATGTAAACCATGATCAATATAAACTGCCAAAAAAGAAATTGGCTTTAGCTTTTCTTGAAGTTGCGAACAGCTATGAAGCAGCACATGTGAGTCAACTCCGCCACTATAAGCAATAACAACCTTTTTAATACCTGTAACCGAAAGGATATATTGCTCAACGCAGTTAACAAGATCATCCAATGTGATACCTTATTTAAAAACAACGATTAAAACTTAAGGCGAAGTGAAATTTAAGCCTCTGTAAATTCCCCATAACTCATTAGACGCTGGTAACGCTCTGACACAAGTTCATCTATTGGTTTACTACAAAGCTCAGTGACTTCCTTAAGCAACACTTCTTTAATATTGCGCTTCATCGTCTCTAAGTCTCTATGGGCTCCACCAAGAGGTTCTTCTATAACACCATCGATCAAACCATTAGCTAGTAACTTAGAAGATGTGATTGCCATTGCCTCAGCAGCTTGAGAAGCTTTATCAGCACTTTTCCATAAAATAGATGCACACCCTTCAGGTGAGATTACCGAATAGGTACTGTATTCCAGTAAATACAGTTTATCACACACGCCTAATGCTAAGGCACCGCCAGAGCCACCCTCTCCTATCACAATACTGATAACGGGGGTTTTTAGTGTAGACATTTCAAACAGGTTTCTAGCAATCGCTTCGCTTTGCCCACGCTCTTCAGCACCAACGCCTGGATAAGCACCTGGTGTATCAATAAAGGTAATGATCGGCAAATTAAAACGTTCAGCCATATGCATCAAACGAAGTGCTTTTCTATAGCCTTCAGGTCGTGGCATACCAAAGTTACGCTTGAGCTTTTCAGTGGTATCACGCCCTTTTTGGTGCCCAATAACCATCACAGGCAAGCCATCTAGCCTAGCCATTCCACCAACAATCGCCGCATCGTCAGCGTAATGTCTATCACCGTGTAGTTCTATAAAACCATCAACAACCCCATCAATATAATCCAGCGTATACGGCCTTTTCGGGTGGCGTGATAATTTTGAAATTTGCCAGTCGCTTAATTTCGCAAACGTTGATTCAGTCAGAGAGAGGCTTTTTTCTTGCAGCCTATCAATCTCTTTTTTAATATCAATTTCATTATCGCTACCCACTCGGCGCAACTCTTCGAGCTTTGCTTCAAGGTCAACAATCGGTTGTTCAAAATCTAAATAATCTAAGTTCATAAGTACATTTTATCGTGAGTTAGCTAAATCAGCCAGCGGTATTCAATATCGAGTGAAGTTTTGCTGTTCTGGCAAAACGTTTTTCAAGCCTTCCAGAAGCTCATCTTTTGGAGAAACGCGCCATTCATCTGATAAATTTAATGCTGAGGAGGCCCCCCTCAGTGTTAACTTTATTTTTACTGGGCATTCCCCACCTCGGTAATCACTAAGTAGTTTGTGCAACTGACTTATTTTATTTTCTTGTGTTAGCGTTGAACTGTCTAATTCTATCACCAAGTCTTTTAAAAACCGTTCACGTGCCTGCTCGATGCTCATTACCGACTCAACACTGATTCTATTTTGCCCGGCAAAGTCATCAAAAGAAATGGAACCTTCAATTACTACAATGTGATCCGTCAATATCGCTTCACTATATTGCTCAAAAACCTCACTATAGGCAACGGCTTCCATCCTAGCACTCCCATCATCTATAATAATGGTCGCTATTTTAGAGCCACTTTTAGTTGGCCGTGTCCTTACATCAAGTATTAAACCCGCTACCGTTACTGGTTTGCCTTTAGCTCTCCTATACTGACTACCACCCGGTGTACTCAGCTCCATATCGTGCAATACCGATAACTTACCAGAAACAACTTTCATCATCTCCTCTCTAACTGAATCAAATGGATGCCCGGTTAAGTACAACCCCAGTATTGATTTTTCCTGTTTTAAGCGCTCATGTTCTGTCCACTGATCAATGACTACCGTGTCAGATTGATGACTGGTTTCCTGCATGCTTAAGCCAAACAGATCATTCTGACCAACAGCCGCACTTTTGCCATGCTGCTCTGCGACTTGTAGCACATTTGTTAATTCGTGCATCAGCTTGGCTCGGTTATCATCAAAACAATCAACAGCTCCTGAACGGATCAACGCTTCTTGCACACGGCGATTTGCTTTTCTTAAATCGATGCGCCTAGCCAGGTCCTCATGGCTTAAATAGTCTCCATCACTTTTTCTTTGTTGAATAATAGATTCAATAGCAGCCTCACCAACCCCTTTAATAGCGCCTAAACCATAAATAATGTGACCCTCATCATTCGTGGTAAAACGATACTCAGAGCTATTAACATCAGGTGGAAGAATGTCTAAGCCCATATCGCGACACTCATCTATAAATAGCACGACCTTATCGGTATTATCCATATCTGATGACAACACAGCCGCCATAAATTCAGACGGGTAATGGGCTTTTAACCAGGCCGTTTGATATGCAATTAAGGCGTATGCAGCTGAATGAGATTTATTGAAGCCATAGCCAGCAAACTTTTCCATTAAATCGAAAATATACGTTGCCACGCTTTCCTCAACGTTATTAGCAACCGCTCCGGTAGTAAACATTTCACGTTGCTTAGCCATTTCTTCAGGCTTTTTCTTACCCATCGCCCGACGTAATAAATCCGCTGTTCCAAGGCTATAGCCAGCAAGATCCTGAGCAATTTGCATCACCTGTTCTTGATATAAAATAACACCATTAGTTGGCTCTAAAATGGGTATTAAAGTTGGGTGCGGGTATTCAGCTTTTTTTCGACCATGTTTTACATTGATGTAATCATCGACCATTCCAGACTGTAATGGGCCGGGTCTAAACAGCGCCACCAAGGCAATAATATCTTCAAATGAGTCTGGTCGTAGGCGACGAATAAGGTCTTTCATACCTCTCGATTCGAGTTGAAAAACTGCCGTTGTGGCATAATTCTTCAGCAATTCATAGGTTAGTTCATCATCACGAGGAAGCAGGTCAATATTAACAGGCTCTTCACCCTTTGCTAATTTTCGTTGATTGATGTTTTGCAAGGCCCAATCAATGATGGTAAGCGTCCTTAAGCCTAAAAAGTCAAACTTAACGAGTCCAACCGCTTCAATATCATCTTTATCAAACTGGGTCACCAAATTGGCGCCACCTTCTTCACAATATAACGGAGAAAAATCCGTTAACTTGCTAGGCGATATCACCACACCACCGGCGTGTTTACCCGCATTTCTTGCAATGCCTTCCAGCATAAGAGCTAAATCAATTAACTCACGAACTTCATCCTCATCTTGGTAAGCACTCAACAGGTCAGGACTCTCATCAAGCGCCTTCGTTAGTGTCATTCCAATTTCAAAAGGAATGGCTTTCGCTAAGCGATCAACAAAACCATAAGGGTGGCCTAATACCCGCCCAACATCACGTATAACAGCTTTCGCCGCCATACTTCCATAAGTAATGATTTGTGATACCTTATCTCGGCCGTATTTTTCGCCAACATAGTCAATCACACGATCTCGTCCGTCCATACAGAAATCGACATCAAAGTCAGGCATGGAGACTCGTTCTGGATTTAGGAAACGTTCAAATAAAAGGTCAAACTCTAAGGGGTCTAAATCAGTAATCCTTAATGCATAAGCGATAATAGAACCGGCACCAGAACCACGCCCAGGGCCAACTGGCACTTTATTATCTTTTGCCCATTGAATAAAGTCTGCAACAATTAAGAAGTAACCAGGAAAGCCCATTTGGCAAATCACATCAAGTTCACGCTTTAAGCGCGCTTGATACTCTGCTCTTTTATTATTATCGAATGTAATTCGATGCGATGTTTCGGCAATTCTTTTATCTAGGCCTTTTTGAGATAAATCAGCAAAATATTCATCAATGGTCATCCCCTCAGGAACCGGAAAATTAGGTAGAAAGTTTTCACCTAGGCTTAATTCAACATTACAACGTTTAGCAATTTCTACTGTATTTTCAATCGCTTCAGGTAAGTCAGAAAAAAGCTCAAGCATTTCATCTTGAGTTTTTAGGTACTGCTGCTCAGTGTGAACTTTGACACGCCTTGAATCGGAGAGCACACGCCCTTGGTTAATACACACACGCGCTTCATGGGCATCAAACTCCTCTTGATTTAAGAAACAAGGGTTATTAGTGGCCACTATAGGTGCTTGGTGACGTGTTGCTAATGCTAATAACTGGTTATTTAAAGCGTCCTCACCTTCACGCCCTACACGTTGTAGCTCGATGTAAAAACGGTCACTAAATACTTGCATCCATGAAGTCGCTAGTTGATCTGCAATGTCTAGATCATTAGATTCAAGTGAGGTAAAAAAAACACCGTCTAAGCCACCCGATAAGACGATTAAACCTTCGTTATTATCAAATATTTTTTGGCTTGTTAAATAAGGTACGCCCTTATCCTGGCCGTTCAAATATGCCTCTGAAATCAACTCACATAAGGCTAAATAACCCCGCTTATTTTGCACCAACAAGGTGACGGTGTACGGCTTTTTTTGGCTAACAGAATCTCTAATTTGAACATCTGCACCGATAATAGGTTTAACACCTGAACTAATAGCAGCTCGGTAGAATTTGACGGCTGCAAATAAATTAGATTGATCGGTTACGGCAATAGCCGGCATTCCCAGTTCTGCCGCTCTTTTCACCAAAGGCTTTACACGAATAATGCCATCTACGAGCGAGTATTCCGTATGGGTACGTAAGTGAATAAATTTAACTAGATCACTCATGTTGACAACTGCCTCACTGGGGAAAATGATTGGCGGTAAATAGGCGTTACACCAAGTACTGCTAGTCTTTTTTTATGATCAGGCGTTGGATAGCCTGAATGTTTAGCTAAATCATAACCTGGGTATAAAACATCAAGAACAGCCATTTGTTCATCACGGTACACTTTCGCAATAATAGAGGCTGCAGAAATTTCAGCTATTATATTATCGCCTCCTTTAATGCACTCACCAGGGATTGCAATATCTGGGTAATACGTGCCATCTACCTGCGCGAAATCAGCTTTAACCGTCAATCCATCAAATGCGCGCTTCATCGCTAACAAACTCGCTTGTAAAATATTGACTTCATCTATTTCTAACACATCAGCACGACCAATTGACCAATCTATAGCGCGTTCAAAAATCCTGGCTGACAGTTCTACTCGCTTCTTTTTACTAAGCTTTTTAGAGTCCATCAAGCCATCGACCGGTTGTTCTTTATCTAAAATGACAGCCGCTGCAACAACAGGCCCAGCAATACAGCCTCTACCCACCTCATCAAAACCAACAACGACACGTGTCAAGACGAAAGTTCTCCATTAATAACCTGTGAGACAATATTGGCAGCCTGAGCATCAGCATCACATGTTAATGCTGTCGTCATTTTATCAAATTCATTAACCATGCTCTGTGCGATATCTTTATCGTAATAAATTCTCAGTAATTCTTCTGATAAGGCCTCCGCTGTAAAATCTTTATCGAGAATTTCTTTCACGACTTCTTTTCCGGCAATTAAATTTGGCATCGACACATACGGGGCTTTCAATAACTTAAATGTTTTAAAAACCCACGTTGTTAAGGCGGATAATTTGTAAGCCACCACCATGGGTTTTTTAAATAGCATCACTTCAAGCGTGGCGGTTCCAGATGCAACTAATACAAGATTTGACGCTGCAATCATCGAGCTTGTCGCCATAACAACTATTTCCAGATCAAGCTCAATACCTGATTTTTTATATATATCAGCAAATAGTTTTGCCGTTGTCTGATCTGCCATCGGTACCAATATTTTCAAGCCGACAATGTTCTGTGAACATATTTTTGCAGACTCTAAAAAAGTCTGGCTATGCCTTTCAAGCTCGCCTATTCGGCTACCCGGCATTATTGTTAGCACTGCTTGCTCGCTATCTAGGTCTAAAGTGTTTCTAGCAGATAACGTTTCCAGGTGGTTTTTATACTTATCGGCTAATGGATGGCCTATGAAGTAGGCAGGAACAGGCGTTTTTTCAAAGTACTTTTCTTCAAATGGAAAAATGCATAATAATGCGTTCAGCGAACCAATTAGTTTCTTAATTCTTTTAGGTCGCCACGCCCAAACCGTTGGGCTAACGTAATGTACCGTTTTAATACCTTGCTTAAACAAATCGCGTTCAAGCTTTAAATTAAAGTCTGGCGCATCAATCCCGATAAACACATCCGGCTTTTGACTCAAAATGCGTTGTTTCAAATTTTTTCTTATGCTCAATAGTTTTGGCAAATGTTTTATAACTTCAAATAAACCAAAAACAGATAACACAGACATCGGATAAAAGGAGTTAAAACCTTCGCCCAACATTCGAGGGCCACCAATACCAGAAAATTCAGCATTTGGATAAGATATTTTTAAGTGTTTAATAAGCCCAGCACCCAGAATATCACCCGAATGTTCCCCAGCGACTAACATTATTTTTAATGGATTATTTATCACACAAGTCATCATCTAAGAGAACGAAATTATTTAGTACACAAGGCATTATAAAAAATGAATACAATAGTATTCCACCGCACAGCAAACGTGGTAAAAAGAATACTCTGTCTGTTTAACGTAAAATACTACGGTTTGATTTTTCTAAGAAACTTACTAAAACCTTCAATTCTGGTTGTTCTTTAGCCAATTCAGCCAGTTTAATAGAAGCTTCAGAAAGCTTCATTCCTGATTTATAAAGCACCTTATAAGCACGCTTGATGTGCAAAATAGTTTCTGCTGAAAAACCACGTCTATCCAAACCAACTGTATTGATGCCATGAGGCTTAGTCGGTCGACCTCCTACCATGACAAATGGAGGGACATCTTTAGTAATCGCACTACCCATCGCTGCAAAACAGTGCTCACCTAGGTGACAAAATTGGTGAACAATCGAGAACCCACCAAGAATCACGTTATTGCCTATATGAACATGCCCGCCTAAAGAGGCGGCATTTGCAAGAATGACATCATCTGCAATAACACAATCATGGGCTACATGCGTGTAAGCCATTAATAAATTATTACTACCAATAATAGTAATATTATTATCTTCGCTGGTCCCTCTATGTATTGTGGTGAATTCACGTATTTCGTTGTTATCACCGATTTCTAAAAAGGATTTTTCACCCGCGTATTTCTTATCTTGTGGGTCCTCACCAATTGAAGAGAATTGATATATTCGATTATTTTTACCAATTTTTGTTGTGCCGTTAATCGTCACATGAGGGCCGATGATAGTGCCCGAGCCAATAGAAACGTTTGCTCCAATAACTGTATATGGACCAATTTCTACATTTTCATCAATGTTTGATGTTGGGTCAATAATTACGGTTGGATGAATCATTTAGTAGAAGCCTTAGATGCACACATAATATCAGCAGAAACAGCTAACTCCCCATCAACTGTGGCCGTCGCTGAAAACGACCAAATATTTCGTCTATCTTTTTTATAAACAGCCTCAATCATTAATTGGTCTCCAGGTACAACGGATCGTTTAAAACGCGCATTATCAACACCAACAAGGTAATACTCTCCAAAATCCTCACCACGGTCAGTTAATGTTTTCATAGACAATAGGCCTGTAGCTTGCGCAAGGGATTCAAGAATAAGAACGCCAGGCAGAATCGGATTATGCGGAAAATGACCTGTAAATTGGGGCTCGTTGTAGGTGACATTCTTTACCGCTAGCAACCTTTTCCCAGTTTCATACTCAACTACTTTATCAATCATCAAAAAAGGATAACGGTGAGGTAAAAACTCCATTACTTTCCTTACATCATCAACCGACATTAATCTTCCTTTTGTGATTTTAATAATAGATTGAGTTTTTTTGTCAATTTATCAAGTTGTTTAAAACGTACAGCATTCTTAAGCCATTCAGCATTTTTCTGAAAAGGCGTTCCAGAAGAATAGGCGCCAGGCTCTTTAATAGAATGGGTCACCATTGTCATACCCGTCACATGTACACCATCTGCGATCTCAATATGGCCTACTAAGCCAACACCACCAGCTAACGTACAATATCGTCCTACTTTAGTACTGCCCGCAATACCTGTACAGGCAGCAATAGCAGTATGATCACCTATTTCAACGTTATGTGCTATTTGAACTTGATTATCGATTTTAACTCCATTGCCAATAACAGTATTGTCTAACGCGCCACGATCAATCGTTGTGTTTGAGCCAATTTCAACATCATTACCAAGAACCACATGACCCAGTTGGGGGATTTTACACCAACCTTTCTGATCACCAATAGGCGCATACCCAAAACCATCACTACCAATAACGCTACTGGGGTGAATGATGACATTATCACCCACCACTGTACCTTCACATAAGGTAACGCTAGCGATTAATTTAAGGTTATGACCAATAACAACATTATCAGCAATGACACAGGCTGGACCAATCTCACATCCCGCTCCAATGGTCACATTCTCTCCAATGACGACGTTGGGAGCGATTGCACAATCGTCAGCAATCGTTGAACCCATTCCTATTACAACTGATGAATGAATACTTCCTTTAGCTGTAGCGGATTTATGCAGAATACTCGCTGCTTTGGCATATGCCAAATATGGGTTTTCAACAACAAGAGCATTACCACTGAAATGCTCTAGGTAGTTCTTAGATAAAATAACTACACCAGCTTTTGTACAACTTAAGTCAGCGCAGTATTTTTTGTTGTATATAAATGAAAGTTGATGGGGTTTAGCTGATTCTAGTGTTGCACAACTATTCACCTCATGACTTAGATCACCCTTAACATCAGCATCAATAGCTATAGCCAACTCTTTTAAAGATACCATCAAATGTCAGCGCTTCTATTAACTTTATTTTATTGAAGATAGGCGGCTTTGCACCTTAGCAGTAATATCCACAGCTTCACTAGCAAACACAACACCGTCATGAAGCACTAAATCATATTTTTCAGCCTCTGACAGACCCTTGATCGCTTCAAAGACCATTTTCTGTAACTTAGCTAACTCTTCGTTACGTCTTAAATTAAAGTCTTCTCTAAATTCTTCTTGGTCACGATTTAGAGCACGCTTCTTTTCCAACACATCACGTTGTAAGCGACGAGCTTCAGGCTCACTCATTAACTTTGCATCTCGAGCCAACTTTTCATCTAACTTTTTAATTTCTTTTTGGCTTGCCAATAAGCGTTTGTTTCTTGGAGAAAATTCTTTTTCAAGGGCCACTTTTGCCTTTTCAGCCTGTGGCGCTTTTTCTAAAATTCTAGCCACATTAACGAAACCTACTTTAATTTCTGCTGCTTGAGCAGTACCCACGAACGCGACTGTTAAAATGCTAGCGATTAGAACCTTATTAAAAATTTTCAAAGTTTTCTCCTGATATTTACGTTTTATAATCGTTAAGGTTTAAGTTTGTATCATTAAATTTTAAATTCCAGAGCCAAAGGCAAATTGGAAAGTTTGAACCTCATCATCTTCATCATCATTAAGAGGCGCAGCCAAACTAATCGATAGCGCGCCGAATGGAGACAACCATTTTGCTGACACACCTAACGAGTACCTCAGCTCACCAAGATCAATTTCATCATCATACACATTACCCGCATCCACAAAGGTACTTAATCTTACTGTCTTGCTCTCTGGCATGAAAGGAACAGGGAATATGAATTCGGCATTACCAACTAATTTAACACTACCACCAATGGGGTCATCAAATACATCTTTTGGGCCTAATGTATTATCGTTAAAACCACGAACTGAACCTTTCCCACCCGCATAGTAGTTTTCAAAGAAAGGTAATGATTCGGCATCACCATACGAATCACCATAGCCAAAATCACCATTCAAATATAACGTCGTATTGCTAGTTATAGGGAAATAGTGTTTCTGGTTATACGATAATTTGTAAAACTCAAGGTCTGAACCTGGGACAGTAATAATACCTGATAACCGTTTAGACCCACCCCGTGTTGCGAAAACAGCTCGGTTTCTAGTATCTGTACCCCAGACAGCCGATGCTTTTAGGTTCGTATACGAATTACCATTCTCATTAATAAATTTATTTATTTCGCCAAAGTACAAATTGTCGTCTAATTCTATTTCAGTGAACTCTAGATCCAAACCTAAGCCAATTTTATCACTTTCATTTAAGGGTAACCCAAAGTTAACCCCCATATTAAATGATTCAGTTGAATAGTTTGATGTATTAGCTTCATCATAATCGGTAGTTCTATAACTAATATTATAACCACGGCTAATCCCATCAATGGTGTAGTAAGGATTAGTGTAACCTAGACTATATACAGTATTAACTGAACTATTATTGAAGCTAGCGCTCATGCGTTTACCAGTCCCAAGAAAATTGTTTTGGCTAATACTGGCGTTTAATACAAGCCCTTGCGATTGAGAAAATCCTGCTCCAGCCAATATATTACCGGATGATTTTTCTTTAACCGTATACTTTATATCCACTTGATCACTGGTGCCAGAAACAGGTAATGTCTCCACATTAACCTCATCGAAGTGCCCTAAACGAGATAGACGGCCCTTTGAATGATCAACAGCGTTCGTTGAAATAGTGGCCCCTTCCATTTGCCTAACTTCTCTTCTTAACACTTCATCACGAGTCTTAGTATTGCCTTCCATAATGACACGTCTTACATAAACACGTTTTCCAGGGTCAACAAAAAAGGTGACCTTAACAGTTGATGACTCATCATCAATTTCAGGAATCATATTAACATTAGCCAAAGAATACCCTGCATGCCCTAACACAGTTGTAATGTATTCAGATGTTTGTGTTGCTTTTTTTCTGGAAAACACGTCACTGGGCTGAACAATAACATACGGGATCAAAACCTCTGGACTAACAATTAACTCACCAGCTAGCTTAACTTCGCTGATAGTATGGACCTTACCTTCGTTAATATTAATGGTAATAAAAATGCCGTTTTTATCAGGGCTAATTGAAACCTGCGTGGATTCAACTTTAAAATTTATATAACCACGATCTTGATAAAACGAGTTAACACGCTCAAGGTCAGCCGATAGTTTTTGCTTAGAATATTGGTCGCTATTAGTATAAAAACTAATCAAGGTTGGCCCTGTTAACTCAAATTCTTTAAGGATTTTTTCATCCGAAAATGATTTATTGCCAACAATGTTGATTTTTTTAATGCTAGACGCAGCCCCTTCAATAACACTGATAAGTACTGCAACTCGATTGCGCTCAAGTGTGGTTACTTTACTCGTTACTTCTGCTGAGTATTTACCATTATTATAATACTGCTGTAACAACTCATTCTTAACTTTATCGAGCACTAAAGGGTTAAAAACTCGGCCCACTTCCATTCCAACATCACTGAACGCCTCTAATAACTTTTCAGTCTCAATATCATCGTTACCTTCTAATTCGATACTGGTAATAGCAGGTCGTTCTTGAACATTAATAACTATCGTTTCGTCGCTTAGCTCAACATTGACATCACTGAAAAACCCCATTTGAAAGAGTTGCCGAATAATGTTGCCTGACTGGTCATCTTGGTATGTGTCACCGACCTTAACTGACATTGCATTAAATACCGCACCTGCTGTAATTCTCTGCAAACCATTTACCCGAATATCTTTAATAACAAATGGCTCGACAGCCAAGGCAACACCAGACCCTATAAGAGTAAATATTAAGGCCAAGCTAGCGAGTAATGTTTTAAATGTTTTTATCACAGTGAGTTTTATTTATGTTCTATTTAGGTGCATTCAGTCAGTATAGATAAAACAGCCAACTGACTCAATACGTATTTTTACTTAGCCAAGTATTCTTCCAATATCAATAAAAACGGCTAAGGCCATCATACAAAGCAAGACAAACATGCCAACACGCATACAGGCGTTTTGAGTTGCATCAGACACCGGCTTTCCTTGAATCGCTTCGATCAAATAGAAAAACAAATGCCCACCGTCTAACATAGGAATAGGTAGTAAGTTCATAACGCCTAAACTGACACTGACAAAGGCTAAAAATTTAAGAAAAGGTATTAGACCTATCGTCGCAGTTTGCCCTGCATACTGGGCTAGACTAATTGGGCCACTTAAGTTTTGCACAGATGCTTCACCTAAGAGCATTCTGCCAATCAGTTTTACCGTTAGGACTGAGTAACTAATTGTTTGAGTAGCTGCTTCTGATATTGCAGAGAAGCCTGAAAGTGTATAAGTTGCATAGTGCGATGTTGATGTTGCTTTATCAACCAAGGGTGAAACCCCAATTCGCCCAATAGCGATTTCGTTCTCTATAATTTCCTTCGGTATTATCGTCAAATCTAACGCGCCACCTTCTCTCAACACTAAAAGCGGCACCCTTACATTTGGATTTGAACGAATTATCTCAACCCAATGATGCCAACTTTTAACCGTTTTTTCGTTAGCAGATAAAATTAAATCCCCAGCTTCTAATCCTGCTAAATCTCCCGACTCACCTTTAATGACCTCGCCAACTCGTGGCTCCAAAGTAGGCATTAGCGGTTTGATTCCAATTTGGTTAACAATATCGTTGGGTTCAGGTAAGTTTTCAGCATCGAATGCTAGCTGTACAACATCAAGTCCACCGCCTGATTTTTCGACCGTCAACTCAACAACACCTGTGTCCAGCATTTCACTAGCCATCAGGCCGACAGCAACTCTCCAAATGGCCACTGGACGATCATTAATCGATACAATCTCATCACCAATTTCCAGGCCGGAATGAATAGCAATACCCTTTTTATCCAGCTCACCAACAATCGGTTTTAAACCATCTTCACCAATCGTTAAAATGGCCCAAAAGGCAAAAAAAGCAAATACAAAATTAAACACTGGGCCCGCTAAGACAATAAGAAACTTACTAAAAAGAGGTTGGTTATTAAATGCTTGAGCTTTTTCAGCCTCTTCAACCGGCCCTTCGTTCTCATCCAACATCTTTACATATCCACCCAAAGGGATGCCTGCTACTACATACTCTGTTGGATCATTAGCCCTTCTGAATTTAAGTAACGGCTTACCAAAGCCAACAGAAAACCTCAGAACCTTCACTCCACATTGCCTTGCCACCCAGAAGTGACCGAATTCATGAACTGTCACAAGAATCCCTAACACCAAAAGAAATGAAGCAATCGAAATAATAATGCTCACTACACTCTCTCCAAATAACGTTGCGCGAGAACTCTAGTTTCCGTATCTGCATGCAATACGGTATCGATTGAATCAGCAGCCATTATTGCTGAACTATTCACCACTTTTTCTATCAACGTGGGTATCTCCGTAAAGCCTAACTTTTTCGATAAAAATGCATCAACAGCCACTTCATTTGCTGCATTTAATATTGCTGGGGCAGTACCTCGATTCTCTAACGCCTCGTAGGCAAGCCTTAAACACGGAAATTTTTCAAATGATGCTGCTTCAAATGTTAATTGGTTATTAACAATCAAATCTAGCGGGGATACCCCACTGCTGTGTCTTTTAGGCCATGCTAACGCATGAGCGATGGGTGTTTTCATATCAGGGTTTCCAAGTTGAGCTAACACCGAGCCATCAATATAATCAACCATTGAATGAATAATGCTTTGAGGATGCACTAGAACATCGATCAAGTTCGCCGACACATTGAACAAATAACTGGCCTCAATAACCTCTAAGCCTTTATTCATCATAGTTGCTGAATCAACAGAAATTTTACGACCCATTGACCAATTTGGGTGCGCACAAGCCTGCTCAACGCTCACATTTTGAAGTTCAGCCAAACTCATATTTAAAAAAGGCCCGCCCGAGGCTGTTAATACCAACCTCCTAATACCTTCTGCACTCTGCCCAGATATATAATTATCTGGCATACATTGAAATAAGGCATTATGTTCACTATCTACTGGTAATAATATGGCGCCATTTTCTTTTACCGCTGTCATCAATAAATCACCAGAAATGACCAGTGATTCTTTATTCGCTAACAGTAACTTTTTACCAGACTGAGCCGCCGCTAAGGTTGGTAATAAACCGGCTGCACCTACGATAGCAGCAACAACTATACTAACCTCTGGTAATTGAGCCACAAGCTCTAAAGCACCAAGATCAGACAATACTATCGTTTCTGATGCATCTGAGTGCTCAATTTTCTTTCTAAATTTTTCTGCTAGAGTTTGATCAGAAAGAACAGCATAAGTGGGCTTAAACTCTACACACTGGTCAAATAGACGCTCTAAATTTCTATTAGCCGTTAAAGCAACAACCGTGTAATCATTTTTATTAAGCCTGATTACATCCAGCGTACTAACACCAATGGACCCCGTAGAGCCGAGCACACAAACACCATTCATGACAATATCTTAGTCAATAAGGCACAGGCAACAAACGTAGGAGCAGCTGCTATCAGGCTATCTATTCTATCTAAAACACCCCCATGACCTGGCAAAATAGAGCCGCTATCTTTAACCTGCGCACGTCGTTTCATCAAGCTTTCAAACAAATCTCCATAGACCGATATAAAAGCAACGAAAACAGATATAAATAGAAAAATCAGCGTGTTTTCAATATTCAAGTAATCAGCAGCAAAAAATGCAAAAACAAAACAAGCCAATAAGCCACCAATAACACCCTCAATTGTTTTCCCAGGACTAATAACAGGAGACAATTTATATTTCCCTATTGCCCTACCAACAAAATAGGCCCCACTATCAGCAAGCCAAATTAGTAGTAATAAATACATCAACAACTCAGGTCCTTGATGAAAATTAATTCTGAGCATATACAGGGATAAAAATGTTAGACCTAGCACAACCAAACCTAACAAAACCATTAAACACTGTTTCAGCTTGAGCAACAGCAACAACTTAGGTTTTGTAATAATAAGAATCACCACCAATAACCAAAAAATGATACCGGCACTGATGATTACTGATTCTATTTGCCCATTAACTAAAGATAATAAATAAGCACAAGCAACTGTGATGATCGCTAGAATATTTTTACGAAACGCACTTTGTACACCACTTAAAGCAGCCCACTCATACCCAGCTGTTAAAACAATAACGGCCAACACAACTGTGTAAACAAGATCAGAAGAAAACAATACAACCCAAACAACAAGCGGTATAAGGACGACAGCCGTCAGTAATCGTTGAGCAAGGCTACTCATTAATTATGTACTTTCATTAATTTGCTCACTCGTTTTTCCAAACCTACGTTGACGAGAAGAATAATGCTTGATAGCTAAATCAAGCTCCTCCTTATTAAAATCTGGCCACAGAGTCGTGGTGAAATAAAGCTCACTATAAGCTATTTGCCAAAGTAGGAAATTACTAATTCTTTGCTCTCCACCTGTTCGAATAAATAAGTCAGGATCTGGCATCCCCGCAGTCGACAAAAAGTCACTGATCTTTAAGTCTGTTAAGGCAAGCTTTTCAGCAGATGCATACTCTATCATTCGCAAACTTGCTTGTTCGATATCCCACTGACCACCATAGTTAGCCGCTATCACTAATAGCAAGCCTGAATTATCAGCAGTCAGCTCTTCAACATCTTTAATTTTTTTTTGCAATGTAAGCGAAAACTTAGAGGTATCACCAATAATTTTAAGGCGAATATTATTCTTATCCAGACGTTTAGCTTGGCGTTTAAGCGTCAGCATAAACAAATCCATCAGTATCTTTACTTCTGTAGCAGGACGACCCCAGTTTTCGCTACTAAAAGCAAAAACCGTTAGTACCTCTACATGATATGACGCACAGACTTCAATCGTGCTTCTTAAGGCATCTACACCTGCTTTATGACCAGCCGTTCGGGGTTTATTTTGCTGAGTTGCCCAACGTCCATTACCGTCCATGATAATGGCAATATGTTTGGGCATAGCATTTTGTTCCAGGCTGTTTAAGTTATCGTACAAAAGAATTCCATTTATTCCTGATTATAAAAACCGAATAACTTAAGCACCTAGGCATAGATTAATCATTCAGAATCTGAATTATCAGATAACTTATCACATAGACATTAAGTCAACTTCTTTTACTTCAAGATGCTGGTCAACTTCTTTAACATGCTGATCAGTAACTTTTTGAATTTTTTCTTCGCCTGCACGAAGTTCATCTTCTGTGATCATCTTCTCTTTCAGCGCCTCTTTAAATTCTGAATTAGCATCACGGCGAATATTTCTAATGGCAATTTTCGCATTTTCCGCTTCACCACGAACTACCTTTACAAGGTCACGACGTCTTTCTTCAGTTAAAGGAGGCATTGGAACACGAATAACATTCCCTGCTGTTACCGGATTAAGACCCAAGTCTGACTTCATGATGGCTTTTTCGACCGTTGCAATCAAGCCAGCTTCCCACGGCATAATAGATAGTGTTCTAGCATCTTCAATATTAACCGTTGCAACCTGGTTTAACGGCGTATCAACATCATAGTAAGAAACAACAATCTGCTCTAACAAACTAGGATGCGCTCGACCGGTGCGGATTTTGGCCAACGCTTTTTGAAAGGCTTCGACCGATTTACCCATTCTTACAAGTGAATCTTTAACAATATCTTCTATCATAATTTTCTCAACAGTTACTCAACTAATGTACCAACATTTTCACCATACACTAGGCGTTTTACAGCCCCTTTGTCAAAGATGTTAACTACCCTTAACGGCAAGTTATGATCTCTGCATAGCACTAGCGCTGTAGCATCCATAACATTTAAACGTTTATCAATTGCGTCATCAAAACTAATCAAAGGATAAAACTCAGCATCTGGGTTTTTAACTGGGTCATCGGAATAGATACCATCCACTTTTGTTGCTTTGATAAGCACATCCGCCTCAATCTCAATACCCCTCAAACTCGCCGCTGAATCAGTCGTAAAAAACGGATTACCAGTACCCGCAGCAAAAATGACAACACGGCCTTTTTCAAAATGCCTAATCGCTCTGCGTCGCTTAAAGCTTTCACACACCTGATTTATTTCTAGCGCCGACATCACACGCACCGGTTGACCTAATGACTCTAGCGAGTCTTGCATCGCTAGAGCATTAATAACAGTCGCCAACATACCCATATGATCACTGGTAGCACGATTTAATACATCTGAGGCTGCTTCAGAGCCCCTTAAAATATTGCCGCCACCAATAACGAGCCCTACTTCAACACCTGCATCGCATAATTCTTTAACTTCCTCAGCAAGCCGTAAAACAGTATTACCATCAATACCAGCAGCAGAGTCGCCCATCAAGGCTTCTCCGCTGAGTTTCAGTAAGATCCGTTTATATACCAAATCGCCCATCAATTAATCGCCTCGTACTTGAGCCATTACTTCTGCAGCAAAATCCTCTTCTTTTTTCTCAATGCCTTCGCCTACTTCAAAACGAACAAATGAGAGTACTTTAGCATTATTTGATTTTAATAACTGCTCGATGGTTACATCACCATCTTTAACAAAAGGCTGACCTAACAGAGTCACTTCTTTTAAATATTTTTTAATTTTGCCAACAATCATTTTCTCAACAATTTCCGCTGGTTTACCACTTTCAGCCGCTTGACCTTTGAATATCTCTTTCTCTTTTTCAATACGTTCTGCAGGAACTTCAGCCTCAGAAACGCATAAAGGGTTAGTTGCAGCGATATGCATAGCAATATCTTTAGCCAACTCAACAGAACCACCTTCAAGTTCAACTAAAACACCAATGCGAATACCGTGTAAATAAGAAGCAACAACAGCACTATCAGTTTTGATTGTTTTAAAACGTCTAACATTTATGTTTTCGCCTACTTTAGCAATAAGGGCACGTCTTTTTTCATCAATTGTTATTGACTCGCCTTCAACAGTCGCTGAATTTAATGCATCCACATCGGCTACATCGTTATTAACAACTGTATTCGCAACAGCTGTTGCGAAATCAATAAAATCGTCACCTTTAGAAACGAAATCGGTTTCGCTGTTGATCTCAACAATCGTTGTGGCTGAACCATCACCTGATACCGCTACTTTCAAAATACCTTCAGCAGCGACACGACCTGCTTTTTTATCCGCTTTAGCCATCCCTGATTTACGCATATTTTCGATAGCAACTTCTAAATCACCACCTGTTTCTACCAATGCTTTTTTGCACTCCATCATGCCAGAACCCGTTCTTTCACGTAATTCTTTAACCATTGCAGCTGTTACACTCATTTTATAAACCTCAATATTTTCATTAATCATAAAAACGCCCCCAATTAGGAGGCGTTCATTGTCTTCTTAAAGGTTAGCGATTAACCTTCTTTTGTTGACTCTTCTTTTGCAGCTTGCTTAGGTGCTGCTTTTTTTACAGCTGCTTTTTTGGAAACCGCTTTACCGACTTCTTTATTTTCAACTAATTCTTTAATCACACTCGCTTTACCCTCAAGAATTGCAGCTGAAAAACTTTGGCAATATAGCGTTAACGCTCTAATCGAGTCATCATTACCTGGAACGACATAATCTACATCATTAGGCTTATTGTTTGAATCCACAATACCAATCACAGGTATGCCTAGTTTAGCCGCTTCTTTAACAGCAATTTTTTCGTAGCCTACGTCCATCACAACAATAGCGTCAGGTGGGCCTTTAAGATCTTTAATACCACCAACGCTACGCTCTAACTTTTCAAGCTGACGCATAAACTTTAAACCTTCTTTTTTGCTAAAGCGATTCAAACTACCGTCTTCACGCATCGCTTCTAGTTCTTTTAGGCGATTAATAGATTTTTTGATAGTACCGAAGTTTGTCAACATGCCGCCTAACCAGCGGTGATCAACATAAGGCATGCCGCAACGTTGCGCTTCAGCTGCTACTGTTTTACGGGCCGCTTTCTTGGTACCAACGAACATAATAGTTCCTTTGTTAGCAGCCAATTTATTGATGAAATTTAATGCATCATTAAATAGTGGTAATGTTTTTTCTAAATTGATGATATGAATCTTGCCGCGCTCGCCAAAAATGTATGGTGCCATTTTAGGGTTCCAGTATCTGGTTTGATGACCAAAATGGACACCTGCTTCGAGCATTTCACGCATTGTGATATTAGACATTTATTACTTCCTTTTCATTGTTATAGCCATCCAGCCTACGCTGGCGTGACTCGGGTTGATAACTACCACGCATCCCAAACGGTAACCTGATTTAATTCAAGCACCCTACCGGATGTGTTGATGCATGTGATCGTTGTTGCCAAAAGTGGCGACGCTTTATACCATATTTGAGCTTAAACAACAATTTTATCCCTAATAAAACTCAAATACATGGCCATTAAAAAAAGGCTTCTTTAAATTTTAAGGCGTTATAATTCAATGTCTTTATTCAACCTATCAATCACTATTTACTTATGAGTATTACTATAAAAACACCCTCTGATATTGAAAAAATGCGTGTAGCAGGCCGGCTTGCTGCTGAAGTTCTTGAAATGATAGCTGAATATGTCGTCCCAGGCGTTACAACTGAGGAACTTGACCAACGTTGCCATGACTTTATGGTTAACACCCAAAAAACTATTCCAGCACCGCTAAATTATCATGGTTTTCCAAAATCCATATGCACCTCGGTTAACCATCAGGTCTGTCATGGTATCCCCAATCATAAAAAGTTAAAAAATGGAGATATCCTTAATATTGACATCACCGTCATAAAGGATGACTTTCATGGTGATACCAGTGAGATGTTTGTTGTTGGCCAACCAAGTATTCTTGCCAAACGTCTAGTTGATACAACTCAAAAAGCCTTATACCTTGGCATTAGCATGGTCAAACCAGGTACAAAGTTAGGTGACATAGGTCATGCGATACAATCCTTTACTGAAAGTAAACGATATTCTGTTGTACGCGAATATTGCGGCCACGGTATTGGCCGAGTTTTCCATGAAGAACCCCAAGTCCTTCATTACGGCAAAGCAGACACCGGTGTCACCTTAGAAGAAGGCATGACATTCACCATTGAACCGATGATTAATGCCGGTAAAAGAAACGTAAAAACCTTATCAGATGATTGGACAGTTGTTACAAAAGACCGCAGCCTTTCCGCACAGTTTGAACATACATTAACCGTTACCTCAACGGGCTTTGAAATTTTCACTGTTCGGGAAAACGAGCTCATTGAGCCAACCTATATTTCACCAGAACTGTTCAAATCATGAGCTCAAATAACCCGGTAAATTCATCACCTGCGCAGAGCATTAGCGAGGTTAAAGCACAGATTCAAACCTTTAATGAGCAACTGCATAAACGCGACAACCAAGAGCAACCTATAGAAGCGCTTTTAGAAGAGCGCAGTGACTTTATAGATCATATTTTGGCAACCTGCTGGCGTGACATGTTAGGCGAGCATGCTAACGATCTAGCACTCGTTGCAACTGGGGGCTATGGTCGGGCAGAACTCCACCCATTTTCTGATATCGATTTGCTCATTATTTTTGATCAGTCTGAGCTTGATTCCTACAAAACAGCCCTTGAGTCATTTTCAACATTTCTGTGGGATATTGGTCTCAAACCCGGCTTAAGTGTTAGAACCATTTCCGATTGCATTGAACAATCTAAACTCGATATTACTGTTATTACCAACCTCATGGAATCTCGGCTTATTACTGGTTCTGAAATTTTATTCAATAAAATGCAGGACCAAATCAGCGCTGATAAAATTTGGTCAGCCGTCGACTTTTTTCATGAGAAAGTTGCTGAACAAGAAAAAAGGCACTTGAAATTTGGTAACACCGCTTACAACCTAGAACCTGATATTAAAGAAGGGCCTGGCGGTTTTCGCGATATTCAAACAATTCAATGGATTACCCAACGCTACTTTGGCTCTAGCTCACTTGGCGAACTCGTCAATCATGCCTTTTTGACTAAAAGCGAATACCGATCTCTTGTTAAAGGCCAACGTTTTTTGGCTAAGGTGCGCTTCGAGTTGCACTTGCTAGCTAATCGCCCTGAAAATCGTCTCTTGTTCGACTATCAAAAAAGCCTAGCCTTAGCTTTTGGTTTTGAAGATGGCGACAATAACCTTGCTGTAGAAGGCTTTATGCAGTTGTATTACCGCACGGTAATGGACCTCGAACGAATCAATGAGCTCGTTCTACAAATTTTCAACGAAGCTTTACAAAATAAGCTGATGGACGTAACCCCAATTAATGAGTCCTTTAGAGTCATTAATGATTACCTTGAAGTGACCCACCCTGACACCTTTAAAAGGCAGCCTACCGCCTTAATGGATGTGTTCCTACAATTACAAAAGAACGACCAGATTAAGGGCGTCAGATCAGCTACTATTCGTATCATACGTGAGTCCTTACATTTAATTGATGATGACTTTAGAGCCAACCCAACAGCTCAACATTTATTTATTGAAATTCTTCGTCAGCCACGCGGCATTACTCATCAACTGCGTCGTATGAACCGTTATGGCGTATTAGCAGCCTACATTCCAGCCTTTAACGATATTATTGGCCGCATGCAGTATGATTTATTTCATGCCTACACCGTCGATCAACACACCTTATACATTGTTAGAAATTTACGTCGCTTTGCCTTAGAAAAGCATAAAGAAGACCTACCTCACTGTTACGAAGTCTTTCAAAATCTTCCAAAACCAGAGCTTCTCTATTTAGCAGGGCTGTTTCACGATATCGCCAAAGGTCGTGGTGGTAATCATGCTGAGTTAGGCATGCAAGATGCCATTGAGTTTTGCCAACTACATGGCTATAACGCTTACGACACTCAATTGGTCGGTTGGCTTGTTCAAAATCACCTCATTATGTCAATGACAGCCCAGCGTAAGGATATCAACGACCCCAGTATTGTGCATAAATTTGCCTCAAAGATCGGTAGTATTGAATACCTTGACTATCTATATTTGCTAACCGTTGCCGACATTCGGGCAACCAACCCTACTTTGTGGAATGAATGGAAAGGTTCCCTTTTAAAGGAGCTATATAACAATACTCAAAAATTGTTACGTCGTGGGCTGCAAACAAGCACTCAGGATGAAAGTGATGAAATCAAGGACATGCAATATCAAGCTAAACAGGAGCTTATCTCTCGTGGCTTAAGTGAAGAAAAGATTAATGAAGTTTGGCAAAATATTAGCAAAAATTACTTTTTAAGGTTTTCAGTCGAAGACAGTATTTGGCACACAATAGCCATTTCATCCTGTGATGAAAAAGAAATGCCACTTGTCTTACTCCGACCACAAACACATCGTGGCGGTGCAGAAATATTTATTTATGTACACGATCGCGCTGGTATGTTTGCAGTATGTACAGCAACCCTAGATCAATTAGGCTTAAATATTTTAGACGCTCGCATCATCACCACTCATGAAGACCTTGCTCTGATCAGCTTTCATGTTTTAGAAGAGAATGGAAACCCAATACAAAACTTAGCTCGTGAACAATCTATCGCTAATGTATTACGTGCCAACCTTATCAATCTAGACCAAGCCGTGCTATCGGTTGATAGGCATAAAACCCGTCAATCTAAATACTTTGATATTGAAACCACCATCACCTTCAAGGATGATCACCAAAAACGCTACACTATTCTAGAAATACATACACATGACCAACCAGGCGTACTATCAACCATCGGGCAATGTTTTAGTGATTGTAAGGTCAACGTAAGGAATGCAAAAATTGCCACCTTAGGCACAACCGCAGAGGATATTTTTTACATTACAGATAGTGATAACAACATGATAAAGGACAATGCTTTGTTAAATAAACTAGAGCAGCTTCTTATCAAAAAATTATCCTCTAATACAACAGCAGCCGATTAGCACTTAATGCTTTTAAATCGTGCCATATAGCTGCCCAAGCAAACCTATGCCTTCAATACGAGGGCAGTTTTTTTAAGTGCCATCCAGGTTGCAACTTAACTCTGTTTGGCTGGGGATAACTGACAAAGCATTAGCGTCTCAAGAGCTTCACTGTTAGTCTTATTAACCTCCTTAGAAAGCCTCACAACGAATATTAAACTTAAGTAGTTACTGACAAAAAAGTCATGGGTACTTATTACCTACGTAGCTAATCAATACTTCTTAGCCAGTATCGCAGGCGGCACTTTAAATAAATAAGCCAACCTAAATAACCACATTTTGAAAATAGTGTTAATAATACCTGCCTGTTCCCAGCGTCTGCTAGATGTTACAACCGCTTGCTTAATACATATTGGCCGGTTGATTCGTTTCAGTTTTTTACTAATGGCAATGTCTTCCATTAATTCAATAGCTGGGTACCCGTCTACTTGCTTAAACAGTTTTCTTGAAACAAACATGGCATGATCGCCCGTAACGATCCCTGTAAAGCAAGATCGCCCATTCATCATCGTTTCAATTATTCTAAATAGAAAGTGCTCGCCATCTAGTTTAACGTTGAAACGACCCCACACATGAGAGCGCTTTTTAATCAGTAGCTGATTAAGCAATTGCACCAGTTGTTTGGGAACTAAAGTATCGGCATGCAAAAAAAGCAATAACTGCCCTTGAGCTACTTGTGCTCCTTTATTTAATTGCGCAGCACGCCCTGCCTTAGAAAAAACGAGTCGATCAACCAAGCCTTCAGTACACAAAGTCGTGTTATCAGTACTTCCACCATCCACTACAATTATTTCAACCTGCTGCCCCCTCAGGTTTTGCAAATGACTTAATGTTAACGGTAACACCCGCTCTTCATTGAGCGTAGGAATAATGATTGAAATATCAGGCACTAACAGCAAGAACCACCCTGCTTTGCCGTATGGTGCACAGAGCCTTTAGTTTCAGATGCCGGTCGCAGAGTGCCCGTAGGCGCATTCCATGCAACGCCTTCTTTTTCTAAGGTAGGTGGAATAGCAATAAAGTCGTCTCCGTAAGGCCCCGTTGTTAAAAACTGATAGGTACGCTCACACACCGCCATACGCTTACCACGATAAAAAACGTGACCTTCATCATCGGTCGTCTCAGCATAAGGGCCTTTGTAAATAACAGCGTGGCCTTTATCAACACAGGGTAAGTCTTCACCTTTAACCGCTGTGATAGTGACTGAGCGAAACTCTATTCCTTCAACAACCTGCCAAGGCTGTGCATCCCACTTATCATATTTAACTGCACGAAACCCCGCTTGCTTGAAGCTCTCTAAAAACTCATCTTCTAAAAATGAACCCGAGATACAACCCGACCATAATTCTGGGTCGGCTTTAAGGTGCTCTGGAATGGTCTCATCTGCCACAATATCCGATATGGCAATGCGGCCACCGGGTTTCACCACACGAAAAATCTCTTCAACCAACTGCTTCTTATCGCTGTCATTCACCAAATTCAAAACACAATTTGATAACACTAGGTCTATTGAGTTATCGGCAATCAGCGGCTCTGAACTATGTGGATTTTCTAAGTTCTTTGTTAAATCTTGAATTTGCCCTTTAACAAAACTCACTTTATCACCCGCCAATTTTTCAGCCATTTCAGCTTGATATTTACGAGCCAACGCCAACATTTCATCATTCATGTCGACGCCAATCACACGGCCTGTTTCACCAACAAGTTGGGCGGCCATATAACAAATTTTGCCGGAGCCCGAGCCTAAATCTAAAACAACATCGCCGTTTTCAACATAACGAGAGGGATCGCCACAGCCATAATCTTTATCAATTACCTCTTGAGGCAACAACTTAAGTAAAGCAGCATCGTAATCAACAGGGCAACACAAAGCCGCTTGCACTGCTTCTGCACCGTCTGTGTATCGCTCAACGACACTATTTTTCATATCCATTTAATCATCCTCAGGTTAATGCTCCACTACAACTAGAACCGCTACCGGCAGCACAGCCGTAACAATGGTCGGCAATTGTAATAGCTTGCTGGTTAAAGTCTGTTTGCAAACAATCCGAAATATGTTTCTTTTTACTCGATAAGCCGACAGGCAAATCAAGCATTTGGTTAAAATCACAATCATATAAAAAACCCTGCCAGTCAACACTGAGCATACTTTTACACATTAAGTGCTCCAGATTCACCTGCTGATAGGCGGCTTTAAGTACTTGCATATAATGATCAAACAAGCCTTTTGAAATTAAGGTACTACCAAATCGCTGAATCGGCATATTGGTGATGGTTAATAACTGCGTAAAAACAACACCAAAATGAGCAAACAAGTGCTCTTTATACTCTTGTTCCAGCCTCGCTTGTGGTGCGGGCAGTGTCGCATCCTGAGGGTTATAAACGAGCCTTAAATCCAATTCTTTACCGTAATCAACAGCATTTAGTTTTTGTAGCGCAGAGATGCTTTTATCAAACACCCCATCACCACGCTGTGCGTCCACATTATCACTTGAATAACACGGCAAAGAAGCCACAATTTGCACTTGATGAGTGGCCAAAAAGCCGACTAAATCTTCATAACCTGGCTCTTCAAGAATTACCAAATTACAACGGTCTATAATCCTTATCCCCCGCTGTACAGCTTGACTAACCGTGTACTTAAAGTGTGGATTCATTTCCGGCGCACCGCCTGTCAGATCAAGCGTTGTAATACCTTGTTGGTCAATAAATTCAAACAGCTGATCAATGGTCGCCCTAGTCATTAATTCCTTGCGCTTAGGACCTGCATTGACATGGCAATGCAAACAAGACAAATTGCACAAATAGCCCAAATTCACCTGTAAGGTGTCGAGTTTATCCCGCCTTATGGCTGGGAAGTCGGTCTCTACGAGTTTTGGTAATGTAGGGTGCATAGTTATTATTTATGTTCGTTTAGCAAGGTGATATCTCTCAATCAACGCTAGAAGTTTTTTTGGTTGATGGTTTTTCTTCCACATCCCCGCTGTATATTTATTCGCTTCCGCCCACGTTGGGTAGGCGTGTATCGTGCCCAGTATTTTATTCAGCCCTAATCCATGCTTCATTGCGATAACAAATTCAGGCAGCATTTCCCCAGCGTGTTCGCCCACAATAGTCACCCCAACGATCTTATCTTTACCCATCACTGTCAGCACTTTTACAAAGCCACCTGTTTTACCATCAATAATAGCCCGGTCTAACTCATTCAGCTGAAACAGACTCGTTTCAATCGATAATCCAGCCGCTTTAGCGGTGTGTTCGTTATAACCCACACTGGCTATTTCAGGCTCTGTAAACGTTACTCTTGGAATAATTCGGTCGTCTACTTTAAACCGCCAAAGGTCACCAAATAAACTATTAACCGCACAATACCAAGCATAATGAGCGGCTGCATGCGTTAATTGGTAAGGCCCAGCTACATCACCACAGGCATAGATGGTTGGCACACTGGTTCGCATATATTTATCAACCTCAATAGTGCCCGATTGAGTTATGTTAACGCCTAACTCCTCTAAGCCTAAGCCGCTTATATTCGCCTGCCGACCAACAGCAAATAAAACAACGTCAAAAACAAGTTTAAGGCTATTTCCTTGTTTAGATTTGAGCACCGCTACAGACCGATCATTTTCAATACTAAAGCGCTCTACTGAATATTCTAGCTTTAACTCTATGCCTTCAAATTCAATTTGAGTCATAAGTTGTGAAGCCGCCTCTTCATCTTCAGACATCACTAATCGTTCCGCCGTATCAATAATGGTCACTTTACAACCCAGCCGGCTAAAGCTTTGCCCTAACTCGCAGCCAATCGGGCCACCGCCAACCACTAATAAACGCTCTGGTTTTTTACGTAACGACCAAATGCTATCAGAGGTATAAAACGTTACCTGATTCAAACCGTCAATCTCTGGTAATCTTGGTTTTGCGCCGCTGGCAATAATAATATTCTTGCTGGAAATTACCTGCCCTCCTACGTCCACCTCCCAAGGCGATAACAAACGCGCTTCGGCTTGCCGACACTCAACACCTAACTGAGTATAACGTTCAACTGAATCATGCGGCTCAATGTCCTTAATAACGGAAGCTGCTCGTTCCATTACCTCCGAAAAAGCAAAATCAGCAGTGGCACTAGCAACCCCATATTGTTTACTACGCGCTAAATCAGCTAAAAAACGGGAGGATTTAATCAGCGACTTTGAGGGCACACAACCTGTATTTAAACAATCGCCACCCATCTTATTCTTTTCAATTAATAACACCTTAGATTTAACAGCCGCCGCAATATATGCACTCACCAAACCAGCAGAGCCAGCACCAATCACAATCAGGTTATAGTCAAATGTAGTCGGTTTCTTATATGCATTTAGTATTTGATAACGCCTAACAGTATTAGCTATTTTTTTAGCGACCAGTGGAAACAAGCCCAGTAGCGCAAACGAAACAGCAATCGATGGAGACAAAACATCACTGACCTGTTCCACTTTTGCTAACTGAGTGCCTGCATTAACAAACAAAAGGGTCGCTGGAAACATCCCCACCTGACTCACCCAGAAATACGTTCGTAATTTAATAGGCGTTAAGCCCATCAATAAATTAATCAACCAAAAAGGGAATACCACAATTAAGCGAAGCGAAAACAAGTAAGACGCACCTTCTGCCTCAATACGTTTATTAATCTCAGCTAATTTATCTGAAAACCTTCTTTGCACCGTGTTTTTGAACACATAACGCGACAAAATGAATGCCAAACTCGCCCCTATTGTTGAGGCAAACGATACTAAAACAACACCCCAAGCAAGACCGAATATAGCACCAGCAGCTAAGGTGAGAATACTTGCCCCAGGAATAGACAGAGCGGCTGTAAGACTATAAATAAGAAAAAACCATACAGAACTTTGCCAAGGGTTAGCCTCATAATAGGCAATAAAATCAGCACTTTTTTCCTTAACAACAGCCACATCTAAGTATTGATTAAAACCCAACAGATAGAAGCCAGCCACCAGCAAAGCTAGAATAAACAATAAGCCCAGCTTTTTAGGATTAAGCACGCTGATATGCCCAACTACGCCAGCCCGCAAACGCTGGGTAATACAAACCCAACATAATTGGGCGCGAATCGATGGCGCTCATTAACTGCGCATACTGCTCTAACTGCCCTTTATAACGCGTTAATTCATTGTCCATAAATTGATCCTTATTGTCTTCATCATGACGACTGGTTTTATAGTCCACAATCCAGCGTTTACCTTGGTCAACAAATGTTCGGTCTAACCTACAATGAACAACTTCTCCATTTATTACCCCAGATAGCGCAAGTTCAAACTCACTATTTTCATGTTGATTATTAAGAATCCATTGGCCACGCTTATCTTTTGTGCAAGTGTTTATAATTTGCTCGGTACGGTTTAATGCCTGTTCAATAAAATGCGGTAAGACACCTGCTTCACACAATAATTGATGCATAATTTGTCGACCAATAATGTGCATACCTGAATCATGTTCACCCATCATTTGCATCAATTGGTGACACACCGTTCCGATCGATGCTGCCAGATCGCCCGCCCAATCAAACTCAACAATATTGTTTTTTGAAACAGCAATGAGCTTCGTTTCTTGTTGGTAATCCAATCTAGAAACATCCTCTTTCAATACTTTATTGAAATTTATTTTCTTTATAAAACAACTGGATATATTGTCTTTATAATCTAAATTATCACTATCGAAATTAATCTCTACTTCATCAGCAATAGTAGGCCATAAAAGACCCAGCAAGGTATTACTTGCTGGCTTTTTAGGTTCACCTTTTTTTTCATCTATGCTCAGGGTAAAGCTTAAATATAATTGTTTTTTTGCACGGGTTGCAGCGACATACAGTAAACGCTGGCTTTCATGAATAGATTTTTCTTGCTCAATTTTAGTTAAGTAGCGTCCAATCTGGTCGCTCCCCTCTACCCCTGTTTGATTTATTGGTGCAATCAGTAATTCTGTTTCACCCGCCTTTTCAGAGGGTCTTTCTAACCAAGCTAACAGCGCCTTATCATCGTGTCTTGAACGACGATCTAAGCCTGGCAAAATAACATGATCAAACTCAAGCCCTTTGGATTTATGAATGGTCATAATTTGCAAGGTCTCGGGTGCATTAACATCTGCTGCCGCAAACAGTTTTTCAATTCTTTGTTCTAACACGCTGATATCAATTGGTTGCCCATTCGATTCTAACTCTGTAAGACAATCGAAAAAACGTTCACTGTCTGACAAATCTACCGAACTTGATAAACACTCCGGGCCCAGCAAATCGCTCCATAAGCCGTTAATAATACCTGCCAAGCCCATTCTTTCTCGATGCTTCATAGCCTTTTCAAACTGCGCTAACACATGCGACACACTTTCCTGCCCTGCTTGGCTTAAACTCAATAACCGTTCTGTCGAGTGTAATAACGCCCATAACGTGTCTTCTGGGTAGCCATCTACTAGCTGTTGCATATCCGTTAAACTTAATCCACACCAAGGCGCACGCAATACCGACAACCAAGCAACACGATCAGCAGGCTGCAAATAAGCACGTGTTAGCGACATTAAATCAATCACCGTTTGACGTTTATTCAAGGGATCAATATCTGTCGCTTGATACCTCACGCCAGCTTTGTTTAACGCGGTAAGTAATTCAGAAAGATGGCTACGCCCCTTCACCAATACGCCAATCGTTTCATTGGGTTTATCGCGCTGTAGTTGCTGAATGAGTGTCAATAACGACTGCCCTTCAGCCACTCTATCTTTATGCGGGTAATAATGAACCGCTGCTGGGTCAATATCGTTTATTTTAAATGGCGCAGACGGCTTATATGAAATCGCACCACTAAAAATATTATCTGCCTTGGGCATCACCGCTTTAAACGCTTTATTAACCCAATCAACGATAGGCTTTTGCGAGCGGAAGTTAACGGCAATATTCACCGGAGATATTTGTCGAACCTCGCCCAAACCCTCTTCTTGCGTTTTTAAGAACAAGCCAACTTCTGCCTGTCTAAAACGATAGATGGACTGCATCGGATCACCCACCAAAAATAACGTACGCCCATCATCAGGCTGCCAGCCTGATACAAGGTCTTTTAACAGCATAAACTGCGTTTCAGAGGTGTCTTGAAACTCATCAAGCAATATATGCTGTAATTGATAATCCAGTTTCAAACCTAGGTCAGTTGCCCCCGCCGCGTCATGCAATGCATGTCCCGCCGATAGTGATACTTCACAAAAATCCACCTGCCCTGTCTGCTGAAAAACGAGGCGTAGATGGGCAACGGCCCTTGGTAAAATCACTAATAAGGCTTGAATAACCGCCCATTGCTGATCACTATAATGAGCTGTCGGTAAACTGCGAAGCCAAGCAAAAGCTTCCGTCAAAGTGCTGTTTTCTTGCAATGCCAACAATAACGCTTTGAACTGTTTTTTCTTCTCGGTAAACAGCGCTTTCTCATCTTTATTTTTAGAGTTACTCGGCGCGGGAAAACCTATTTTTGCATCGGCTTGTTTCCGCCATGTGCCCGATTTAGTCAGAAAAAACTCACTCAATATTAACCAATCTGGCAATGATTCTAGCGCAGTCATCGATAGTTCAAATGAGTCGCTCAACTGACACATCAACGATGATTTGTCGCTCATATTTGCCACAGCAAATTCCAGTAAATTCTTAATTTCAAGCTGCTGATCACTACTTATATTTTGCGAAATATCGTTTAACGCCGTCATTATCGTACGTTGTAATACTGCTTCTAATGCCTTCCGTTTTGATCGATCAGACTGATGACTCATCACATGCCGTAACCATTGATCACGCGACGCCAACATCGCCGATAACAAGCTCTCCGCACGCGAAAATTGATTATCAACGTGGACCAATAAGGTCTGTATGGCCTGCCCTACTTCATCATCGTCATCCAGTTCTTGTAAGCAATTTCTCGCTGCCTCAATATATAGCGCTTGGCTGTCTTGCTGAATGCTCGGTACTGAGCCAAAACGCGCTGTTACAGGTAGTTGCCTGGCCAATTGTGCACACAGTGAGTCGATTGTTTGAACCCGTAAACGGTTCGGGTTCTGAAGCAAATGCCACTGACAATCTTCATCCCGTTGCAGCACCTGTGTTGCTATCAACCAAGTGTCTCTCTCAAAGTCATTGCTCGGCCGCGGTTTAGTTGCCAACTTTATTGCTTCAATAATACGATGGTGCATTTCTGCGGCAGCTTTTTTGGTAAACGTAATCGCTAAAATTTCTTCTGGGTTATTGACTCGGGTTAGCAAGCGTAAAAACCGTTGTGTTAATAAGCTTGTTTTCCCCGACCCTGCTGGTGCCTGAACAATAAAGGAGCGACTAATATCAAGCACCTCTTCACGTTGCGCATGATCTTCTGGTTTACTCATTGTCTTCAAGCCTCACAATAGCCTGCTCATTGATTCGGCAAAAACTCGTTAAATCACAATAATCACAAGCTTTAGGCGTAGGGCTAACGCGTGCCTCACCTTGTACAAATTCATTAGAAAGTGATTGCAACACGCCTTTCCAGTGAGCTAATTGATCACCCCACTGTGGCTCATCAGCTTTACTGTCTTCGAGTTTTTTTAAACACGAAAAAGAGGCTTCACTGTTAGTTAAACCAACGTATTTCATATCGCCTTTTTTTAGCTGAGCAAAACTAATACTACTCACCTCATCGCTGCCAAACACACTGTATAAAGGCAGTTGCGGCTCATCTGGCCGCTCACCAAACCACTTTGCCAATGAGGTTGACCCTGTTTTGTAATCAATAATAGCGCTTGAGCCATCTTGTAGTGTATCAACACGGTCAATCGCCGTGTTCAGCTGAAGCTGGCCAACCGTTATCACTTGCTTCAATTCAGTATCGCTCACTTCAAAAGGCTCTCGGTCACGTTCAAGCCTTAACCAATCTTGTAATAACGCTTTTATTCGGCCTTTTTCTAGTCTGCCAAAGTTTGTTTTCAATAGCGCCGTCCGCTGACTTTCCCGCTCAATAACCTGATCAGCCACTGCTTCCACTAAATGCTCTATCTCATCTTCTTTCATTAAAGATAAGCTCTGCTGACTTTTAAGTGTTAACCAAACAGCTTCTAAGGCTCTATGCACCAAGCTACCACGCAAACGTGCATCGATCCCTGGAGCGGGCTCTTCCATGGCCCTAGCCATTAGACGATAGTGAGCAAACGCTTTAAATGGACAGGCCGATTGATCATTTAACACTCCCACACCACCACGCGTCACACCTTCATCCTTTAACGCCGGTCCTGTACTGTCGTCTAATAAACTGAGCATTTCACCACCAATACGTTGTCGGTATCTATCTACCGGCATCTGCTCTAAGAGCGCTGCCTTATCAAGCGCAGGAAATAACTCAAGCAAGGGGCTCATTTGCTGTTGCGTATCAGCTGCAAAAGCTGGGTAGCTAAAGACCACAGTTTTAGCCGATGAGACCCAGTGTTGGGTCGTCGTTTTCGCCTGTTGATACTGCAATTCGGCAGATGATTGCACAAGACCTTGTTTGCGTTGCTCGCTGATCAGTAAAAATGGGCTGGGTTGTGGCGCTGGCGGCCAACATTTATCGTGTAAACCGCATACCCATAAATAATCAAAGGTTTGGCCAGCGGCTTCCATTAAGCCCATAATTTGTATCGGTACTACTGGCGTTTCTGCCTGAAAAATACGCTCTGATAGCATTCGCCGTAATGAGCTTAAGGCAGTTTTATAATCCATAAGCTGAAAGACCGAGTCTAAGGCCGCAAAGCTACGAAGCACATCATCCCACGCTTGAAAAACTTGATACTCAGTTGAACTTAACGCACGCTCACCGCTAATATTCACCGATGTCAAAAATGCTCTAAATAAAACAATCCATTCTGATGGTTTGGCCTGTTTAGGTGCTTCATCGAGCTGCTGTATAAGCTCTTTTAATGATATTGCTAACGAACTGCACAATGCTGGCTGACCTTCCTTTGGCTTAAGCTCTTTTTCTAATTGGTAAATCGAACAACTTAAAAAGCCTTTTTCACGCAAACTTTTTTCGACACGTGCTCGCTCACCCCATTCGGTATGCCCTGCCGTTATAAATTTCGAGCGTAATAACACGGCTAACTCACTTAGCGGTAAAGGCTTTGCAAAAAACTGAAGCCATCGCAAGTGCTGTTGAATAGGCGGAAATGATGATAAGGCTTGCCCTAATGAAACGTTATAAGGCTTATCAAATGGCAGCTCAACCGCGTAACTGACACTGGGGTAAAATGCAGCTTTAAAGGCCGACTCTAATACCTGTCGAACTGATTTTAATTCTGGCACAACAATGCCAATACGGGCATCTGGTGATTGTTGCAAGCGCTCCCTAGCCCATTGAGCCATTACTGCCATTTCTTCCTTAATATCTATGGCTTGTACAACAACCGCCTTTTCACTTGACTGATAAGGGCTATATTCCAATAATTCACAGCCTTTACGCTCAAGGAATGCCCATAAGTCTTTTTGCGTACTGGTGTATACATCAAAACCAACCAAAACCAACTGTTTAGGGATTGATAATAAATCCCCATTAATAAGCTCTGCTACCAATTCAATTAACTGCGCCCGATCAACCCAACCACCTTGCAGTAGTTTTGCCTTAAATGAACGGTGCCAATGACTAAAGGCTAATAGATCAACATGATCATCCGAAAGAGTAGAGACAGATTGACTAATTTTCCACTGAATACTTAACTGGCGTGCCTTACTGGCCGCCTGAGCGGTGGCTGCTATATTTAATAAGGCCGATTCATTAGACTCAGCAATTACCTGCTCCCATAAAATAAGAGCCTGCTCAGGGCTCAATAGGCTTTTGTTAAATTTGGGATCAAGCGACTGTTCACTTGCTTGGTCAAACCGCTGCTGCCAACATTGCAATAGCCAAGAATCAAACGAAATAATCGGCGCAGACGACCAAGTTTTATCTCCTTGCTCAAGGTGAGCTTCGGTCACCTTAGCGTCTAAATGGCGAGCCAAACGTTGGTTAACCGTTAACACAACGGCCCCTTTTTCTATCGCGGTAAATACATCAGTAAAATTCATTCGGCAAGCGTAACAAAATCAGCCTCTCAAATCAGTAAAATACCCTGCCATAGAACAGCGAAAGAGAATTTGCGCATGACACTAAGCTTTATTTTTTAACCCATTGCCCATTCGGTTTTTGAACATAAAGGCCGGGCCTTGTTTTCTCAATCGCTTTTTTTCCAGCCAATTGCTCAACGATGACTAACGATTTACCCACTTTTGCAGCCACTTGGCTATATCTTGCTTTACGTTTTGCATTAATGTTTTGTATCAACGCCTTTACTTCAGCAGAAGCTTGGCCTGTAGGATCTGCCAAATATCCTGAGGGTGTTTCGCCAACTAAACCTCTGCTTTTAGCCGTTTGCAAATCTAGGGCAAAACCGCTGGTGGACATAATCATCAATAAAATAGCGCATACACTTAGTAAATATTTCATTCTAATTCTCCTTAAAATAAGCCTGAATCTTCAGATAATATCGAGTCAAGTTCTTTATCAACCTTCACTCTTATCTCATGTTCAATTTTTACATTTAAATTAATCGTAATTGGCTTGTCTGAAGCCTCCACTTTAACCGTTGGGGTACAACCCATGCTAGAAATCAACACCCAACCGATGCCCACTAGCCCGAAGATACGCAGTACTTTATTCACAAAAACCTCCTAAATTTTATTCGCAAAAATATTGTTTATTGTTTGGCGTCACCTTAGATGACACAAATTTTTCTATTCTAGAATCAATGCCCGATTGAACCCGCATAACCTCAATCGCACCTTTTAATCCCACGTCAGTGTTCAAATTTAAATTAACTGTCTGGCCATCTTTAATATCTGGGTTATTGCCCACAATAGATGACTTCAATAACAGCGTATCTGCATCGTAAACTATTTTAGTATTCAGCGAGCTATAGTTAAAATTTTCAAGCACATCTAGCGTCAGTTTAAATTGCTCATTTAAATTATCCTGCTTGCTTAACGGTGTTGAATAACGAATATTGCCATTTTCTACGCTGTGCATTTCACCGTCTAACACCTGCACTTGCCCATTTTCGTAACGAATAGGGATATAACCCGACATTCGACCGCTAGTTTGCAAGCCATCCACTTGCTGGGTTTTAACCAGCGCCGACAAGTCTATTTGATCCAACAGTATCTTGAGCTGAATATCTTTATTAAAATTAATCGTCTCATCACGAATGGCCATTTCACCCGAAAACACCTTCGCCGTCATCAATGGTATCGATAAATGCCAATCACCTGCCCTATCATAAAGAACACTGTCAAATTCAAGCTCGTTCAATTTAACCCCCGTATTTAATTCAGCCACCGTACCATTGAATGATGCCAATAAGCTGTCGAACTTAATGGCCTCTTCTTGGGTTGATGGTTGCAAAGGTGAGCTTAACTGAAGCTGAACCCCTTTGAAGGTGCCCATTGCATTAATGCCTTGAATATCTTTCAGCGATACATCTAATGCCCTGATCTTAGTATTACTTTCATTAATATCAAGCATCAGCTGGCCTGCAAAAGTTCCTTCGGTAAAGTCTAAAGGAATCATCGAGGTATTCAGCCATTGACGCAGTGTTTTATTATCTGAAAACGTTTGCTGCCACTGTAACTCTAGTTCAGACCTGTTGTTAACGGCTCGCCAGTTGGCGTTTAACAAAGGGTCATGGCAATTATTAGCCAAATTTACTTTTGCCGTCCTAATATCCGCTTTATCTAATTCAACAGTTGCTTTGCTAATCAACGGCGGAATATAGTAGCTTGCACCCGATACACTAAGCCTCATCGCCTCTGTCGATGAATCTATGTTTAAAAAATTTGCCTTAAAAGATAGGCTATTTTGTATCGTTAACGCCTTAATACCAGCTTCTTGTAGCTCCAGCCCTTTAGCCTTTAAGCCAACGGTTATGTTATCTAACTCTCGCTTGTTTAAATCCAACTTAATGCGCTGAGGCGCCATATCCAGCGCCAACTCCTTTGCATAAAAATCATTAAAACGAACAGAGCTTAAACTTAAATAGCTGTTTGGCAAAGGTTCCAGCAGTATGCTCCCTTCTTGAAAACTTAGCCGGCTATGCATCATGCCTTTAATGGTATCGATCGAAATACCTTTCAGCCCAAATCTATCGCTCACCTTATCAATAGCAATATGGCTATACAGTGTTAAAGCGTTTATTTTCTCATCAGCGCCGTTTTTAGCCATCGCCATTTTGACATCCGACAAGCGTAAATCAATCAGCTGCGTACCATCTTCCAAATAACGTAAGGCCACGTCACCTGCATCCATAGAGATCGACGCATTAGCAGATAATGAACCCTGTATAACCAGCGGTTTATGAATAGTTGCTACCACGCTGCCCGTTTGCGTTAGCTTTTTACTGCTAAGCGGATAAATTACATGGGCAAGCTGCCCTTTAAGTAACATAAAAGGCGCTTTCCCTTGCGCCAAGTTAACACGCCACTGGCCGTTATTAAGAGAAGCATCAAACGTTGTATTACCCGTCAGTTGCGCATCATCTAAATTCTTAGCTAGCTTAAGGTCTGCGTTATGTTGTAGCTGACCCTGTAGCAGTAATTGCGACAAACCATCAACCGTTAGTTGCTGTTTAGCAGGCAAAGAAAAGTTTATCTTGGCGTTTAATTCACTATTTTGCACAAGGAACTCATCACCATTATTAATCGGCCAGTTAATATTTTTCAGTTGATTAGCAAGCGTTAACGCACCGTATAATTGGTTTTCTTGCGCCGACAGGCTCAATTTAACATCGAGCAAAGGTGCCGCATTCGCATCAATCACTTGAAGGTTAATTGTATTATCAGCTGAGATATTTAAGGCTATTTCACTGTCTAAAAATGGCGTTAATAAGGGCTCATTATCAGCCTGCGCTATCGTGTGTAACTGCGATTGAGCTGTTATTCCAGCGCTGTTAATTTCAAGCCTAATGTTTGTAAGTTCAATCCCTGGCGTATCCAACACAAGCGATTGCACAAACAAACGTAATGCCGGTAACTTTTGCAGTAAAGTTGCCGGTAACAACGTGAATAAATCAACCACTTCTGCCGATTCACTTTTCTCAGCAAGTGCTTGTTGAACATTAATAGACGATACCTTAACGCTATAGGGCGCATCAGCTACAACACTCAACCGTACATCGCGAATATCAATTTCGGTGTTATCTTCAAGCCTAAAAACCAGAGATTGCAGATAAATTGTTTTGTCTATTAGCTCATCAAATGACGGCCTAGGTAGTTGAAACTCAATCAGCTCAAGCCCTTGCTCATTAAACGTTTTTTTAACGAAGAACTCAGCAATTGAAGGAAGTGCTAAATAAACACACAACAGCAGTACTGGCAAAAAGATGAGTATGCCAACGAACAAAGAAACAGACCTATTTTTAATCAAAGGCTTCAAACTTTAAACCCAGTAAATCTATTAAATATTGCTAGGCCGTTAAAGCAATCAAACGCTTTGCTTGCCTCCATTAAACCAATTATATTCATACAGCCAGCGTATCAAAGTTGCCCCGTTAGTGTAGAAAATTAAACAACGTATCTGCTCGTTTTATAAATCCTCTCTAATAGTCCTTATTAATCATTGACTAGCTTTTTAGAAATATTATGAACATTAAGAGCTAAGAGTTTTATTTGTGTCAGCAGAGCTAATAAGTTAGCTATTCGTCTTTAGTTTATAACATCAAGGTCAATCAAACCTCCTTCACTGCTTATAGTCTGCTGCTATATTTTGTTGGCTACCCACTCTCGTCTCAACATTGCAAATATATTCATATCATGAAGTTTACCTTTCGAGAAAGCCGCCTCCCTATTGGTCCCTTCTAATGAAAACCCCACATTTAGCGCAACCCTTTCTGATGAAGTATTTTCGGTGGCAATTCGTAGCTCAATACGATTAACTTGTTTAGATTCGAAAATATAGCGATGAAACATCATAAGAGCTTCAGTCATATAGCCCTTACCGCGATTTTTATGATCAAAAATTTGATAACCCACCTCAATGGCATCGAAATAAGGGACCGATTTGAAAGCCCAAATTAAGCCAACAATTTCATCGGATGTATTTATGATTAGGTATCGTTCTAATGTGTCGGATATAAACCCATTTTCCGCGTATTGAGCTCTTAATTTTGTATCCGAAATCAAAGTAGCTGGTAGAAACTCACCCTGACTATCAATATCATTCACTAGCTCAGAATAGACTTCAATATCCGCTTCTTTAATTGTACGAATACGTACATGTGTACCGTTAAGCATTCTATTCTCGCCTATTTATACAGCTAAATTTTAACAACAAACCCACACTACTTTTTATGCATCCTACAATTAGCATAACTTATGTGAATTATGCGCCACTATTTTGCACAACCCATGCACCTAGCAACACCAAGCCTAAGCCAACCATTTTCATAGTACTAACCGGCTTTACCTCCACCCCGAAAGCTCCAATTTGATCAATAAGAGTTGAGCCTAATAATTGGCCAGCGACTACACATACAAAAAATACTGCAACACCTAAAACCGGTGCGGTAATAATTGAACCGGCAACAAACACAACACCAGCTACACCACCTATTAGAACCCACCAAGGCAAAAATTTTGCTTGAGAAAAATCTCCTGCCGCTTTCCCCCAAACTAGCCACAACGTAGATACGACAACCAGACTGATTGATATCGATATAGTCGCTGACAACAAAGGACTACCAAGAACCCGAGCCATTGTTGCGTTAATAGGCGGTTGTAGCGACAGCACAGCGCCAATTGCGATAGCAGCCAATATGTAAAGATAGTTACTCATTTTTTATTCACCTTGTTTGGATTTACTCAACGCCATACTTTGCCACAAATTTGCAGCGCAGCGGAAAATTTATCCGACTGTGCCGCTTGTTAAGGGCACCTAACACCTCAATTTTCAGCGAGCGGTAATGAGCCCAGACACATTAACGTGTTAGCCGTAACCAGCTCGACATCCGGCAGATTATTAGCAACTTCTTGAACAGTCTTGTATTGTTTGAGTGTCTGAATGACTATTGGCAGTGGATCTGCCCAAATCTCCGGCAGATCAGCCTCACCTTGTATTGCTATAGGAAACGCCAATTTCTCCGTTGGAGGGCTAAATTCAGCTGAAACTCCTTTTTTGTTACCTCTAGCATCAATGCGATACCAGCCATAAGGTTTGAGGTAAAGAGCATTTAGGCCGTGCAAGCAAAACGGCGGAACGTCAGTAATAGTTAATCGTTGGTAGCACAAACCTGCAGGAATATTGTTTGCCCTTAGAAGTGCCGCTAATAAATGGCTTTTTGCATAGCAATAACTCGTTCCATGTTTAAGCACATCAGACGCTTTATAAGTTACAGGGTTTAACTTGTAATCCCAGCTGTGTTTAATTTCATCACGAACGAACTCAAAACATTTTCGAGCAATGTCTTCCTGCCTTGATGAGCTTCCAGCGAGCGCTTTTGCGCAAATCAATATATCTGGATTTTCCCAGTCAATATATTCGGTCGACTCTAGGTATTTTTTCATATACTCGAATTCATAAGGCGGCTAATGCGTAACTAACCGGCAGCTCGGCGCTTTTCCTGCATACCCGCCTTTATCGTTTTGTTACCCCGTGATTAGTCAATTCGTTTCGCCAATTTCTTGTAAACTGCATCTTTGTCTCTTTTCCCGATAACCAAAACATATACCATAATTTCGTCGTCTATTACTTCATAAGCTAGTCTATATCCCGCAGTTCTTAGCTTAATTTTATACACAGATTTATAACCTTTTAGCTTATCGGCAACTACATGAGGGCTTTTTAATCGTTCTCGAAGCTTTTTTTGGAACTGAGATTTTATAGGGGCCCCTAATTTATTCCATTCTTTGTAAGCTGATGGCACAAACTTTAACTTATAGGTCATCCAAATTCACTTCGATAGCTGCACCCATCTCTGAACGACGATCCTCTAAAATTTTCGACAGTTGATAATCGTCTAAAAGATCCATTAGTTGCTCATATGTATCAGCAGGCACTAAATATGCGGCTGGCTTATTGTGATTCAATATAGCAATTGTTGCCCCATCAGCTTCACTAAGTAATGCAGAGGGATTCTTTTTTAATTCAGAGATACTTGCTGAGCATTCTGCTAACACTTGTCGCATAATTGATTTCCATGGTGAAATAAAGAGCTTATTATAGCTCTTTATTTAGACCTTTATCAACACTCTAAGATTTAAGGGATAACGCCAAGCTCACTTGCCGACAAAAGCATAGTGTAGCGCAGCGAAACGGCGCTTTTTGCTGTCATTGTGTATGCGATTGTTAAGTCTGCTTTCCGCTAAATTTTTTTGTTGGGTATCCATATGATCCATAATCTGTATACTCGCCTGAGTATTCTATGACCAAGAATACCAATTGAAAGAACAGAACCTGTAAAGCAGACACTTGATTGTAATAGTTCTGAATATCTCCACCAGAGCTTTTCGTTCCATGTGCAGTTTTATTTCTCAAACTTCCATATATTTTGATTAAAGCCTCATCAATCAAGCCCACATCGCGCAATGCAAAAAGTATGTCTTTTGCCCTCGCGTTTTTCATTGCGGAAAGTGAACCAATTGTTCGGCTCTTAAAGTCTTCATCCAGTATCTCTGACTCCGTGACTAACTCTTTCGCAACGCAAATGTTCTTGATGATATCTGGAGAGACCTTGTAAAAGCTGCTTAACTCTTTCCTGAGTAATGATTCGATTGAAACTGACAAGGTCAATGCTTCAACATCGAGTGATGCCTTCCCTGATTCGATAACCGCATAATTTTCTTGAGAAATTGGATGAAGGTAATCCGTGTCATTAGCAAGGACATGCTCAAGATAGCGATCGAACAGACCCCAGACTGCTCCAGATTCTTGTAAACGTTGGTAACTAATTGGGGGTGGTGTTCTCGATTTTAATCTTCTTGATTTTACTGCTCTCACTCGCGTTTCTATTGTTTTGGAGTTTCGAATTAGCAGGATAGACCATGATTCAGAATGCGACGTAACGAAGGAAAATGACTCGAATATTCTATTTATTGTTACGTCCGTAAATAAAACTGAGTCGCTAATCGCGCTTAGCTTTGTATGGCCCTCATTTTCCTCAATCTCAAAATCAATTCTGCAAGCTTCAAATCTCGCAAGTCTTATACTTGTTTTCATCTTACGTGTGGTTTCATCAACAGTCTCTAGTTCTTTGACAGCGGTATTTAGTGGAACCTTAATGACTTTATTGAAGTGAAGTTGAATAACTCCTTTGTCGCTGCTTCCGTAATTTTCTTCTATTTTCCTTAACTCTGGTAATTTTCCGATGAGCATTGAGCCACTTGGGCCGCTATTTTTATCAGGGATAAACCTTTCCGCTTGCCATTTATGGCCGGCAAGATCGTGAGCGACTAAATCGTAGTACGCCTCATCAGGAATAATTTTTCCAGGCTCCCAATTAAATTGTTCGAATATCTCATCAATTGAAAAGGCGCCAGGAAAATACACTTTCAAGTCAAAGTGACCATCTTTATTTAATGCAATATGACCAGAACCTAAAAGTGGCTTCTTTTTTGAAGTTGAAACACAAGGGGTCAATTCAACTCTTGGGCAATCGAGATCAAATTGTCCCTGTAAGAGTTCTTCAATTTCCTGTTGTTTCATGTTGTTGTGAGCCCTAACGCTTTGCTAAGGGGAAAATTTGCGGCGAAGTCCCTCAAAAATTTGTCCCGCTTGAGCAACTTGTTATATTTTTTCTGCCGATTTAGCAGCCTTTTTTTGCTCCGCTACACCAACTATTGATTGAAGGCGTTGTTGCCGTTCGTGGCGAGAAACATACCAGTCTTGTATTAGCGACTCAATTAGGCCTATGAGAAGGTTCGCTTCATTCGAATCCACCTCAATAATTATATTGATGTCCTTTTCCATGTGAGCACCAATATTACCAATACTACGTACAGCATCAATTGCGTCCCATGTTAGCGGATCTACTTTTTCTTTAATGGCATTTATTTCGTCAAAAAGAGTGCGCCCCTTGACGCCAAAAAAATCTCTAATCATTCCTTGCAAGCATCGGCGGGATAAAGTTGCTGATGCTTTAGGACTAAGATCTCGAATAAGACACGCCTCGTCATAGTCAGCTGTTACAGCTACAGGCACATAGTCAGGGAATTGTTTTGATTCAGATTGCGGCTTTAGCGACCAGTGTAAGATAGGCTTTCCTTGAATACTCCAACTATTTCCTTGCCAGCGCCAAAGGTAAAGATCAGCAGAAATAGAATATTCTCTACATTTTGAATTTGGACAGGTAATTACAGACGTGTATAAGGCAATTTGATCATCCTTCGAATTCTTATCTATCTCATGCACATTACCTGAATAATTCGACTCGGTAATGGTTGTATTTCTGTCACAATATGGACAATGCCAGTTAAAGTCTTGCACGATACCTCCTTAAAATATAACTAGTTATTAACGGGAATAAAAATTCCCTGTCATTTTTTTACTTACACGGCCAATAATACCTAGTAATAGGATAATAAAGAGCAAACAGGGAATTATTCCACCTACGATAATCTTAAGACTAACATAGTCCATAGGATTTAAATAACACCCAATGACATGGTGTTTTGTTAGTGTCGATGAGCGCTCTTAAAAGCCTTGAATACTACACCCTTCCTAACTATAAATAGGCCCCGCCAGTTCCAGCTGAATAAGATAAAGCCGCATTTCAAATTCAAGTTGATGGTAACTGGGTAGCATATGCTCGCATAAGCGATAAAAGGCTTTGTTATGCTCTTTTTCTTTTAAATGTGCCAATTCGTGCACCACAATCATTTTTAAAAAATCGTCAGATGTGTTTTTAAAAACTGTTGCTATGCGTATTTCATTTTTACTTTTTAGTTTGCCACCCTGCACCCGTGATACATAGCTGTGCAGCCCTAGTGCATTGTGTACAACGTGTAATTTGCTATCGAAAATGACCTTGCTTAACGCGGTTGATTTTTTCATGTGTTGATTTTTAATTGCTAAGACATAATCACGCAAATCATCGTTATTGCTTATCGTATGTGGTGTCGGGTGACGCTTAAGGAGAAAATCGGCTAGTTGATTTTGCTGAACACGCTCATTAACCTGTTTTATAAGCAATGGTGGGTATTGCGCTAAATATTTCTTAATTGGCATCTAGTTTTATTGCCTTTATGGCGCTACTTTTCCGGCACAAAAGCAGTCCAAAATATGGGGAGTTTATTAAAATTAACAAGCTCCCCACCGTCGTAGTCAGTGTTATTTTTCGTTAAACACGTCAACCAGTTTGCTAACCTCAACATCGCTAACAATGCTGTGCGCTAATAGTACGGCTTCAATGGCTGCTTTGTCTTCTTCAGTTGCTGAACCATAACGCTCATATGAAGTAACAAAGCCTTCAAACTGCTCATCATCGTTATCAAGTCTAATTAACAGGTTTTTCTCTTCTGCCACCTTATCAAAAGCATCCAGCAGTTCCTCGAATTGTGGTGCGGTGTCCAAGTCGATATTAACTTTACAGGTGAATTCAAAACCCATAATAGCGAATTCGCCTACATATAATTTTTTGCGCAGACGTCTGCTGCGACCTATTTCTTTAGCCATGATATTTATTGCCTTTATTTAAGATGCGAGATAAGAGTGTGTGATCCGTATTGCCCAAAATGCTTCGTTAGGAATCCTTCCAAGCTATTGGACAGAGCGCGCATATTAGCACAAACAAGAAGACTATAAGTGGCGTTAATGAGCATCCTTAATATTCGCCCTTATAAAATTTATAGCTTGTTTAAAGAAGCCCGATAGCAACAAAAAAACCATGCTTAAGTTAAACGCATGGCTTTTTTATTAGATCGTTTGTAATTAATTAAATTTAACCACAAAGTACCCACGCTTCTTTCTCTGAGCTGAACATTTTTTCTTTCCAGTCATCACATAACGGAATCACTATTTCGGTGGTCACCCCTGATAAATAGTCTCGCGTATCGATGTAATAATACTCTATCAACCCATCTATAGTACCGCCTTGAATAATAGGCATACCTAGCGCTTCTAAACCCGGCAAAAGGGCTTCAAACTCTTCCTTTGAGCACATTGAAGGAAAGAAATGATGCGCTCCTTCACCCTGTTCTTTTAAGAAATCGTAATACACGCATTTATCTGACTCTGGGGTAATGAGCTCTAAGGCAAACTCACCCACGCGGCCCACATGGTTATTATATTTATGATAAACCTGTTCACCAAAGTACGTCGTGTCGCTCATGGTGACACCCGATTCAATTTTAAATTCAATCCAATCTGTCATTGAGAATAATTTCGTTAAGCCTGCCTTGGCCACATCCCTATCTTTACAAACCACCCCAAGGTGTAACATATTGGCTGTTGGTAATAATGTTGGACCTAATAGCGCCAGGTCAATATCAAACACTTCATCGGGTTTCATGGATGCTTGCCAATTTTCTGTTTTTGGGCAAACCACTTCAAACATCACATTGGAGACCAACGAACGCGTATCTAATAAATAAACATCTGCCACATCATAAATAGTGCCACTTTGACGTATACTAATGTCTAGTTCATCGAGTGTTTTATTCAATGCATCGACATCAAATTCAGTTGATTGAGTCAGGCTGACATGGTGTACGCCTTCGCCAACTGTGTCTAACATATGTTGAAAGCTAGATGGCCCGTCAATAGGCTGTATTAACTCTATGGCTAAATCTTTATTTCGCCCCATAACTCGTATATAGCGGTGCTCAACCAATTCACCTTCAAAGCGCGTATTTGCTAGATGGTTACCGTCATAACGAAAAACTTCCCAGTGACTAATACCAAAAAATCGTGCGTAATTGGTTACCACTTGGCGGTAGTCACGAACCACTATGGAGGTACTATGCCAGCCGTCTATAGGTATGCTTAATGCCATTTATTTCCCCTTAAAATTATTATTGTTATTAATCAAACGTAACATCTTCACCAAGGTCGGCAATTCGTGCGTATGTCGGTGGTGCAACCACTTCTAGGAACATCCCGCCTAATTGCTCACGTGTGTCTAAGTAATAAAGTTCTGCAACCCCTGCAATATTGCAATAATTCCCAACTTTTACCCCTTGGCGAGTATATTCTTTAACTAACTCTAATGGGTTAGGGTGTGATAAATCACCCACATGTTGCATGCCATCACCGTGTTCTTTAACAAAGTCATCAAACACGGTTTTACCAGAAACCGGCTCGCACAATTCGATCAAGGTATCGCCCATCCGTGCAAAGGCCGATATCCAAACAAATTCAGCTGGCTCACCATAATATTCAGATGTTTCCATCATATCTGATGAAATTTCCATCACTCGCCATGTTTTTATACCCATTAACTTAGCATAGCTTTTTGCAGTTGCTCTCCAGTCCTTTACTGCCATTGCCACATGGTTGATAGGGCCCATACTAATGTCTAAATCACTCATTACTTCCTCCTATTGATTGTTATTTTGTTGTTCTTTTTGCTCGAGCATTTCTTTTATTTCTGGGCCCAAAACCTCATTAGCTACCTTTAAGCCTAGTACCATTGCAGGCGCTCCTAAGTAAAAAACGGTTTGGAATAAAACCTCGATAATTTGCTTAGGCTTCATCCCAGCATGCAACGCGACCTTCATATGATCTTTTAACGGCCCTTCACGTCCTAATGCTAAATCAGTGCCCATTAAGATCAACGACCTTTCTTTTAACGTTAAACCTTCTCGCTCATATAAAGCCCCCCAAGTTTTAGAAAAAACATAGCCCAGCTCATCACCAAACAGAGGGTTATCCAGCAAAGATTCAATATGCTCAGAGGATTCTTCTCCCAGCACTTCGCGCATCAACGATAGGCCTTGCTTAAAGTCCTCCCCTTCACGAGAAAAAGGAAAACCATCGGCATATTTATTGTCCATATCAGTCATTACTACCCCTTATTTATATTAAAAAGCTTAAGTCGTATATTTCACCATCACAATTCAGCAGCACGACTTTCTTACTGGTCATTTTCCATTCACCGTCTTGCTTAACTAATTTGTGCTCGCAATTAGCCGCCATTGTTTGCAATGGGTAAAACCTATCTTGTCGATTAGCACGGTACTCATGCAAAGTAAGGTATGAGTCAATAATAACAACACCATCCACTGTTTTTACCCGTACGTTGTTTACTGAATGTTGCGTTCTTGAGCCAGGTATTTGTGCATGGCAAGCGCCGCTTTGAAGCCGTTTAATGCGCTCATCAAGCATCTCCATGTCATCATAAATAATGGATACATGTTTTGTTGGGTCAACATTGACATCACGGCTATAAGGTAACCAATATAGTGCATCGGCAGTGAATAGCTTTCTCCACTCATTCACCTCGCCTTGGTCAAGTAAACACGCTTCAGCAAATAAAAAGTCTTCCGCTTCAGCTCTTGTCATTTGTTCTGAATTATTAGCACTCATGATTGGCTCCCTAATTTCATTAAACGTCTGTACTCAAAATAAGGTGCTCTTTGCTGTGTTTCTTGCGTATGCCCACCATAACGACGCCCATGCTCATCAACTTCTTCAGATTTAATACCACGGTTAAATAAAATCCACGGCACCATCTCTGCCTTCATGCCCTGACCAGCTCTATCAAACATCGCATAGTCATCTGGCCCACCAAAGGCGGCAGGGCTATAAAAGAACTCATGTTCTCGTACTCGTCGAGTATTAATCTCATCAGGCGCATCCTTCAGCATCGTGTGATACATACGCACTTCTGTTTTATCAACCCCCATAGGGCGAATGACTCGGAATTGATATTCAAGTAGGGCTAAGTTCGGAAAAATCACTAAATTAAAACGGTGACGTAACACATGCATTGCGCGCTCTTTGCCGTGTTTTTCAATCATTAAGTCTATATATTCAGCTGGCCAACGTTTATAAACCGCTTCATCAGGCAAGCTATACACTTCTAATAAATTATTACCATAGCCACCATCCATGCCTTTTGTGCCGTACCCTTGGTAGTTATCGGGCATGCCCATTTTTCTGATCATAATATCAAAGGCCGTAGCATGAGTAACCGGTGCATGGTAGCCTTCTACACTGCCTTCTGTTTGAATTTTCCAGTTAGCATTATAGTAATGTTTATTCACCCCGCTATTACCCACGACAATTTCGCCAACGGGGGAAAAGTCCATGTACATATCTATGTACTCTTTCACGCCTCTTAGTTTTTCATCTAATGAAATATCAGGAACAGATAGAAGCGACGCAAAAATAATACCTCGATAACTTTCAACTTTTTTAGCTGATACTAAGCCTAAACTTTTAAAGTCTAGTTCACCTTCGTTATAACCTCTTGGCATAGACACCGCTAATAATTCACCGTCCATACCAAATTCCCAGCCATGGTATTGGCAAACAAAACTAGGGGTATTACCTTTCTCTAAAGGACACACTGCTACCCCGCGGTGAGTACAACGGTTAATAACAACGTTTATTTCATTATTTTCACTGCGCGTTACAATAACGGGAACATCACCCATAAAGGTCGTTTTGTAATCACCCGGATTCGGAATTTCACTTTCGTGTGCAACATAAATCCAAGACCGATAAAAAATTCGTTCCATTTCATCGCTATACACACCTTGATCGTTATACAAGCTGACATGCGTTCGATCTATTCTAGCCAAGTCATCATAATCACGTTCTACTGTCATTATCTCTCTCCTCTAATTGATTGATTCTAATTTTTTATTATCGTGTTATTAGGAAAATAATATACATTAGAAAATACTAATTTACAATATGATTATATTGAATTTAGAACGACTAACTTACGCAGAATTTATAAGGTGTAGTAACAAGTTATGCAGAAAAAATCTGCATAACTTGTTTTAGATATTAGGCAGGAATGGTAGTTAATGCTGTATAAAAAAGGCCCGCACAGCAAGCAAAGCCCAGCCCAAAAGCGCTGAAACGTAACGTTGCCATATTGGTTAAATAGGCAATAAAGTAAACGCCGCGTATAACAACAAAAGAAATCGAAAGCATAGCAACCGTTTCATTTATCGTATTGGTAATAAAAACAGCTAATACAGCGGCTGAAAATAGGCCTAAGGCTTCCCAACAGTTGGCATGTAAATATTGTGAACGAGCACCTGCACCCTCTAATGTTGCGGCTTGCACACGCGGGTTAACAAGGTCATATTTACCTTTTTGTGAAATTCGGTAATAGCCACCAATTGATGAGGCCAAATAAGGCATAAAAGCAATACAAGTTAAACAAATAACTACAGTCAACATAATAAATCTCCTCTCTCGTTTATTTTTAAATTAGTACGTGTCGTACCCGAGTGAGTATAAACATTATTTTATGGCTTAGCACTTATCAAATTTGGCTGATTAATCAGCATAAACCAATAAACTTGCTCGCCGATTAATAATTTCTCGACGCCTAAATTTCAAACCAGCTTATATCAAGCAAACATTATAAGATCCATACTATAAAAGTATTTTCATTACTTTTAGGTTGGCTCTATGGCACTGCTTGCAAGCGTGCAATTAGAGCTGGTTTATAAGCGGTTTAGCGGCTCCAAGGTATCATCCTCGGTGGTTTTGTTTTTTAACGAGTGGCTTTCTTCTAACACGAGTGCGGCTAAGGTGTCGCCCTTCCAATTGCCACCTTTTTTCGCATATAAGCTCTCGTTAAGGTGTTTTATTTCTGCCTGACACTCAGCACTACACTGTAAGGCGATAGATTCTTCAGTGTCGGCGTTAAATTGCACCTTACCCCAGTTAAGGAATGCTCGTTTTGCTTGTTTAGGGTCGTTGGCTGCACAGGCTTCTTGCAGTGCCTTTACTGCCTTTTTTAATGGCACGTTTTGATTTTCACTCGCTGTTTTTGTTTGACTAACTTTAGTGCGAGATTTAAACAACCAAATAAGGGTTAACGCCCAGCCTAAACCTAAAATTAGTGCCAGCCATGGCCAATAGCCCATACTACTTTGTGTTGGCGCAACGTCTAAGGGTGGTGATTGCAAGCTGGGCAGAGTCACTTGCGGTTCATTAACAGTGGCCGCTGGACTCGATGAAGCGCTTTTCGCGATGGCGGTAATGGTTACCGCTGGTATGGTGGCCGTTTCCATCGTTTGGGTTTGAGTGTTAAACCAAGGCACTTGTATTTCGGGTATAACATACTGTCCCGCTTGTGAAGGGATTAAAGCCACTTTTTGCTCGCGTAAAGCGGTCATGCCGTCGGGGTCTTTCTTATCTTTTAACATCGGTTGATCGGGATAGGTTTTTAACGCGCTATGAACCCCCTGTTGTGTTAAATCAGGTAATTGGCTGGAATTAACCCCTTTCGCTAATAGCGTTAAGGTACGTGTTAACGGCTCACCTACACTGACACTCAAATCTTTATTCGACCAGCTTTGCTCAATATATACCTGCTGCGCTGCTAACCAATGTTGGCCTTTAAAGTCGCTTGGCGCGGGTAATACATTAAGACTGATCGCTTCTGAAAAAACTCGCTTAGTTTGCGTACGTTGGCTATCAAAAATACTACCGAAGCGTGAGCGCCCATTTCCACTGACTACCTGCGCAGTTAGTTGCAAGGGTGCAATTTCTAATGGCCCGCTTTGCTGTGGAAAAATAGCATATTGACGCTCAATAACAGCATAACGCACCCCATTAACCTCGGTGTTGTATTGGCTATCTTCACCCAGCCTTTCAACAATGGCACCGGGCACGGCCGGTTCGGTCAACGATGCCTGAGCAATCTGTACTCGCTGAAATAACCGCATGGTATAAATAACTTGAGCCTGCACATACGGCTGCTGTGGCGTTGCAGAAACTTCAATGTATAAGTCTTGATCCGGGCTTAAATCACTGCTAACTGATGCTGCTAAAACTGTTAAGTTTAAGGCTTCGCTTCTATCGTCACCAAATTCAATCACCGGTACTTGCAAGCGACCGGCGCGTTTTGCCATCACATCTAAAGTCCAACTGATCGATTTTGTTGATTTGCCGTTAACCCAAGATGATTGGCTGCTTTTTTGCTGATTAAGAATCTCGAAATCTTGCTCTAAAGGGGCAAAATCAGGGTCATCATCGGGTGCGGCTGTACTGCTAAAAATGAGTTTAAAGGAATCGTTCAGGCTTACTGGGTTTCTATCAACCGAAGTATTGATATCTACCGCCCATGCGTTTGTAGCCAATAAAATTGTTAACAGCAAACAGCCCAGCGGGGCTTTGAATAAATGTTGATAAAAGGCTTTATTTAACATGTTCAAATCCTGTTATTGCTCACGGCGTTGGCCGTATTGATACTTAAATTTACGCTTTAGCAAACCCGCAGGGTCATCTTTAATGCGTTTTAATAATTGCTCGTTGGCCTGCTCATTTTCGTCCATTGGGCCTGTGGGCATGGCTGCTTGTTCATTAGCGTTCTGCTCTTCTTCAGCAGGTTGTTCAGGCTCAGCATTTTGCGCCTGAGGCTCTGCTGGCTCGTCAGGCTCATCGCCAGATTGTTGTTCCGCCGTTGTCTCTTCGCCTTGCTCACCAGCTTGCTGTTGTTGGTCTGCTGGGTCCGATTCAGTATTACCATCATTGGAAGGCTGCTGGTTTTGCTGTCCATCCTGCGATGGCTGCTCACCCTTTTGTTGCTGTTGTTCTGAATCATCCCCTTGCGAGTCGCCTTGTTGATCCTGTTTTTGCTGCTGTTTTTTTAATGCCTCTTCAACCAGCGCTAAGTTCTTTTTCGCATCCTCGTTCTTGGAGTCAATTGCTAATGATTTCTCATACCCTTCTTTAGCTTCTTCTAACTGTCCTAACTTTGCCAATGCATTCGCTTGGTTGTATAAACCACGTGAAGATTCAACCGATTTTAAAGTTTCTGCCGCCTGTTGATATTGCCCTGCTTTATATTGCGCGGCGGCTTTCCATTCAGTGTCTTGGAACTGCTTAGCGGCTTGTTCAAATTGTTGGTTTTTAAACGCCTGTTGCGCTTGTTGATTATCTGTTGCCCATAGGTCTTGCCAGCCGAATGCATACGAGGTTTGTGGCAGCGGTAAAATCAGCACCATTAAAAACACCAAAATACCCTTACGAAAACTAAGGGCGGCCAATGGTAATATTAACAATAACAACCAAACCCCTTGTTCTTTCCATTGCTCAACAAGCCCACTATCTTGCGAACTTTCCCCCGCCAGCTGTGGCTCATCTAAACTGGTCAATAGGCGGTTAATATCGCTGTCGGTATCGCTAATATCCACATATACCCCATTAGCTTTTGCTGCTAATTGAGCCAATGTTGAGCGGTCTAACTTGGGTACTAAAATATTACCTTCATTATCTTTTAAAAAACCACCTGCAGCCAATTTAACCGGTGCGCCTTCACTGCTGCCAACGCCTAAAACCGATAGCCGATAAGCCGCAGATATTTTAGTAAGCTCTGCTATCGATTCATTATTAACGCCATCGCTAATCAACAAAATACTGCCTTCTTGTTGCCCAGCTTGCTGTAGTAACTCCACGGCCTGAGTTAACGCGGCTGCGGTATTTTTACCACTCGATGGCATAATATTCGGGCTTAACGAACTTAACTGGTTTTCAATAGTCGCCACGTCATGCGTTAACGGAGTAACGGTAAAAGCATCGCCAGAGTAAACCACTAAGGCGGTTAAACCATCTTTACGTTGCCTTAAAATATCTGCAATTTTGTAGCGTGCGCGTACTAAGCGGCTTGGTTTAATATCGCTAGCATACATACTTTGCGATAAGTCGAGCGCTATCACCAAGGCTGCATCGCTACGAAACGCAGGCGTCGGCAAACGCTCCCAGGTTGGCCCTGCTAACGCAATAATAGCCAGCATAGCAGCCAGTGATAAACTGCCAAATAACCAACGTGATTGCTGAACTGGTTTATCTTGTAAAATATAGGGCAATAACTCAGCGTCGCACATCTCCGCCCAATGGCCTTGATTTAGTTTATTCTTAAATGATAAAAACACAATAATAGCTAACACGATCAAGCCCAGTAACCAAAACGGGCGTATAAAATGAAAATCAGCTAGGTTCATTATCGTAACCTCTGTTTAAACACTGCAATAAACGCGCTAAGCAATAAGGCCATGGCCAACGGCCAAGGGTAAAGCTCACTCATTGGGCGATAAAACTGCTTATCTTTTTCCACCGGCTCCAACTGATCAAGTAATTGATAAATAGCCTCTAACTCTTCTTTATTCCGTGCCCTAAAGTAACGACCTTGGGTTTTATCGGCAATGGCCTTTAAGGTTTCTTCATCCAAATCGCGAGAAGGGTTGACTTTACGATTGCCAAAAAAACTGCGTACGATCATTTCATCCGCACCGATACCAATTGTGTAAATTTTAAGCCCATTATCAGCCGCTAGTTGCGCCGCTTGTAGGGGCGTTATTTCACCGGCGGTATTTGCCCCATCGGTTAATAGAATTAACACCCGACTGTTATCTTGCTCATTTTTAAGGTGTTTTACCGCCAGCCCAATAGCATCGCCAATAGAGGTGGCGGGTTCATTATCGGTAATGCCAATAAAGGCTTCGTTTAGCAGCGTTACCACCGTTTTGCGATCAAAGGTCAGTGGCGTTTGTAAATACGCAGTGGTACCAAATAGAATTAAACCAACACGGTCACCTACGCGCCTATCCATAAAAGCGCTGGCCACGTTTTTGGTGGCCGTTAATCTATCTACCCAGTTACCACTTAGCTTAAAATCTTTTTCTGCCATACTGCCCGATACATCAACCGCCAGCATTAAATCGCGCCCACTGACCATTTGTTCTATCGGCTCACCTAGCCATTGAGGCCGAGTAGAGGCAACTATTAATAACACCCAAGCAACCGCCGCTAACCATAAAAGCCAAGGGGGCCGTTGTGAACCACCCATCGCCTTCGCTTGGCCAAAATCTTCTATGAAAGGAACTTTAAGTGCAGCCTGCACATCCGTTGATTGCGCAGGCAATAACCACCGATAAAGCAAAGGCAAGGGTAACAGTAAAAGCAATTGAGGCCATTCGAAATGAATCATGCTTGTTGCCTCTTCAACCAACGTTCACACAATTCAATTAATTGATCTATATCCAAATCTTCAGGTGCATTTTTGCGATACTGCGCATCAGATAAGTATTGCCCCACTCCGTTGCTAAATGGTGTTCCTTCAACCGACTGGTCAAGGTGATTTAACCATTGTTTACCGGTTAAACTGGCAACATCGGCACGTGGATTAACGCTAATAGACACCCGTCGAACCAAGGCAGACAGCTGTTTTAACGTATCCAACTCATCCGTATTGCCTGCCTGTTTGATATTTAACAATAAAGCCCGTGCGCTTTTAACGGGTGTTTTACGCGTTAATTTTTTATACAACCAATACGCTGCTACACAAGCCAGCAAGGCAACCAGCAATAAAATCCACCAGCCGATTGCAGGTGGCCACCCACTGATAGCTTCCGGCAAATGTATGTCTTGTAAAGGCAGCTGTTCGTTCATTAGCTCAGCACCTCAAATGGGTCATCGCTAGTACTGCATTCAAGCAGTGAAATTCGCCATTTTTTACAAAGCATGGTTAAGTGTTGTTGGCGTTTTTTAAAGTGTTGTTGATATGCCAATACTTGCTGATGATCGCTCATATCAACTAATACTTCTTGCTCGCCATTAGTAAACCGATACTGGCCTTTTTTTGGTAAATGATTTTCTAAAGGATCATAAATATGCACTAATTGAAGTTCACAATGTTTAGCTAATTTAGAGAGCTGGCTTTCAACTTGCTTATTTAAGCCACGAAAAT